>Ga0247840_10009107_pt1 | contig 12981 bp, 5 predicted proteins | sample LaCruzMarch2015__FD_192404 | JGI IMG/M metagenome (GOLD analysis project Ga0247840, IMG submission 192404) | Freshwater microbial communities from meromictic Lake La Cruz, Castile-La Mancha, Spain - LaCruzMarch2015_17m | ecosystem: Environmental > Aquatic > Freshwater > Lake | place: Spain...
TTACGAAAGGGCCAAAGCGTACCCATGGGTGAATTCGTGGACGCTTGGCAGCGAACTGGAAGGCATTAAACTTAACCAAGCAAATAATTTCAAGGACTTTGCCAAGCTGCAGGTTGCATTTTACAAGGGCGTCAAGCGCTTTGATCCGAACAAAAAAGCGTATCTTGGCGGATCTTGCAACATGATGCCCGTGAATGGGACTTACTATGTGGACCAGTATCTTGCCGCCGTGAATGGCGCGGTGAAATTTGATGGCTTCACCATCCATCCCTACCGGACCACCCCGGAAAATCCCGACCTGGATGATGATGCGGCCATATTCCTTGCCATGCTGGACAAGCACGGATACAAAGGCGCGCCGGTCTACTGGGATGAAGGGATTTATTACACGTATTACAATATTCCGGCCTGGGGGCTTGATCCGCATAAAGGCTGTTCAACCGATCATTATCACGCCGGGTGTCCGAGCTATCACATGGGCTGGGGCGAGCGCATTTCGGCCGCCTATTTTGCCCGGAGCTGGCTGGTGGCGCTGAAATACCAGGACCGGGTCAAGGCGTTCAACGGCTGGTGCTCCTGGTTGGACATGGACGCCTATCTTACCCCGCTGGCCCTCCAGAAAATACCCAATACGCTGGGGATTCTGCTTGGCAACGCGGTTTTTAAAAATGACATACGTTTTGCGCCGGAGATGCGCTGCTATGTCTTTGAGGATGAGAACAAGCGCCCGGTCGCGGCGCTCTGGTCACACAATCCGAATGTTGACCGGGGCTTTGAGCCCTCGCCAAAGGCCGCCTTCAATTTCAAGGGCGTAAACGCGGAGTTTATAGATTTGATGGAAAATCCGCGCTCAATCAGCATGGACAAGGACGGCAATTGCGAAATTCCGGTAATGCCGTTCCCGCTCTTTGTCAGGGGTGGGGCCGGGGAACTGGACAAGCTCTGCGCGTCTATTCAAAATGCCAGGGCGCTTGACGTCTCCAAACTGCCTCTTCAAATCTCAGCCAAACCAATAAGCGCCTCCGAGCTGGAGATAAGCTTTATTAATCTCGTCACAAGGGATTTTAGCGGCAAAATCGCGCTGAATATCGGCGGAAAAACTGTTGAGAAAGACTTGGCGCTAAAAGGCAAAGGCTCCCAGAAAATCGTTGTGCCGCTGAGCGTCAAAATACCCGCCGACAGCATAGCTGAAATCAAACTGCCCCTTGAACTGACGGAGACCGGTTTTAAATCCGTCAAGGCGGACCTCACTTTCACCGCTTTCACGGTCAAGAAGCTGGGCGGCGCTGTCCCGGAGTGGAAAAATATCCCTTCAATAAAGGTGCCAAACCGCAGCATTCATAAGACCACATCCGGCGAGGGCGGCTGTTCAACCGCCGAGATGACTGAAAAAGCCGGCTATCCCGGTGATTTTGAGGTCGAATACCAGATGGCATGGAATGACGAGAACCTCTATCTCAGGGTGAGCATCACTGATGACGTGTTTTTTCACAACGCCAATAAGAGCGTGGGAGGACGTTGGTATGACGATTCTCTGCAAATCTACATTGACACCCTCTGCGACGCCAGGAGCAAAGGGACCAAAGGCTATGACGGCAACGATTACAACTACGACTTTTATCCGAACATGGTGAAAGACTCAACCTCCGAGCCTGACGGGACAATAACAGCCTTCCGCCGTAATTGTCCGGAGCAGCAGCTTATCGGCGGCCTCTTCGCGGTCCAGCCGAACACCGTTGAGCCGGAAATAAAAGGATCGTTCAAAAAGACGGAGAAGGGTTATGCCTATGAAGTCGTGATGCCGAAACGCCTGATAGCGCCCGTTGAGTTGAAGAGCGGCAGTGTGTCAGGGTTTGCAATGTATCTCAATGACCATGACGGCAAATGCGTCAAGGGTGCGCTGTCAACGACATCCGAGCCGGGGACGGGGGGCTATATGAATCCGCATCTGTATCCGGTCATGGTCCTGGTTGAATAATGTGGATTTATAATCTTGACCGGCTAATGTATAAATAAATGGCGAAGGAGATGAAAATAATGAGACCGACGCAGATATTCCGGATTTGGGTGCTGGCGCTTGTGTTGCTGGCGGTGGCCGGGGCGCAGGCAGCCGGGCCATGGTATGTTGCCACGAACGGCGCGGATAGCAATGCCGGGACGAGCTGGGCTGTTCCGTATTTAACAATCAGCAACGCGCTTTTCAACGCGTCCGCGAGTCCTTCGGCAAGTAACGACACGATTTGGGTTTCCAACGGCACATATGTCATCACCGCCACGGTGAGCAATCCCGCCGCTAAGAGATGCCTGATCCGCGCCTGGAGCACGAATCCGGTGGACACGGTATTACTTGGCCACGGCTCCAATCCTGCACCGGACAACCTAAACTTCCGCGGGGTCTGGATGTCCGGCGCCGGCAGCCTACTGCAAGGCTTTACCGTGACTAATTTTTATTATACCAATGAAAATACCGGCGCCGGTGTGTATTGCAGCGCGGGGCTCGTCTCAAATTGCGTTATCACCGGTAATCTCATGGGCTGGACCGCGGGCGGTGCAGATGGAGTTGCCGCATATATCACCGCCTATGGCGGCGGCGTATATTTGTTGGGCGCCGGTGTGCTAGAGAATTGCGATATTATTGGCAACAGTATTTATCCGGCAAATTATTGCAACGGCGGCGGCGGGGTCTTTATGTCCCATAGCGGCCGGATCAGGAACTGCCGGATTGTGGGTAATAGGGTGAGTGGCTCAACATGCGGCGGAGGTGTTATGGGGGGGTATCTTGCGGATTTTATCATCCAGGACTCTGTCATTGCCAGCAATACCGCAGGTAGTAGAGGTGCGGGCGGCATCGAGCTAGCTGGAGGCGTCATCAGCAACTGCCTGGTGTTCGAAAATCGTTCCACCACGCAAGGCGGCATTAATATTAGTGCTATTTCTGGTTACGAAGCCAGCATTCGCATTGAGCGTTGCGTAATCAGCAATAATGTCGGATCGTGGTCTGGTGGCGGTATCGTTGTTAATAATTCCACCAACGTTCTGATCTCGCAGTGCACGATAGTCAGCAATTACTGTAATACGACAGGAGCTGGCGGCTTGTATATGCAAAAACCTTCCTCAAATATCCGGATTCGGAACTGCCTGGTGGCGAACAACCGGGCCAGATTTGAATCGTGGGGTTGGGGTGGTGGCGGCGGCGCCGGCATGAACGTGGCCGGCGCCAACGCGTTAATTGAGAACTGCACGATTGTCAGCAACACGCTTGTCGGCGGGTCTGGGGCGGGACTGTATGCAACCAACGCGGTGCGTGTGGTCAATTCCATTATCTATCATAATTCGGGGGTGACAATGTCTAACTTCTATGATGCGGCCGGGAACTGTACGTCAAGCAACAGTTGCATCGCGCCCCTGCCGTCGTTGGGGACGGCGAACACGTCTGCCAACCCGCTTTTTGTCTCAAAGGATACCGGCAACTTCCGGCTGAACAACAATTCACCCTGCATCAATACGGGCATGAATTATGAGTGGATGACCGGTGCGGTTGATCTTGACGGAAGGAAGCGCATCCGTTACGGGACCGTGGACATGGGGGCGTATGAGCGCATCCATTCCGGTACAACTTACGGTTTCCGGTGAGCAAACTGTGGTATATTTGAACCTAAAGTAAGACATCCTGACCGAATAGTTTTTAAAGATATTTTCTGGTAAAGGCCGGAAAATGATTTTAAATCAGAAGAAAACCGACTCGGCCGTCGCAAAATCCGGGGCGAGGCTGTGCCGAAACGATCCCGCTTATAGCGGGACAAGCTTATCCGGAAAAAAAATCATGCCACAGGCAGCCTGTCCGAACTTGGCCAGGGATCCGCCTGTGGCGGAACAATGTGACAGAAAAACCTGTCTCATTTTCCAAATAGGAGGATGACCATGACCCGATCCAAACGCATATTGCCGTCAATCCGCGAAAGCCTGGCTCGCTGGACCGTTGTCGGTCCCGTGGACGTTCCGCCCACCGGCGATCTGTGGATCCCGATGGAGCTTGACGCCGCCGCAACGCCGCCGGCCAAACCGCCAACGCTGCTCGGCCAACCCACTCGTTGTGTTGAACAGTGCGCCAGCGGGGATGTCCTGAATTTCTCCGCCGCGTTCGGCCCGCAGCCTATACGTACCGCCGCGTTTGCTTTCACGAGTTTTGAGGTGCCCGAGCACAGCACGCTGACATTGCGGTGGGACACCGACTACTGGGCTCTACTCTGGCTGGATGGTCGCGAGGTGTTTGCGCTCCGTACCGGCAATATGGGGGGGCGCCACCGCATTACCCTGGTACTTGACCCTGGCCGGCACTTCCTTTCCATGCGCGTGATGGCCGGGTCGGCCGGATGGAGCAGCCGGCTGGAGGTGGAAGCCTGGAGCCGCGGCGTGCCGGACCTGTTGCGCGAAGACCGCGATGCCCTCTGGCGCGATTACCGCCGGACGGCAATTCGCGTGGAGTACCGGCCGGAACCAGATTCTCCCTGCGAGGGCGGCGGCCGGGAGAAGCTGGAGGCGTGGATGGCCGCCGCCGGCGTTGAGGCGCGCTGGATTGGGCTCGTGCACCATATTTATGGCGCCTATTTCCAGTCTGAAAACCTGCCGGCGTGGGAAGATACCAAGCCAGAATACGAGGCGCAATTCAAAGCGTGGGTTCAGCTCTTGCACCAGCGGCGGTTCGCCGCCATGACCTGGCTGCCGCTGACGATGTGGGTGCCGGCCTGGAAGGCGCATCCGGACTGGCGCGTCCAGTTTCTCGTGGACCCGTTGCCGGACGGGGAGAGCTTGGGAAGCAACTGCTGCCTTAACTCGCCCTACGGCGACGCCATGATCCAGTTTTCAATTGAAGCGCTCCAGAAGTTCGATCTTGACGGAATCTGGTTCGATGGCGCGGGCCTGCATGGCGGCGCGGGGCGGAAGGTCGTCGGTTGCATCTGTCCGCATTGCGAGCGGCGGTTCCGCGAAGACACCGGGCTTGATATCCCCCGCCGTTACGACTGGTCCTCGCCGGCCTTCCGCCGCTGGGTGCAATGGCGTTACGATAACTTTGCCGAAAACTGGCAACGGCTCGTGGACGGCGTCCATGCCGTGGTCCCGCAGGCAACGATCGTGTTCAACCACTACCACCGCGAAGGCGTCGGCTGGAATGGAGCAATCGGGTTAAACCCGTTCGGCCACGACTACGTCAGCGGCACGGAGACGGACTACGACGCAGGCCGTTCGGCTTTTTACACGCGTTGCATGCGCGCTTATGAGCGCGGCAATGCCGAAACGTGGATGGGCCTTTCCCACACGCGGCAGGTTACCCTGCGCGGCGCCGTGGAAAATCCCCGGCGGGTCATGGATTTTGCCATTGGCTGCTGCAACGCCGGCGGCCACCCGAGCATGGGCGGCTATACAACGCTCCTCAAGGGCATCGCTGACGAGATCAAGGCGCGGGAACCATACCTGAACCTGCCGACCGTGCCGTATGTCGCGCTGAACGTCTCCCAGCAGACCGAGACGTTCGTCTTTGGTCGCAACCCGGCGTTCATCACGGCCGCGTGGCACGATCATTACTGGGCGTCGGCCGTGGGCTGGCATCTGCTGTTGAGCGATGCCGGTTACGCCAGCGACGTGCTTTACGACGCGCATCTCCAACGCTCAAAAATATCGGCTTACCCGATTCTGCTCATGCCCATCGCAACCGCGCTGGGCGACGTGCAGTGGAAAACCATCCTTGCCTGGATCAAGGCCGGCGGCCGGCTTGTCACCGGTCCTTGGTTCGGATTAGCCGACGAGTGGGGCGAGCCACGGGCCGAGCCGCTCGGCGACCGTGCTTGGTTCCCCTTTGGCGACCGCTTCCCGGCCTGGGATAAAATGAACGACCGTCCGGCGCTTGACCTGGCCGATGGTAGCCGGTTGATCGGCAACCGCGCCGCCCCGATGTCGGCCTTGCCTGCGGGCGTGACTCGCTTGGACGTGGCGCCTGCGGCCGGCTCGCCGACGATCCGGCGGACGAAAGTGGGTAAGGGCGAGATCGTGCAACTCGCCTTTGATGCCGGCGGTTTGTACCGTGAAACCGCCACGCGCGGAGCCATGGACGGTGCGCGCCGGCTGTTTGCATCGCTCGCCACGCCGAAGGTGGAGATTGTTTGCGACTTGGGCATGCACTTGGGCGTCTATCGCCGCGGCCGCCGGGAAATGGTGGTGCAACTCCAGTCGTTTGATCATGCCTGGGCTCCGGTTGATCCCGATCGCCAGCGCCCGGAGACGCGCTGGGGCGCCGCGTTGCTCTGGCATGGACCCCGGCCGATTCGCGCCCGCGTGATGTTGCCGGAAGCCGGTCCCGACCTGCCCTTGCGCCGCGCCGGCAAAGCTTGGCGCATCGAACTTCCACCCATGGCCTGGGGTCAGGTGGTCACGATTGAATGTCGATAACAGAGAGAAAAGGCCTTATTGAATAATGTTGACTATTGATTTGCTTGCATGATATTCATGCTTTGTACATGGGGGATTAGCTCAGTTGGCTAGAGCGCTTGAATGGCATTCAAGAGGTCGAGGGTTCAACTCCCTTATCCTCCACTCTTCGCCTTCCGGGCGAAGCGGTGCGTCCGGACGCTTCCGCTGGGTGATAGATCCGATAGACGGCGCCACCTCGTACATCCACGGCTATCCCTTCTACTCGGTTTCCCTCGCCTTGAAAGAAGACGGGCGGGCGCTTGACCCGGATTTTTCGTTCTTAAATGATCTTTGAGATAACATTGCGCCGGTCCCGGTTACCGCCCCGTGCCATGACAGGGATAGGTAATGACAGCATAATTGGCAAAAGAGAAATAAGTATTATTTAAAAAATCATCATAGGAGATGTCATGATTGAGCCGGTGTTTAACGAGGAAACATTTGAAAAAGCCGTTGGGTCAGTAAAACCCTCCCTCACACCCGGCAAGCTTGAATACGCCATCCTTGGCGCATGGCAAAACGGGAAGGAAATGAAAAGATATTTAGGCCCGGACGGCAAAGATGCGCCCGGAATCAAAGGCAAGCTTATAATGCTTGCGTCAATCTCAAAGGCGATAACCGGAACCGCAGTCGCGCGGATTGTTGACAAGGGGCTTTTGAGTTGGTCAGACCCTTTGTCAAAATATCTGGGTGACATGCGCGGCCTGCCGGACATTGAGAAAATAAAAGTCGAGGATGTTTTCCTGCACCTGACAGGTTTTGTGAACATTGATCGTTTCAACCTCGGCCCGGTTCCGCCTTATGAGGCGTATAAGACCATGTTGAAAAACGGCTTGGCGATCAAGCCCGGAACAGCTTTTATGTACATCACAACCTCATATTGGTTTATAAACGCGCTTGTCCATAAAATTCTCGGGTTTGGGTCAATGGATGACTTTCTCAAAGAATGGATATTCAAGCCGTGCGGCATGAGCGGCACGACTTTTCACCCCGATTTGGCTCAAACAGTTGAATGCCATTATCGCCAGGGGACCGAGCTTCAAGAGTATATGCGCTTGGAAATCCCGGGCTCCGGCCTGTGGTCAAATATTGACGAGCTTCTGAAATTCGGACGCGCGGTCATAACTCCCGGAAAACTGATGAGCGATAAAACTTTCAGGATGATGACCGAGGGCATCCCGATGCAAAAACACAACGAGCCGGGATTCGCGTGCCGGACCAGGGGCTGGGTAAAAGAAATTAATTTCAACCATCAGCCGCTGACCGGCTTTTTCCACGGCGGCGCCACAGGCGGCGTTCTGTGGTGCGACCCGGGAAACAGTTTCGTAGTGGTTTTCATGTCAAATAAATGGGGCACGGACAACAGCGATGCCTTCAGGGCGATCGGAACATTTTATACGCCCGCCCGCTGACTTTATAAACAAATCATGATAAGGAATTACATTGATCTTTTGGGCAAAATCAGGGCCGGCAAATTGCCCGAGTATAAAATCTATAAATGCGCGACCAGCGCCGCAAAAGGCGTACCTGACGGCTTGGAGACAATGCGTCTGCGCGCCTATCATACCTGCGCGGCCCCCCGCGAGGGCGCGATAGCGATGCTCTGGCTCAGCGGCGCGAACTTGAATGTTTGCGCGGTCATGTTGGACAGCGACGCCCAAAGCTCCGCCGCGCCAAAAAACGACAGAACTTGGGAAAAAGGCGACGCACTGGAGTTTTTTTTTCAGCCGGCGGAGATGCCAAACTATGTCGAGCTGCATTTGGCCCCTAACGGCGCGACACTGGAGCTGTCATTTCCGTCGGTCGAGGCTTTCCGGGTGAGCAGGTTTGAAGAGTCATTTTTCGTGTCCGGCATGACCGGGCGCGCTGAAAAATTCGTTTCCAAATCTGGCCTGAAAGGCTGGTTCGGGCATATAACCGTTCCGTTGGCGGTCATCGGGGCTGGCGGCGGTAAGCTGGACGGCGCGCGCGCCGCAGTGTGTCGTTACAACTATAACTCGCAGTGGGGCGAGAAGCCGGAACTCTCGTCAACAGTATCATTCCCGGGCGGCAGTTTCCACAATCCGCCCGCATGGCATGTCATTAAAATTTAACAATGAGCCGGTCTTGAAATTATCTCAATTACAAATATCAAGAGTGCGAAACCTGAATATATTGTTTTTAAAATATGAAAAAGCACCATCAAATTGATTGGAGATAAAAAATGTTTCAATTCGGCAAAGGAAAATTATTGTTGTCATCATCGGCTGCCCTGGCGGCCATCGGCATTGCATCAATCCTGTCGGGCCTGACTTCCTGCATGCAACCGGCGCCCGTGCCGCCGCCGGCCATGGGACCGCTTCCGGCTCCGCCAGCGCCGTTCGCGGCGCTAAAAGTGTTGCAGGCCATGCCGGCAATAATGGAGCTCAACGCCATGAAACCCGGTGCGGGCGGAACGGCATCTGTCCCGGTAAAGCAATATGGATTTTTCTGCGGCGACAACGCCCTGAAGCTTAACCTTGACAATCCCCTGGTCCTGGAGATCTTCATCGGAAGGCAAACAGCAGGGCAACTCTCCTACTGGGGGGCGACCAAGCTTGGATGTGGATCGCCCTTCAAGGGGAATGAGCCGGTCGTCAATTATGACCAGGCGGGGAAGGCCGTAACGGTAATTAAAAAGTTCCTGGCTTCCTCGGCGACTGGGGCGGACGGGGATTTTACCGCCCGGATGAAGGTGCTTGACGATGGGCTTGTTGATATGAAATATGGTTATCAACTGCCGGAAAGCGCACAAGTCACCGACCAGGGCGTGTTCCTCACTTTCCAACCTTTCAAAATCATCGCCGGCACAAAGCTTTTGATTGACGGAGAGTCCCATGCGTTTTCAAAGGCCGATGATCCCCCGGGCGACAAGAGCATTTTCAAAGGGACGGCAGGCAGTCTGGTCTTCAACCCGGACAAGCCGGGGAAAAGCTTCAGCCTCGTGTTTCCCGGAAAAAACTATCTTGAGGTCAGGGAAAACCGGCAGGAAAAAGACAAAGACAACATGTGGAAATACTGCGCGGAAGTCCGCATCAATCCTGATAAAAATGGCGGGTTGAACCTCAAGTTGGACATCCGCAACACCTCCACCGAATCCTTGAAGGCAGAAGACACGTTTGCCGGGATCAATTTCTGGAAGGACGACCGTCTTCACATCCCCGGTTACTCAAAATGCAAAAATCTCGCCCAGAACCCGTCCTTTGAGGCGGGCCTTAGATACTACTATCTCTATGATACCTGGGCCGTTTTCAAAGTCCGGAACAAGCCGGTCTTCTCGGTGGATGACAATGTCGCGCACGGCGGCAACCGCAGTTTGAAGATAAACGCCTGGAAAGGCGACAATGACGCGGGACTCCTCAATACCTTTGCCTTGCCCACGATTCCTGATCGCCAATATACGGTCAGCTTCTACGCGAAAGGCGACCGGCCGGATGGATTATCCCTGGTGCAGGATTGTGTAAGCGGCGTGTGGCTGAAATTTCCAAAAGTCCCGGCCTTCGCCATCGGCAGTGAATGGAAAAGATACAGCTACACTGTCACGGCGCCGAATAACGCCATCACCTTCATGATGAAGGCGGTCTATCACGGCAATGACCCTTCCGGCGCGGGCTGTATTTGGGTTGACGACCTGCAGATTGAGGAGGGCGACAAAGCCGGCGACTATATTGAGAAACCATTGTGCGCGGAACTGTTGACCTCTAATCCGGACAACTTCCTAAGCGCGGACAGTTTCACGCCGGTCAATGCGCGCCTGCGCATAACGGCAACCCCGAATTCCGCGGGGACCGTTGAATGCAAGCTTGAAGACTACTTCTACCAGGGCGTATGGTCCAACAAGTTCAGCTTCAAGACGGATGACAAGGGCGTTGCGACCGTGGTCCTGCCATTGGAGGGCGTCCTTGGGCGGGGAATATACGTCCTGCGCGCGGACTTCGGACTGGACAACGGCTTCAAGGACAGCGACTACTTCCGCATAGCCCGGATGAACTTCCTGGACAATACGCACACGAACAAAAAAATCTTCGCCACAAGTTTGCCGACTCAACAATCACGCGGCGATGACCTGCTTGAGCGTTGCCGGCAGATCGGCTTCGGTTCCGCGAACTATTGGTCGGCCGCCGACAAGTCGCGCTTTGAACGGCTCGCCCGTTATGGCATTGACTTCTCCGTTAACGAGCTCGGTGATCACTCCCCGCTCTTCAAGAAATCCAGCATCAAGTTGCAAACCATTGAGGTTGTGACGCCGGAAATTGAAAAGGAGATGGAGGAAATCGCCCGCGCCCAGACCGAGGCGGCCCCCTGGGTTCCGGCCTGGGACCTGAGCAGCGAACTGGACAGCATCAAGCTCCTGCAAAATGGGAATTACACGGATTTCGCAAAGCTGCAGATTGCGGCTTTCAAAGGCGTCAAGCGCGCCGATCCGAAGAAAAAATTCTATCTCGGCGGCTCCGCCAACATGGAGCCAAGGGCCGGGATACGCTGCATGGACAAGTATCTTGAAACCATCGGGGACCGGGTTCATTTTGACGGCATCACGATGCATCCTTACCGGACAACACCCGAGAACCCGGATTTGGACAGCGATGCCGCTGTGTTCCTCGCGGTCCTGGAAAAGCATGGCTATAAAGACGCCCCAGTTTTCTGGGAGGAGGGCATCTATTATCCAAATTACAACATCCCCGCCTGGGGATTGAGTCCGTACAGGGGTTGCTCCTCGGATCATTACCGGGCGGGCTGCCCATCCTATCACATGGGCTGGGGCGAACGGATATCCGCGGCATATTTTGCCAGGAGCTGGCTGGTGGCCTTGAAGTACCAGGATAGAGTCAAGCAGTTCAACGGCTGGTGCGGCGGATTCTTGTACATGGACGCATACCTGACGCCTTTCGCCCTCCAGAAGATCCCCAACACGCTTGGTCGCCTGCTTGGCAACGCCTCCTTCAAGAAGGACATCCGCTTCGCGCCGGACATGCGTAGCTACGTGTTTGAGGATGAAAAAGGCCGGCCGGTCGCGGCGCTCTGGTCCTACATTGAGGCGGTTGACAAGGGATTGGAAGCCGCCCCTGTGGCGAAATTCAACTTCAAGGGCAAGCGCCCGGAAGCCATTGACTTGATGGAGAACAGCCATTCCATATCCGTTGACAAGGACGGCTCCTCCCAAATCGCCATAAGCCCCTTCCCGATATTCCTGCGCGGACAAAAAGGGGATATGGACAGCATTTGCGCGGCAATCCAGAACGCAAGCCTGCCGAATTCAAACAAGCCCATAGTAGAAGTGTCGGCAAATCCGCAGGGCACATCGGGGCTTGCCGTATCATTCAGGAACCTTGTGACCCGGGAAGTCAACGGCGAAGCCGGCATCAAGCTGGAGGGCGGCCTTGTGAACAAAGCGGTCCATTTGGAGCCGTTGGGGGTGGCGGACATGTCTTTGGAGCTTCCAATGAAAATTCCCTTTAACGAAATAGCGACCATCAACCTTCCCGTATCATTCACGGAAAAGGGATTGAAGCCGATGAACGCCAACCTCTCGTTCACCGCGTTTGCCGTCAGGAAACTCAAGGAAGGTATGAAGATAGAGACAGGCGCGGCAGGCGTCTGGGATGGCATCCCATCCATCCCGATGACGAACAGGTGCATTGACGAAACCACAGGTTCCACCACAAGCATCCCGGTCAACGAGAAGGTCGGTTACCCCGGCGACTTCACGGCCGCCTATCAAATGGCCTGGGATGATGAGAACCTCTACCTCAAGGTCAACGTGACGGACGACGTCTTCCATCATGATGCCAACAAGAAATCGGTCGGAGGAAGATACGACAACGATTCCCTGCAGATATACATAGATACGCTCTGCAACGCGCGGCAGAAGGCGACAAGGGGTTTTGACGGAGACGACTACAACTATGACTTCTATCCGGACATGGCCCCCGACTCCACCGCGGCCGCAACCGGAAAGATTATCGCCTATCGGCGCAATGCGCCGGAGCAGCAACAGGCCGGCGGACTTTTCGCCCCGATGCCGAACATGCTTGAGCCGGACATAAAAGGCGTTTTCAAGCGGACGGACAAAGGCTATAGTTATGAAGTCGTCATGCCGAAGAAGCTCATCGCTCCGCTGCAGTTGCATAACGGGAACATAGCTGGTTTCGCCATATATCTGAACGACCACGATGGCAAATGCGTCAAGGGTGGCCTCTCGACGACATCAGTTCCGGGAACGGGCGGATGGCGGAATCCGCATCTTTACCCAGTAATGTTGTTGACGGAGTAATCAGGAAAGTTTAAGTCAAACGGCGGGGGATAATTGTCTTCCGTTTTAATTAAATCAGGAGGAGTGAAGGATGAAAGAAAAGTTAATCAGCAAAAGTATAATTTTTTTGTTGCTGTTTGCCGTCGGGGGCTGTTCCACCTGCAACAACAAGGCAGGACCGGGGAAAGAACCTCGGGGCGCGAGTTATCCGTCCAAGCCGCTGGACGCCGGGGAGACCCTGAGAG
>Ga0247840_10009108_pt1 | contig 12980 bp, 8 predicted proteins | sample LaCruzMarch2015__FD_192404 | JGI IMG/M metagenome (GOLD analysis project Ga0247840, IMG submission 192404) | Freshwater microbial communities from meromictic Lake La Cruz, Castile-La Mancha, Spain - LaCruzMarch2015_17m | ecosystem: Environmental > Aquatic > Freshwater > Lake | place: Spain...
CTCGCCGCCGACGTCGCCAAAGCCGGCGATGCCGCCGCGCGACGAGGTCGACACGTCGAGCCGCTCGAGCCGCGGCATGCGCGCGATCGCGTCGACGACGTCCTGCGTGATGCTCGGAAACACGTCCGACACATCCAGGTCGGTGAGCCTGGGGAGCGCGTTCAGCAGATCGACGGCCGTGGGATCGTCACGCGCGTACGCTCGGCGCCGGTCGATCGCCATCGGAGCGTTGCCGCCAATGTGCAGCGTCCGAAGGCAAGGCAGCGCGACGATAGACTCGAACAGCTCTTTCGTCAGACGGGCGTCGGACGCGCGCATGCTGAGCACCCGGAGCTCTGTGAGGGCGGAGAGCACGCGGATGAGCGGGTTGGGCCGCGTGACGACGGCGGCGGTGGGCCGCATCCCCAGCTCGATCATTTCGCCCATCGGCGTGTGCGACACATCAAGGATCTCAAGATCGGGCAACCCCAACGCCAGGTCCAAGTGCCGCTCAAACGCCGTCACGCGCGCCGCGTGCGCTGTGGGGCCTCGGAGGACGCGCCGCTCTCCTTGCGCCATGGGGCTCCCGAGTCGCAAACCCACCAGGCCATCTATCCGTCCTAGGAGACGGTGCACGATCTCGAGCTCGAGCTCCAGCGTGACGTCGCCCGTACTGAGTACCCCTCGGGAGGGCGCGGCGCGCATCCCCAGGTGGACGGCGCGGAGCGCGGCGAGCCACGCGTCGGCGCCGAAGCCGCACATCGCGTGTCGGCAGACGCCGTCGACGCATCGAAAGTCGGCGTCGTCGCCGCCGCCGCACGGGACGAGCCCATACAGCCACTCGACGTGTTGGTCGTCGGTGAAGCTGACCAGCGGCGCGCCGGGCCGCCGGTCGCAGCAGTGGACGGCGGCGTACATGGCGTGCGACGCGCACGCGAGCGCGCGCGCGCCCACAGCGCCCCACCGCAAACGATCCGCCATCATCGTCAGGACCTCGTGCGAGCAGCTAGAGACGGCGTCCTCCTCGGCGGGCGCCTGCATGGCGGCGGGCTTGCAGGTAACTTTTCCCGGGGGTTATTTTTTTTTAATGTAAATTCAAACCGCGACCGGCGGCGCGCTCACTAGAAACAGCCGACGCCGAGGGTGCTCACTCAGGCGTCGCTCGTGCTCGCTTCGGATATGAGCGCACTCTCGTGTGAAGCGATCATCATCTGAGTAGTAGACTGCAAGAATCACTAGTACGAGGGAGAGCGAGGCGACGCTGGCAAAGTCGATGAAAATTATCAGCGCGATGGTCGTGGGAATGCCAAACGTCGCCTCGAGGGTCTCGTCCGATGCCGGCAGCCACGCGCCGCCCGTCGCGTTCCCAGCATAGGCGCAAAAGTATCGCTCGCATGGCCGGTCGGCCAGCGCCCACTCGGTGCACGATCGCCCCACCAGGTCGGGGCGGCCGACGCACGGCGTGCCGGAGCCGCGGCCGGGGCAGCACTGGAGCGCGCCGCCGTAGCACACGGGGACCCGACACCCGACGGACGCGGTCAGATAAAAGTACCACGCGATCGCGGTCGGCACCCAAATAATAATCGCCGCGGTCGCCAGACCGCGCCCGGTGGGCGTGTGGAGCCACAGCGGCCACGGCAGGCTGGGCTCGTCCTCGGTCGTCTCGGTGGCGGTGGCCGCCGTTGTCGTGGCGTCCAGGTCGACCGTCGGGACTCGGGCCCACTCGCTCGGAGCCATTTCTCTCCAAAAGGGGGTGCGTTCCGGAAAGAAAGGGTCGCGGTTGGTTTTGGTTCACGGTTCAAAAATGCATCATTAATCCTTCAACCAGCGCCCACCGCCCACGCTGCGGGCCGATCGTGGATCGCGCCGGCGCACTCTAGCGCGTGCACATCGAATCCGGCCTTTCGATAGTACGCGCGGCGCCCGGCGTGCATGCGCTCAAACGGGCCGAACGGGTCGTGCACGTCGACCACCAGCGGGACCTGGGTGTCGGCGCCGCCGCGCTGGATGCGGCCCACCGCCTGCTCGACGCCCCCGATGGGGCTCGCCATCACCAGCGTGTCGAGCCGCGGCACATCGAGACCCTCGCGCGCCATCGAATAAGTCGAAAGGATGACGTCGCACGCCTCGGCGGCCTCGCGCGCCGCGGGCCGCGTGCTGCCGACATAGTCGGCAATCTCGGCCGCGGGGACGCCGAGCGACGTCACCAGCAACCTGAGGGCGCGCAGCTGCTCGAGCCGGTCGCTCAGCACGATGGTGTGGCGCCCGGCGTAATAGAGCGCCGCGACCTCGCGCGCAATCATCGCGTTGCGCCGCGGCTCGTCGCACAGCGTCGTTTGCATGCGCGCAATCATCGCGCGCCCGTCGCGCGACCGGAATTCTCTTTGCGCGCCCCCAGTGTACTTTAAGCAGGCGACGCGGACCTCGGTCGCCGGGCGCGCCGCGCGGAACAGGACGTCGCCCAAAGACCACGCGAGCAGCGGGCCGAGCCCGTCGCGGCGGTCGGGCGTCGCGCTCAATCCAAGCACGCGCCGCGCGCCCAGGCGGCGGACCGCGCGGTTAAAGCACGGGGCGGCGACGTGGTGGCACTCATCGAATACGGCCAGCCCAAACGTCCCCAGGACGGCCGCCCCATAGGCGCGCGCCGAGAGCGACTGGATCATGGCGAGCACAAAGTCGGCGCCGTGGACGTCCACCACGTCCTGCTGGATGCGGCCGACCCGCGCGCCGGGGACAAATTCCTCAATCTCGCGCCGCCACTGCTGCATCAGAAAGTCCTTGCCGACCACCACGATGGTGCGGCGCGCCAGCGTGCAGGCGATGCGGATCGCCACGACCGTCTTGCCAAAGCCGCACGGCAGCACCAGCAGCCCGCCGCGCAGCCCTGCGCGGCCCAGCTCGGCGACGCACGCGTCGTGCGCCGCCACCTGGGGCCGGTGGTCGTCGCGGAGCCGCCCTAGGAAGTGGGCGTCGGCCGCCATCGGCTCGCCGTCCGCCAGACCCGAGGCGTCCGCCGGGGGACCGAAGCGCGCCACCCCAAAGAAGCGCGGCATCTCGAGCGAGCCGCCCGCGGGGTCCACCGACAAACACTGGATGGGGTCGGGCGCCACGCTGCTATAGGCCGACTGCCGCGGGCGCAGCGTCAGCTCCTTTGCAAGATTGTCCGTCTGCTCTCCACTCAGCTGCCCGGCGGCGACGACGTACGAGCCGGCGCACGCGGTGCGCATTTCGTATCTTACGAAAAAAAAATAAACCGCTTTCGGCGGGGTCAGCGCCCGTACTCCAGGCTCTTCTGCGCGACCTTGATCTTCTTGGCCGGCGGGCCCTGCATCAGGTACGACTGCAGCGCGGCCCCCAGGATGTTGCACTCGTACGCGCGCACGACCCGCGCGTCGTTCTTGACCGACGGCGGCCGGCGGTCGCGCGCGGCGGTCGGCGCGCGAGCGGCCGGCTCGGTCGCGCGACGCGCCGGGATAGTGGCGCGCTTCTTCGTCTTCATCTCCTTCTTCGCATCGCCGTCGTCGTCGATCAAGCTCGCCGCCGCGTCGTGGTCGTCGTGGTCGTCGTCGGAGTCATGGTCGCCCTGCCCAATGGGGATGGGGATGGGGAGAGCGAGCGGCGGCGCCACGCCGACGACGACGCGGCGGTCGCGCGCCGCCTGGCTCGCTTGGCGCAGCTCCTCGTACGCCTCCATCGGGAACAGCGCTCGCCGTAGATCGGCCGTCAGCTTGATCGGCCGGCCCTTGAACTGCGTGCAGCTGACGCCGTGCACCGTGTCGGCGGCCTCCTGCTTGCGGCAGAAGCAGCGCTGCTCGACATAGGTGGGGTAGACGCTGAACCAGATCGAGCTCGAGCTGTGCATGCCGTCGCCGCGCTTGTTGTCGCACGTGTGCGACCCCGGGCCGCGCGGGTGGATGACAAAGTGGCCCTTGGTCTCCTTGGCGTTGCGCACGCTGATGCCGGCGCGCCTTGGGTCGGACGGCACGACGACCTCGTCGAGCACGCGCTGCAGCAGCGCGAGCTGCTCGGCGTTGACCACCACGCGAAAGTCGGCGCCGCTCAGCTGCTTGTTCATCCCGGCGACGTCGTCCGTGTACAGCTCGTAGACGCGCGCCGGCGCGCCCTTCTTGGCCTTTTTGGTGGTCGGCACGCGCTGCGCCGGCATCTCGGCGTGCGCCGGCACCTTGAGCCACGCGACGTTGGCGGTGGCGTCGGTCCGCACGCTCAGGCGGCACACCAGCTCGAACAGCGTCGACGCCACGTGCGATTTGAGCCTCGCGAGCTCGGCGGGGTCGTCGACGTGCCGCGCGCTGGCGGCGTCGTACGTGAGAACCTGCGTGAGGCCGTACGTCCGGCCGCGCCGCACCGGCTCCCCCGTCAGCTCGTCGCGCACCTCGCACGTCGCCATCGTCTTGCCGTACCCGCCGCACGATTCGCACGAGGCGTCCGGCCGCCCGCGGCACAGCCGGCAGTCGGCGTACTTGACGCTCCCCATCATCCGCAGGCCGTTGGTCACGTAGACGATCTGGTCGAAAATGTCCTCAAACGAGTTGGCGTGCGGCGAGCCGAGCGGGAACCGCTCGTGCGCGCGCCGCAGCGCCAGCAGCCTAATCATCAGCGCGGTCTGCGCGTCCAGCACCACGCCCGGCACGTGCAGGTGGACGCCGACCTTGACTTCCTTTTCGCTCACCGCGGGCGGCGACACGAGCACGTACGCATCGAGATCGACGCCCGGGGCGGAAGCGCGCGGCACAAACTCCCGCACCGCCCCCAACGCCAGCTCGACCAGGTCCCCCACCTGAGAGGCGGTCGCCGGGCCGTCGGCCGCCAGGCGCTTAATGTCCAGGTCCATGAAGAACCGAAAGTACGGCGTGCGCCGCTGCACGTACGCCAGCTCCTTGCAGCCCTCGAACAGGTCGCGCGTGTAGTTTACGAGAAAGCCGCGCTCCAGCTCGGGGGTGTCGATCTTGACCCGGCCGCCCGCCCAGCCGTTTAAGAGCAAGTAGGTAATGTCGGCGTCCGCCACCTCGACGCCGCTCCGCCGGGAGACGTAGAGCCCGTTCTGGACGCAAAAGTCGTGCGTCGCGACGCGGTTGGGCTGCGGCGTCAGGTTGGTGCGCGCGCCGCCACCCATTTTTTTTTTCTTTTCGCGTGTCGCTCTTTCCCCGCGCGTTTGCCCTCGTCGGGATGCTGGGCGATTTTTTTTTTCAGCTGCCTTGCCCATCGCGGCGCCCCTTTTACCCCAGGAGCAGCGAGTGCGTCAGGCTCCCTGGGCGCGCGACGCCGCTCGAGGCGGACGCCGGGGACGCGCGCGCGGCGGACAGCGGCGCGGCGGCCGCCGATACGGCCGGCGATTGTTCCCGGAAGCGCACGGTCGACTCGCACGACGCCGTCGACAGCCGGTCGGCGTCGTCGCGCCGCGGCGTCGCGCACGGCGTGGCGCGCGGCGTGGCGCGCGGTGCGCTGAGCGCGCGGTCGGCGTCCGGCGCCGGGGACGCTTGGGCCGCCCGACGCCGCCGCGCTGGCTCCGCGTCGTCGTCGTCCTGCGAGTCGTCGTCCTGCGAGTCGTCATCGTCGTCCTGGGAGTCGTCCTGGGAGCCATACTCCTCGTCCTCGTCCTCGTCGTCGTCGTCCTCGGCGTCCTCGTCCTCGGCGTCCTCGTCATCGTCCTCGTCGTCGCACGCTGCGTCTTCTTCGTCTTCGTCGTACTCGGACTCGGTCGGCTCGACCGAGCTGGTGTCGGGCGAGCTGAGCACGCGGTCGGGGCTCGCGCCCTCCAAGAACAGCTGGCGGACCTCTTCTTGCTGGAACAGCTCCTCCTCAAAGGTGCGTGGGCGCTTGCGCGTGCGCTTGCAGCCCTCGGGCATAATGTTGGCCGGGTTGATGCCGTCATCGTCGACCGTGACCACGCGCGGACGATCATCGCGCGGCTCGCTGATCACGGCCGCGTCGATGCGCGCGTGGTCGGCGGCCGCGTCGGGGGTGGTGGCGTCGTCCTGGGGAGGGGGAGAGTGCTCGTCGGGGTCGTCCGTCTCATCCTCGCTCAGGTCGTCGGACACGACAAACGACAGGTCGGGCTCGTCGGCGTCGTCCGAGCTCGTCTCCTCGTCGTCGATCGCGCTGTCGACGCTCGCCTCCTCGTCGTAGTACTTGCCCGACATTGCTTGGGGCGGCGGTTTGAGAAATCCGGCAGATAAAAAAAATAAAGCTAAACCGTCGCAGCCCGCAGCCCATGCAACGCACCACCAACAAGCGCGCCCGGGCCGGCGACGCGGCGGCGCGGCGCGCGACGCCGACCGAGGACGGCGACGGCGACGGCGACGACGACGCGGGACGAGCGGAGGACGACAACGACAGCGTCTCGGGCGACCACGCGGCGCGCCGCCGCCGCCCGCCGTGGCGGCCCCCGGGCGCCGCACCGGCCGCGCGGCCGCGCGCGCCGCGCCGCGCGCGCTCACCCGAGCCCGCTGCCCCCACGCCCACCGCTCCAACGACTAGGGCGCCCGGCGCCAAGCGCGCCAAGCCTACCGACGCCCCGGCCGCGCAGGCCGCCTCGGCCGGGCCACAAGCCGCCGCCGCGCCGGCCGCCGCGCTGCCCGAGTCGGTGCAGTACGAGCTCATCCGGCGGGCCGTGCAGCAGACCGGGCTGGTCGAGCACCTGGTGCAGTCGTACAACTGCTTCATCACCGAGATGCTGCCGCGCATTCTCGAGGAGCACTCGCTCATAGTGACGCGCGGGCGCCGCGAGCCGGTCGAGCACCGCATCCGCATCGTGGGCACGGCGGTCGAGCTGCCCTCGGTGCGCGAGTTCGACGGCACCGTGCGGCGCATCACGTACACCGAGGCCAAGCTGCGCGGCCTCAACTACGCGAGCAACGTGTGCGTCGACGTCGAGCACACGATCGCGCCCAGCGTGGGGGGCGTCGCGGGCGAGCCGACGTCGCGCGACACGTGGCGCGCGCTGCCGCTGTGCCAGATCCCGACGATGGTCGGCTCCGTGATCTGCACGTCCTCCCAGGGTTTGGGGAACCAGCGCGAGTGCCCGATGGACTCGGGCGGGTACTTTGTGTTCAACGGCAACGACAAGTGCATCCTGGCGCAGGAGAAGCTCAAGACCAACACCATCTTCGTCTTCCCGGGCAAGCCGGGGACCAAGCTGGTGTGCACGTGCGAGATCCGGTCGTGCCACGAGGCCAAGATGCGCTCCACCAGCACGCTGGTGATCCACTGCACGCGCAGCAGCGCGGCGTGCATCCCAGCGCTCGCCGCCATGCTGCCGTTCGTCGCGGTGCCGATCGCCGTCACGCACCTGTTCGTGCTGCTGGGGTGCGACACCCTGGGCGGGATGCTGGATTATGCCGTCGGCTCGGCGCGCGAGGGCGGCGGCGTGCTGAGCGCCCGCGCCGCGCGGCTGGCGGTGGCGGTGATTGAGAACAGCTTCGACGGGCTCGGGGCGACGGCGGTGCACGCGATGGTGGCGCGCGGGTGCACGCGGCACAAGACCGCTGAGGGCCGCGCGCGGTACATGGAGCACATCGTGACGCACGAGGTCCTGCCGCACGTGGCGATCGACGCCTCGCCGGACGCGCTGCACCGCAAGCGGCTCTTTTTGGGCCTGATGGTGCGGCGGTGCGCCGCTGTGCTCGCGGGGGAGGCGGCGCCCGACGACCGCGACACTTACGCCAACAAGCGCGTCGACACCCCGGGGATGCTGATGAGCCTGCTGTTCCGGCAGCTCATGCGGCGCACCGTAAAGCACGTGTCGCAGCAAATCCACCGGTGCATCGAGCACCACAAGCCCGTGGTGGTGCCCGACATCCTCAAGATGGCCAAGATCACCAGCGGGTTCAAGTACGCGTTCGGCTCCGGCAACTGGGGCACGCAGTCCAAGGGCCCCGCGACGCAGAACGGCGTCGTGCAGACGCTCGCGGCGTGCAACATCGTCTCCAGCTGGGCCAATCTGAGGCGGATCAACACCCCGATCGCGCGCGAGGGCAAGGCGCCCAAGCCGCGGCAGCTGCACGCCTCGAGCTGGCGGCGCGTGTGCCCCGTGGAGACGCCCGAGGGCGGGTCGTGCGGCCTGGTGAAGAACATGGCGCTGCTGTGCCACGTGCGCGTGCTGTGCCCCATCGGCGTGCTGGCGGCCGTTCTTAATAGAGTGGCCGGCGAGTGGCTGGTACCATGCGGCGACCGCGCCGACCCCGACGTCTACTCGACCCACCTGCCGGTGCACGCCAACGGCATCGTCCAGGGCTTTGTCGCGCCGCCCGACGCGCCCGCGATGCTGGAGGCGCTCCAGCGAGCGCGCCGCCGCGGCGCGCTGCCTTGGGACTGCTCGATCTACGGCCAGCCGACCGGCCTGCACCTGGAGAGCGACGCCGGCTGCCTGATGGCCCCCGTCCTCAGAGTCGACGCGCTCCCGAGGCTCCAGGCGCTCCTGCGAAACAACACGACGTGGGCCGGGCTGGTGCACGACGGCGCGGTGCAGTACCTCGATAACTCCGAGGAGCAGTCCCTCAGGGTCGCGCGCTTCGCGGCCGATCTGGCAAAATGCGCCGACTACACGCACGTCGAGATCCACCCCTCGCTGATAAACGGCTTGTGCGCGTCCATCATCCCGTTCAGCCACCACAACCAGGCCCCGCGCAACTGCTACCAGTCCGCCATGGGCAAGCAGGCCGTCGGCCTTTATGCCGGGAACCTGGGGGCGCGGATGGACGTCGCCGCCCACGTGCTCGACTACCCGGCGCCCCCGCTGGTGACCACGTGGGTCGACGACATCCTGGGGACCGACAGCCTGCCGTGCGGCGAGACCGTCACGGTGGCGGTGCTGTGCTACACGGGCTTCAACCAGGAGGACTCGGTGATCGCCAGCCAGGGCGCGATCGACCGCGGCATGTTCCGCTCGACTCTATTTAGAACGTACCGCGCCGAGGAGCGCACCAACGGCTCCGAGATTGAGCGCTTCGAGCGGCCCGACACCTCGACGTGCCTCGTGCTCAAGTCGGGCAACTACGACTCGGTCGGCGCCGACGGGTTCGTGCGGCCCGGCCAGCGGCTCAACCACGGCGACTGCCTGATTGGGATGACGATGAACATGAGCGAGATGGGCACCGAGGGCAAGCGCTCCGTCAAGCGGGACCGCAGCGTGTTTATGCGCACCCACGAGACCGAGACGGTCGACGCTGTGCTGCGCGCGCAGACGCCCGACGGCCACCGCTACTGCAAGGTCAAGACGCGCGTCTCGCGCGTCCCCCAGGTCGGCGACAAGCTGAGCAGCCGGCACGGGCAGAAGGGCGTCATCGGCCGCATTCTCCAGGACGTCGACATGCCGTTCACCAGGGACGGCATGGTGCCCGACCTGATTATCAACCCGCACGCCCTGCCGTCCCGCATGACGCTCGGCCACCTGGTGGAGTGTCTCGCCGGTAGAGTGGCGGCCGAGCACGGCACGCGCTCTGACGGCACGCCGTTCCGAGACGTCACCGTCGCCAAGCTGGGGGACGCGCTGGCCGAGATCGGCCTTGATCGCACTGGCACCGAGACGATGACGATGGGCACCACGGGGGAGGTGATGCGAGGCGACATTTACGTCGGGCCCACCTTTTACCAGCGCCTCAAGCACATGGTGGCCGACAAGCGCCACGCGCGCTCGCGCGGGCCGTACCAGATCGTCACGCGCCAGCCAGTCGAGGGCCGCAACCGCGAGGGCGGGCTGCGCTTTGGCGAGATGGAGCGCGACACGCTCCTGTCGCACGGCGCCGCCTTTTTGGCGCGCGACCGCCTGCACGAGCAGTCTGATCCGTACACTGCGCCCGTGTGCCGCGCGTGCGGCATGCTGGCCGAGCACGCGTGCGTCACCCGCGCGCTCGTACACCGCGCGCGCGCCGCCTACTGTCGCAACTGCGACGCCGGCGACGTCGCCGTCATCCAGATGCCCTACTGCATGAAGCTGCTGCTCCAGGAGCTCATGGTCATGGGCATATCGTCCTCGATGCACATTGCGGCCAAGTAGACAGGAGGAATTTCCACTACTAGCTCGATAGACAGATTAGAAACCATGGCGAGCGAGCTGGCCGCCGATCTCGTCGTGATGGTCGCGACGCTCTACGGGGACCAGCACCGTGCGGCGCGCGTGTGCCGCGCGTGGCGCGGCGCCCTGGTGGGTGTGCCGCGCCTGGGGTACGACGCGCGCGTGCGCTCCGGGGTGCTCGACGCCGCGCGCCTCTGGGCCGACGCTTTGCCCTCGCCTGGTCGGTTCCAGTCGTGCGACGAGGCGCGGCGGAGCAACCGCCGCCTCGCTGGGGGCGCGGTCGTGAACCTGTGCCGCGTCGTCTGGGGGACGGACGTCGTGCCGCTCGACGCCGAACCGTGGTCGCGCGTGCGTAGCGTCCCCAACGCGTGGGGCTTGGTCTCGCGCGACAGTGCGCTGCGCCGAGTACACCCGCTCGCCGCCTCCCACGTGAAGCGCTTGCTCCGCGCCGCGCTGCTCGGCCACATCGTCATCGCGCCACCGTGCCCCCGAAAAACAACACACGACGACGGTTTCCCGCGCAGTCAGCTGGCCGCCCTGTCGGGTAGACGACGGCCCCAGCACGGCCAATAGCAAAACGTTTATATATATACAAGTTGTTTGTATACGAGATGGCGGCCGAGCTGGCGGCCGATCTGGTGGTGATGATCACGACCTTGTATGGCGACCAGCTGAGGGCGGCGCGCGTGTGCCGCGCGTGGTCGCTGGCGCTCGTCGACGTCCCGCGGCTCGTATACGACTCGCGCGTCCGCGTGCCGACGCTCGACGCGGCGCGCCGGTACACGTGGCTCGGCCGCACGCTGGACGAGGTGCGCGCGGCGGCGGCGGTCTGTCGCTACGACGACCGCGCGGTGTTGCGCAACCTGGTGCGCGACGCCCCGTGGACACATCGGTGCCCCCGCGAGGTCCGCGCGCCGAACGCTTGGGAGCTGCGGGGGCACGTGCGCCCGCTCGCTCGATCCCAGGTGACGCGCATGCTGCGGGAGGCGCTCGGCCTGGGTGGGCGTCGCCCGGGCCGAGCGCCGCCCCCGCCGTCGGCGGCCCTGTGGCCGGCGGCGCGCGTCCCTGACTATTTGCACGCAAAGCAGCGTTTTATGAATCGACACTCTCTACACTAGACACTGCGTCACTAGACGCGGCTCCCTCGCGGGGCCCCACGTCCACACTGTGCCGTCGACCGCCAGGCACGCGCTGCGCTGGCGGTGGGCGGCGACCCGGATCACCGGGCCGCACCCGACCTTGAGTGCGACAGGGCCCGGAGAGCAGCCGTCCTCTTGGGGCAGCACGCCGTGCACCGAGCTGCCGTAGCCGTACAGTAGGTTCTCGGTCGACACGTAGAGAACGTGCAGCGACCCGGCCGCGACGTCGAGCACGCGCGCGCCCATGAGCAGCATCGCGGCCGCGGTGCTGGCACTGAAAGACCACAGCTGGCCGTAATCAGTCATCGCGATCGCGGCGTCGTCGTCACCGGCCGCGACGACCTTGACGACGCGCGTGAGCCGCGTCAGGACCCGCAGGGCGCGCGCGTTCCCCAGAGACCACGCCCACACGCCGCCGCGCGCGTCCCACGCGTACGCCGTCATGAAGCCGACCACGCAGCCGACAAACCCCACGGCGCCATTGTCGGCCTCGACTCGCCCTACTAGATGCGGGCTCGGCACGAGCGGCTCCAGCGGGACGGCGGCGTCCACGGTGGCCTGGAGGAGCGCGCCGTCCGATCCCACCAGGACGATCGTCTTGGCTCCAGCGGCGAGCGCGACGGCGTCGGTGACGGCGCGCCCGCTCGCGGTCTCAAAGACGGGCCACGGGCGGCGGCCGGCGCGCATGTCCCACACGTACACCTGGCCGTCGGCCGCCGCGCATACGTTCAGCGACCCGCCGGCGGCGAGCGCCGAGACGGGGCACGGCACGTCGACGCGCGTCGCGTCGACGCGGTCACCCGACTCCAGGAAGACGGCGACGTCGTGGCCCGCGCCGACCAGCAGGCCGGTGCTGAAGAGGCTGATGTGCGCGCCCCGCGGCGGCACGAACCGGATGACGCCCGCGCGCTCGACCGCCTGGGAGATGCGCGCGCACGACGCGACGCACCGCGCGACGTCGGGCCTCGAGGTATAGGCAAAGATGCGCCCGCACACGTCGCCCGCCAGGTCGTGCGGCCACCCGGGGCGCCACAGCGCGTACAGCTCGCGAAGCTGGCGCTCGAGCCGACCGTCGTGCTCGCGCGCCGCCTCGTGCGAGCGCCGCGCGAGCTCGAGCTCGGCCCGCGCTTCGGCGAGCGCGGCCTGGAGATGGGTGACGCGCTGCGCGCGGTGGTCGAACTGGGCCTGCGTACCGGCGCCCCACCGGCGTGTCTGGATCTCGCGCATCAGCTGGGCGTGGCCCGCCATTCGCGCTCCCACCCTGTGCTTGGGGGAAATAAAAATAAAAATATATAAAAGTACGTCTGCCCAATGGACGAATTTGTCGGTGCTCTGGTGTCAATCAAGCTCAGCGCAGCATGTACCCGCAGACCACGCCGTACGCTGGATCGGATGGCGGCGTGACGCCGTCCGGCACCGCGATCGCCGCCCTGGTGATTGCGGTCGCGACGGCCGTCAGCCTGATCGGCCTCGGGGTCGCGTGGGGATGCTCGGACCGGGTGTGCCGCGCTCGGCGCTCCGATGATTAAGGCGCACCGCAAAAGGTAGTGGCGGGTTTTAATCAAATGTGTCGATTTTTTTTGTGGCGCTCGCGGCAGCTCACTCAGCTGGCAGAGCTCTGCTCACACCCCTAGGTGGCTGGTGGGCGCTCGGCCCTGGAAGATGTTGCCCTCGTTGGAGACGCTCTTGCCGTACGCGTAGCATATCGGCAGGACGTCGGTAATGTCGATCGCTGTCCGCTCCATGGCGCCGGGTTTCCGGAACCCTGGTTGGCGCCAGACGCGCCACAGCTCGAGCAGCCGGCCGGGCCGTAGCAGATCGACCAGCTG
>Ga0247840_10009112_pt1 | contig 12978 bp, 3 predicted proteins | sample LaCruzMarch2015__FD_192404 | JGI IMG/M metagenome (GOLD analysis project Ga0247840, IMG submission 192404) | Freshwater microbial communities from meromictic Lake La Cruz, Castile-La Mancha, Spain - LaCruzMarch2015_17m | ecosystem: Environmental > Aquatic > Freshwater > Lake | place: Spain...
ACTACGTATGGTTCGACTTTGTAGATTGCAACCTCATCTTTGGATCTTCCGTGGTTTACAGGGTTAATCATCCTAAAGAGTTCCCATGCTCTCTGGTTGTCGCCTAGTCGTGCATATGCCATGGCTGCCCAGACAGCAGCATGTGTGTATTGGCCCCCATTTTCTCTAACTCCAGGGACATAGCCTTTTATATAGCCCGGATTGAGATCGGACTTGTCAAAGGGGGGATCGAGAAGTCGGATTAACTTGTCTTCGCGGCGAAAGAGGTGGGTGTCTACGCTTTCCATAGCCATGCGCGAACGTTCTGCCTCTGCTGCTCCAGATAGAACAGCCCAGCTCTGTGAGATCGAATCTATCTGGCATTCCGAGTTGGTGGCAGATCCTAGAGGAGAGCCATCGTCAAAATATGCCCGCCTATACCATTTGCCGTCCCAGCCGTGAGCTTGGAGGTTGTGTTGCAATTGGGCCGCTTCGCTTGTGCACTCCTGTGCAAAAGGTAGGTCTCCATGCAGGCGAGCAACTTCGCTAAAGCGCATGAGCACCTCATACAAGAAGAATCCAAGCCATACACTCTCCCCACTACCTTGCTTGCCGACGAGGTTCATCCCGTCGTTCCAGTCACCAGATCCTATGAGGGGCAGACCATGCGGGCCGAATTTCAGGCCGTTTTTTATTGCTCGAACACAGTGGTTGTAAAGACTCGCCGACTCTTGAGATACAACTGGGAGATCGTAATAAGAGTCTTCGTCTGCGTTTACGCTACGGCCTTGGAGGAAGTGTGAATTCTCATCCAAGACTCCAGTGTCACCAGTGCTCATGACATAGCGACAGGTGCCAAGAGCTAGCCAGAGATAGTCATCAGAACAATGAGTCCTGACGCCACGACCTGTTGGGGGATGCCACCAATGCTGAACATCGCCTTCTAGAAATTGTCGTGTAGCACATAGAAGCAGGTGTTCTCGGACTAGATGCGGGCTAGAGTGTATTAGCGCCATCACATCTTGCAATTGATCGCGAAAACCGAATGCCCCTCCAGACTGATAGGTCGCACTTCTAGCCCAAAGGCGGCAGCTAATAGTTTGATACAGGAGCCAACCGTTGGCCATGACGTTTAGAGATTGGTCGGGTGTCTCTACATTCACAGCGCCCAGCGTATGCGTCCAGTGTTGCCAAACGGCATTCAGAGCAGCACCAGCAGCAGTCGATCCTCTGAAGTGATTGACCAGCGTTCTCGCATCGTGCGCATTCTCTCCTACTCCCAAGCGAAAGACGACTTCGCGTTCCTGTCCTGGGGCTAGATCGAAGTTAACGCGGATGGCCGCACATGGATCTAGGGCTGCACCTACTTTGCCGGAAAGGCGTATGCGCCCCATCGCAGCGGGATTGCCGAGTGTGCCGTTGCGCCCTAGAAATTCAGTCCGATCACAACTTGCCGTGCGATTTACGTCATCGACATCGAAAAAGGCCGTCTGGTCGCGAAACTCTGCGTTGTATGGATTGCGCGCAAAAATGGCACCAGTTTGTGTGTCGATCTCTGTGACAACGTGCATAGCTGATTTATGTTTCAAATCACCAAGAACCAGCTCGGCATATCCTGTAGCAGAGATTCGTCTAGGCCGTTTTGAATTATTGCGCACTTTGAGGACTGAAAATTTCACCGAAGCATCCAGAGCCACATAGACCCAGAGTTCAGAGCTAATATCGCGCTCTGTATGTTCGAATACGCTATAGCCAAAGCCGTGGCGAGTGACGTAATTCGCAGCTCCGCGAGAGGGCAGGGGTGTCGGTGACCAAAAACAACCAAGCTCCTCATCGCGAAGATACAAGGCTTCTCCTCTTGAATCTGTCACGGGGTCATTGCCCCAAGGAGTTATGCGAAACTCATGCGCATTGCCACTCCAAGTGTAGGCAAGGCCACTCTCTGAGACAACCGTTCCGAATTTGGGATTTGCGAGAACATTCACCCAAGGTGCTGGCGTTATGCAGTTGCGGGTGGTCGTAATGACATACTCCCGACCATCTGGTGTGAAGCCACCCAGGCCGTTATAGAAAGTCAGATCCTCCCGTGGAGACGGCGCACGTGCTTGGGGCTCAGAGCGGTAATGACGTGTCGGCGTCAGTAGAGGCGAATTTATATCCAATGCAATGCGACCGCCTATTTGGTCACTAAGGGATCCACGGCTGTCTTTTATAATCACCCGAGCAACCGTTTGAATCAGGATGCGATCTTCTTCCGAGATCTGGTCTGCTGGTCTTAGGAAAATGCCGCCTGGTCTATCTGTGACATTGGTCTCAGTGCCAGCTGCAATAAGAGACATGATTTTATCGTTGAGCAGTTGTCTATAACCTGCATGATCTTCGTTCCAGATCACTAGATCCACAGCCAATCCCTTGAGACGCCAATATGCATGCGCCTGGACAAGATGATGCACTAGGTTGATGTTCTCTAGATCCTGGATCTGTAGGAGGACTATCGGCAAATCTCCTGAGATAGCATATCCCCATAGACCGGATTGGCCGCGTGAGTTTTTTGTTATTATGCTTTGGTTAGCCCGCACAGATGCGTTTGCGTAGATTATAGAACTCGCAAGGTGGCTGTAGAGTTCTGCATCTGTATCTGAAGCATTTATCTGCCGCAGTAGCACCTGCCCGTGTGTCCATGCGAGATCGAAGACGCGGTCTGCTATATAGAGATCCTGGTATTTCTCTACCAAGTTCAAAGCGAGGTCGCGTGACTCAGCAATCCCGAATACCATGTTTACTGTCGTCGACTCTTGAGGGTCTAATGTGATTCTATGCCGGATAGCAACGATAGGATCTAGGACTGAACCATCACGGCCAGAGAGTGTCTGTGTCGTTGCATAAGCGCCATGTTGCATAACCTGAGGATCCACGACGGTATTGCCTCTGCCAATGAACTGCATGCGGTCTGTCTCGTATGATACTTCTTCAACTTCACCCCCGTGCACAGCCATAAGGTGAAGCATCCAAGGCAATTGCTCATCATTGGACCTGGGTCGCCGAGTGCAGAGTATCGCCCGTTGTTTCTCTATAATCTCGGTCTGAACAAAAAGGTTGCTAAATGCCGGATGCAGAGCGTCAGCTGCGGATGGTGCGATGACGACCTCCGCATAACTAGTAATCTCTATAGTTCTGCGAACTCGGCCTCGGTTTGTAATGCGGACTCGGCGCAGTTCTATGTCATCCTCTGGAGAAACTGCGATCTCAGTGTGTGTCTCGTAATCGCAATTCATGTCCCGAAACTCAGCTCTTCCTTCTGAGAAGATCGCCTCAAAATGTTTTGAACGCTTGAGTGTTGGCTGATATGCCGTTGACCAGAAGTCACCTGTGCTTAGATCTCTCAGATAACAGAACGTGCCCCAGTTATCGCAGGTCGGGTCTTCTCGCCAACGAGATACATCTATGTCCTTCCAGCGGCTATACCCACCGCCTGCATTTGTAACCATGACGTGGTATCTGCCATTGGAGAGCAATTGCACTTGGGGATTTGCTGTGTCTGGATTTGTGAAAATGCGGATCGGCATTTCCTGAGCACTCTGACTGATATGGTGCTCCGCTAGTTCTGTTGTATGTGCATAAAGTGCAGTTGACTTAGGCACTCGCTCTTGAAGTAGCAGTAGTGTCGCTTGAAACACGGGGTCGGACCCGAACCGCTTCTGCATAGGGTGCTCTAAAAGCAGATTGGCTAAAGACAAAATGCTCATACCCTGGTGATGTGCCATGAAGGATCTAATGACAACACTAGATTGTCCCCGAGGTAGGCGAGACGCAGTGTAGTCAATCGCTTCATAGAATCCATATCTAGCCTCTAACCCATCATTGCTGAGTCGCTTGAGGTTTATGCACGCCTCTTCTGGAGACACCATTAGCGCGAGCATAGATGCGTATGGCGCGATGACAAGATCTTCGGCGAGTCCGCGTTTAAGACCTAGGCCTGGCACACCGAAAGCACGGTATTGGTAGTTCAGGTGCACATCAATTGCATTGTATCCAGATTCTGAGATGCCCCAAGGCACAGAGTTTTTTTTGCCATGCTCGATCTGCAGGGCTACGGCAGATTTGTAAGTTTGATCGAGAAGGGTGTGCTCATACGTCGGCATCACCAAAAGAGGCATCAAGTATTCAAACATTGAACCGCTCCAAGACAAGAGAATAGGTTCTCTACTTGAAGTAGTTAGTAGGCGCCCAAGAGCGAACCAGGTTTCCTGCGGGAGTTTGCCTTGGGCAATTCCGACAAAGCTAGAGAACCTAGCCTCTGAGGCGAGCAGATCGTAATAACTAGAGTCACGTCTGGATTCGCTGACATTGTAGCCGATTGCGAGGAGATGGCGATTGTCGTCATAGAGGAAATCGTAATCCATATCGGCCAAGGATCCACATTGAGAAGCCAGCCCTTGTATTTGTGCAATCCGCATTCTCGCTTCTTGTCTGGCTCTGTTTATAGCGAGTTGAAATTCCCCAGCGGGGGCTTGCCCTGAAGTCTCGGGCGCTGATGCATTGCCCGAGGGGATGTGATCGTGTGCCAGTGAAATCGGGAGATCATCCTCCATTTGCGCTATCTCATTGAGTGTCGGGATTTCATATAAGGTGCGATGCTCCTCACCGCTATCTTTATTTTCGCCAGACAAGAGATCGACCCATGGAGCAAGGAGCATAAGCTCATACAGTGCATCCTGGCATTGTTTGTGAAAAGCATTGGCCCACCAAACAAGTTGACTCTTGGATCCGCTGTTAAGGTTAAGAGCTTCTATGTCAGCAACCAGTGTTGCCGCAGATCTCACCAATCGATCTAGGTATAGCCGATAGGCAACCAGTGATGTCGGTTTAGAGTGTGCGCTCAGATCGACCTCTTGTTTGAGATCCATGAGCTTATCTTTGCCGCTATATATTTTATCGCTTGAAGCAGCATCGATGAGGATACCAAGTGTGTCGGCTAGCCCCTCAAAGAAGCGCTCTCCTAGTATCTTCTTGTTTGGGATCTCAAGCAGCCCTGTTCGCAATGTGAGCAGGTACCCAGCCAAGTTGCCGCTATCAACGGCTGAGATGTAGAAGGGGATAAGCGGCTTTAGAGATTTCGTGTCATACCAATTGTAGAAGTGGCCTTTATATCGCTCGAGCTCATTCATAGTGCGGAATGAATTCTCTGTGAGTGAGATAAGTCTTCCCGCAGATACATAGCCAAAGTCATAGGCGGATAAGTTCGCCAGCAGTGCAAGGCCTATATTTGTAGGGGATGTGCGATGTGCGATGACAGCGACAGGGTGCTCTTGATAGTTGTCAGGTGGTAGCCAATTGTCTTCTGGGCCTACGAATGTCTCAAAGAATGACCAAATCTTACGGGTGATCTTGCGCAGAAAGACAACCTGCTCCACTGTGAGATTCTCTTTCCGGCGAGTGATTGGTTGACTCAGCCACCACGTAATAATAGGTGATGCTAGCCATAGGCATAGTATAGGTGCAGCTACAAACAGAACCGCCGAGTTTGATGTGAGCAGTATTGCGATTGATGATACCGCAATAGCAGGGCCGATCCACATAGCGCGCAACGAATAGAAAAGCCCCGAGCTGATATAAGAATCGGAGTTGTCCGATGGATTCCATTGGAGCAAGAGCTTATGCGTTACTGACATACGCCAAGCAGTGCGCACCAGAGCGTCCAAACTGAAAAACGCTTCGTATGGCAAGCATACTATTGTAAATACATCCTGAGCGAGATTGCGGCAGGTGGAATTCCATGTGGCAGATAAGTGTTGCCCGAGGCTCATATCTGCGGGCTTATGTGCGATATTAGAGATCAGCGATATTAGAGATGGAATTGTGATTATTCCTATGACCACCGATGTCCAGAATAGAGCGCAGAAGAATGATGTGGACCCCAACACTGTCCAGCCAAGAAGTAGCATGAGAGTTAACCCAGCGGCAGTTAGACTACGGCGCAGGTTGTCTAACATCTTCCAGCGGGACAAAATCGAGAGGGGGTTTCTTTGCAGCTGTCCATCTGCCCCAGGGACATAAGGCATAACCCATCGCGCGATCTGCCAGTCACCGCGAATCCAACGATGCCGACGGCCCACATCTGTGAGGTAGGCAGATGGGTGGTCTTCATACAGTGCCACGTCGCTCAATAGCCCTGCACGTGCGTAAGACCCTTCGAGAAGATCGTGGCTGAGGATCTTGTTGTCGGGGAAGCGGTTGCTGAGCGCTTGTGTGACAACATCGACTTCGTATATGCCCTTGCCGATAAAGGAACCTTCTCCAAACAAGTCCTGGTAAACGTCTGAGACAGCGCGCGTATACGGATCTATCCCCAGGGTGCTCGCACACATATTTGCATACAAAGACCAGTTTGAACTTTGTAGGCTCATCGCAACTTGTGGCTGGATAATCCCATATCCACGGACTACGCGATGCTTGTCTTCGTCATAGTATGGGCGGTTGAGAGGATGAGCCATAGCTCCTACAAACTGCCATGCCGAGTCTCTCGCCAATTGCGTATCAGCATCCAGAGTGATGACGTATTTCACCTCGGGTAGCACAGACGTATCCCCGACAATTAGTGCGAAGCGATCACTAGCTCTCGTGCGCAGTAGGGCATTTAGATCTGCTAGCTTGCCGCGCTTGCGCTCGTAACCCATCCAGATTTTCTCGCTTGGATTCCATAGGCGAGGGCGATGAAAGAGGAAGAACCTGGTGCCGCTCTTTGTGTTTGCGTATTTTGCATTGAGATCTTCTATGTTCTTCTTTGCTACGCGCAGCAAAGGTTCGTCCTCAGGTAGCATTTCCTCATTAGCGTCGCAGAAGTCTGTAAGCAAAGCGAAATGGAGATTGTCATCTCTATTGGCTAGGAAACGCACCTCGAGTAACTCGACAAGTCTCTCTGTCTTCTCTTTGGTTGTTAGCATGGAAGGGACAACGACGAGGGTGGATAACTCTTGCGGGATCCCCTTAGAGAAGTCCATGCGCGCTAGCAAACGCGGTGCGACTACTTGTGTTGCAAGCCAGTTGACTATTGCCACCGCAAGAGAACTTGAGCAGATAAAAAACAGGATTGCGATGGGCAACAACCACAGGTCTGGTAATCCGTCTGCGCGTGCATTTGTAAGGAGATATTGGGTTGCAAGACCGGCAAGCAAAATTATGGCGCTCGTATACAAGGCGAGGGAAAACTTGGACCCAAATTTGCGCAGGATCTCATACGGAGATACTCGCATATTCACAGTTCGTTCCAGCTCAGCCAGGCCCTCGTCTATTAGGTAAAAGCCCACATGAGATCTGCGATTATCACTACTGTCTAATTTCTCAGTTCCTTGGTCACTATGAAGAGAATAGCCACGCGCCAAATCCACTGCTTTGAGCGCTACCTCGCTCTCTGAGTAAGAACTTCTTTTAGCAATCTTCTCGACGCAGTGGCGATACTGGTCTCGAGTCGCGAAATCCATGTTGGCATATGCGCCGCTTGGATCTTTTTTGAGTCTCTCCTCTACCAAACTATTTGCTTCAACGAACTCACGCCAGTCGATCGCGCTAAGTAGGCGAAGGCTCCCTATGCTATTGCTCATGGAGACTTGGTCGGCTGCCTGTTGCTGATTCTCTGAGCGCACCAACTGCTCTATGGTTAGGCCAGTCTCAGAGAGTAATTGCTCAATCCAAGTGAGCGGCAGAGCAAGAGCTGGCCCCTGGCCTTGCAATCGGCGGGTTAGTTCAGCGACAAAGGATCTCGCAATTGGCGGGTTGGAACGCGCCATGTCTGCGATTGTGAGTATGAGGCTTTTCGGATCTTGCGCTGCGATCTCAGTCATCTGGTCAGCCCAATGGCGAGCGCTGTGCCGATCTATTCTGTCTGCCGCAATCCTAGTAGCAACTCGTCTGAGGTTTTCGATGAGAGCTAAGCGCAGCATAATCGGGATGGCCCAGAGCTCTCCCAGCTTTAGAGTCGTCACCGACTGATAGGCACAGACGAAGCTGCTAAGGCTCTCTGGATCTACACGACCATCACCATGAGAGATCGTCTCGAGCGCAATGTCATATACGCGAACAAGACCGGCCGAGGGACCGCTTAGCAAATGCGGCAGCTCTCGACTATAGCCTCTGGGTAAGTGCAGCTTGGCAGTGCGAATCTGATCTTCAATTAAGTAGAAGTTGTCCAGTAGCCATTCGCCAGCCGGTGTGATCTGTATGTCCCCCTTTATGTCTTCTGTCAGGAGGCTATGTATCTTAAGCAGTATCTTTTCATTTTGGGCCAGACGCGCCAAAAGGTTATCCCGAGATCTCCCAGGTTTGAGTTCGTGCATACCAGCAAGGATCTTGCCGTGCTGCTGCATCTGCTCTGCGCTAAATAGCTCAGACCTAAGCGGAGCCTCATTAGCGTTGTATTTATGTGAACTTTGGTTCTTGTAGAATCGCGCCCAAATTTTGGAAAAGATCCCGAGAACGGTTCTATTGATACCGTCCATTTTATGTGTCTCCTTTGCCCAGATCAGAAAGCGAGTTGCCTGCCTATATCAAAAGCCGGGCTGATCCAGTGTGCGCTTATTTTTCTATATATGGAGGACCTTATACTCCCTGCGCAGGTAATCTCCTAATTGTGGGGTGGATGTGCCCAATGAGGTAAGTAACTACTTATTAAGTGTGTGGGTAAGGTGCGCGGCATTAGAGGCAAAATCGGGAGGTTCTTGCAACCGCCGCTACGAAATCCTCGAGGTAGTTGCGCTTGTGATGATGTGAGTTATTACCCGAAAAACAAGCACTCAAATGATCCTGTGCTAATCCCCAAAATCACAAAACCGTAGGGGCTGTTGCAAGAACCGCCCCTCTTCCAATATAGCGACCTTGCCCACACTGAATGAGCAATTACGTCGTTCTCACCAGAAAACGACCAGGCACCTTTTTAGCCGAGCGGACTTAATTAGCTACTTGCATCGAAATTATGAGTCACCACGACAATTCAGACAGTAATAACGCTTACACCAGTCCCGAATGACAATTTCATTTTTTGCATGAGGTGCAAACAGGTGAAAATTTTAATTCACGAGGGACTAATTGGAGTGTGTAGAAAATTGTAATATCTTTATTTTTTCATGAGGGAGACCGTTATGGCTGATCAATGCGTAAGCTCATCGTTATACGTGAGGAAACTTGAATCTGAGAACAGAGTAGGAGAGGCAGCTCAAGCAGTTAATAATCTAAAGCTGGACGGCGTAACAGCATTACCTATGATCTCTTATGAGACAGGTAAATATACGCAGCTCAAGATAGATGGGTTGCCATGCCTTAAGACACCTGGGCGTGAGAAATTGGTGGCCCAAATAGTAGATGTTGTGCCAGAAATTCGTACACATCACGTTGCTCAAAAGAACTACTCAACGAAATAATTAGACTGAAACTTGCTCCTTGTGCAGTGACAGACATTTGGCATACTCAAACCAGTGCTTCTTCCCTTGAGCAGTGCCTCTCGGCCCCTCGCAAAGAGCATGCTGCTTGCTTGTGGAGCTAGAGGCATACTAAGTATAAGCCAAGCTATAACCGTTCAGTAACTGATTAAGTGTGGGCCATGTCGCTATCTTGAGCAAGGGGCGGTTCTCGAACCGCCCCAACCTCAGTCAGCTTGTCTTCTCAAGAAAGTAGGAATCTCGTATTTTTCTTCGTCTTCTCCTGCTGAGATGACAGAGATCTTCTTGAGTTTTACTGTATCGCTAGCTTGCTCCTTCTGTCGGCGGGAAAAAGTCGGTATCTCCAAATCCTGGGCTGCAGATCTCGATCCCGATGGAGATATAGAAGCGGTTGGGATAGATGCAGACGCCCTGGCCCTAGCTTCACCAAAACCGGTTGCAATCACTGTGACCCTGACTATCTCTTCTAGGTCTGGATCTATCACCATACCCCAGATAATGTTTGCGTCTTCATGGGCCTGCGAATGAATTAGCTCGGCTGCTTCGTTGATCTCCTGCAATGTGACATCTGGACCAGCAGTGACATTGATCAGGACGCCACGAGCGCCGTGAATCGAGATGTCTTCGAGAAGAGGACTCGAAATAGCCTTTTCAGCAGCCTCTATGGCTCGGTTCTCGCCCTTAGATTCTCCTGAGCCCATCATAGCCAAGCCCATCTCAGACATTACAGCCTTAACATCTGCAAAGTCCACGTTCACAAGTCCCTCAAATAGGATCAGATCACTAATCCCTTTCACTGCTTGGAAGAGGACTTCGTCAGCTTTGCGGAACGTATCGAGGAGAGTCGTATTCCTACCGGCAATGGAGAGCAGTCTTTGATTTGGGATAGTGATCAGCGTGTCGACTTCTTTCTCCAAAGAGGAGACGCCAAGGTCTGCATTCGTCATGCGGCGGCGGCCTTCGAAGATGAAGGGCTTAGTAACGACACCTACCGTCAAAGCGCCTAATTCGCGGGCTATGTTGGCAACAACGGCAGCAGCGCCACCTCCAGTTCCACCGCCCATTCCAGCGGTTACAAAAACCATGTCAGCGCCAGCGAGAGCTTCTCTTATGTCGTCACCACTTTCTCTTGCAGCACCTTCTCCAATCTCAGGGTTGGCACCTGCTCCAAGACCTCTTGTAAGTTCTTTTCCAAGCTGCAACTTCACCGGCGCATCGGAAGACCTGAGCGCCTGGGCATCTGTATTTGCAGCGATAAACTCCACACCTTTTAGGCCGGAGCGAATCATATTGTTGACGGCGTTTCCACCGCCACCACCTAGACCAATAACTTTAATCCGCGCACCCATAGGTTCCTTTGCATAATCGCGGCTAATATCTCTTTCCATCTCTTCTTGATTATGGGACATAACTTCAAACCGCCCTATTTTAGAATCAACATCCAGCTCTTCAATCGACTCTGATATGTCGTAAATATTATCATTATCCTCACCAGCGTCTTGATCGGACTCCTTATCGCAGCAGTGGATCATTACCTCTACTTGCTCAACCAGCCCTTTACCGGCACATTGCACTTGCGGAGGTACTCCGCTGATATCCGGTACCCCAAGCAACACGTCCGATTCAGAACTACAATCAGATAGAGATGTGGGCTCGTCCCCGCATGAAGCACCTCCTTCCTGTCTGCGTTCTTCAAACTTATTAGTTGCCTTACTGATTCTCCTTCTACGCCTAGCCATAGCAGCATTCCCCTCTAGTTTTACGTCTTCGGCAATCGGGCATACCAGATGGTATAGGCGGTATGGTTACCAGAGCGTGGATTATTGTTCAAGCTACTTGCCGCGATTAGTTAGGCCGTATTGAGAAATGTTTTTAAAAAAATAAGAAACCTAGTGTCGCTAGGGGACTCGTGAAGGATGTCCCGGTATCTTGGCGAAATCCGGCTATCGCCAGATTTCTTACCTCAGGCATTAGCAGTCCACCGGTAAATTTCCTCCTCTGCTTCAGCTAGATTCACTTCCAATGCTGTTGAGACTCCCTTCTCCTGCATTGTGATGCCGATTAGTCGGTCTACTGAAATCATCGTCTGCTTATTGTGCGTGATGATCATGAATTGTGTTCCGTGGGAAATTTCTCGGATTACGTCGACAAATCTACCGAGGTTCGCATCATCGAGTGGAGCATCGACCTCATCCATTACACAAACAGGGCTTGGGTGATGCAGAAACACAGCTATCAATACCGCTGTTGCAGCCAATGCCTTTTCGCCGCCGGAGAGCAGATCCAGACTCTTAGGTTGCTTGCCTGGTGGGCGGACGAAGAGCTCTATACCGCTGCCCAATGGGTTTTGTGGATCTCCTAGCTCCATCCTTCCGGCACCTCCACCAAAGAGCCTTGGCACTAGCTCAGCAAATTTCTCACTTACAAATTTAAACGTCTCTATGAAACGAGCCTTTGAGAAATCTCTCAACTGAGCAATTGTTCTGCTGATAGTTGTCGCCGCCTGGGTTAGCTCTTCTATTTGCTTCTGCAAATCGTCCAAACGCTTGCTCTCGGTTTCGTAGCGTTCTATGGAGTCCGCATCTACCTCTCCCTCTCTCTCGAGCCTACGTCGAATTTTTTGTGACTCATCCTCCCTGTGATCTATGAACTGTTTTAGTTCAGGCCCCAGCCCCTCGGCTCCGATCTTGCGGACATAGTCCTGTGCGGAGCTAAGTGTAAAAGTCGCGAGTTGTTCTCCAGAGAGTCTGAGGTAGTCCTCCGTCAATAGACCGAGTTCAACGTCTCCTCTTTCTACGGTAACCCTTCTTTCGTTCAGATCAGACGAGACCATGTCTTTTGTTTTGTGTAGTTCTTCTATTCTCGCAGACATAGCGGCTGCCTCTTGCGCAAGCCGCTTCTGTGACCTCTCACACTCAGAGAGCTTGGCATCCAAAGAGCTGATCCTCAATTGAAGACCTCGGCGCGTATTTGATCGCTCTTGTGAATCCGTAGAATCTCTATAGCCGCTGAGCTGTCGTTCAAAGTTTGCAAATATAGACTCCGCATCGACTAATGCTTGTCTCTCGATTGTCTCTCGCCTGAGTAGATCCTCAGCGAGCGAGCCCATCTCTGTGATCCTACGCTCTAGGTAGTCACGTCGCCCTGAGAGACCCGTGACCTCTTGCTCTGCTTTGCGCACTGCCTGCTGGAACTCTCTCTCTCTCTCTAATGCTTGCTGGCGCGATTTGCGCTCTTTTAGTGAAACCACTTCTAGAAGTGCGGACAATCTTTTCTGGCCATCGAGTAGAGTTTTTCGCTTAGCCTCAAGTTCTCTGTTGTGCCCCTCCAAGTCGCGAGATTCTTCCTCTACTCGTCTTCGCTCTTCCCCTCTCTCTTCGAGGGTTGAGTCTAGGGTCTTCAAAAGTATTGCTGCCTCATCTCGCTTCTTGACTAAGAGCAGACCAGCCCCATCCCTTGCTATTACCCACAAGTCAAGGTCCTAACGACTTCGAGCATCTCGGTGGCGTTTGATAGTTTTCTAAAACCTCTCCACATGGGTATAGGACCAGGGAACCCATCATGACGT
>Ga0247840_10009115_pt1 | contig 12975 bp, 7 predicted proteins | sample LaCruzMarch2015__FD_192404 | JGI IMG/M metagenome (GOLD analysis project Ga0247840, IMG submission 192404) | Freshwater microbial communities from meromictic Lake La Cruz, Castile-La Mancha, Spain - LaCruzMarch2015_17m | ecosystem: Environmental > Aquatic > Freshwater > Lake | place: Spain...
AAAACAACCCGGCTACATCTGTAAATGACAGCATTCGGCAAATTTCGCTTAAAGAAGTGGTTGTAACTTCGTTGCGCGCCAACGAACGCTCCGCAGTAGCTTACAGCAGTATTCAAAAAGAAAATATCGAACAACGTAACCTCGGACAGGACATTCCGTACCTATTGGCTTTAACACCTTCGTTTATAGCTACTTCGGATGGCGGAACAGGTATTGGTTATACCGGCTTTCGTATCAGAGGTACGGATGGAAATCGTATCAATGTAACTATCAATGGAGTTCCGTTTAACGATGCCGAATCGCATGCTTCGTATTTTGTGGATATGCCCGATTTTGCTTCGTCGCTGTCGTCGGTGCAGGTACAACGTGGTGTGGGTACTTCTACCAATGGTGCAGCTGCTTTTGGTGCCAGTATCAATATGCAAACCGAGGGTTTACGCCAAAAACCTTATGCCGAAATTGGTTCAACAATTGGTTCGTTTAACACCAACAAAAACACCCTGAAAGCCGGAACAGGATTGCTGAAAAGTGGCTTTGCATTCGACGCCCGTTTGTCGAATGTTACAAGCGATGGATATTTGGACAGGGCATCGGCCGATTTAAAATCGTATTACTTTGTCGGAGGTTATTACGGTGACAAAACAACTCTGAAGTTTGTAACATTTGGCGGTCACGAGAAAACCTATCAGGCATGGTATGGTGTAATTGCCGATTCGTTGAAAACAAATCGAACTTTCAATGAACTTGGAAGTTATATTGGTGCAAATGGAGATACATTATTCTATGATAATCAGGTAGATGATTACACACAAACGCATTACCAATTGCATTGGTCACAACGGTTAAATCAGAATTTACATCTCAATGCAACAGCACATTACACCAAAGGTTACGGTTTTTACGAAGAGTATAAGCAAGGTCAGAGTTATACTATTTATAGTTTGATTCCTGATTCGCTGGTAGGCGTTGCTTTAGAAGAAACAGACCTTGTTCGTCGAAAATGGTTGAATAATGATTTTTACGGAATTACCTATGCGTTGAATTACGAAACAAAAAAAATAAATGCGACTATTGGCGGGGCTTTGAACCGATACGATGGTGACCATTTCGGTAAAGTAATTTGGGTACGCAATGCACAAAACTTACAGCCCAATCATGAGTATTATCGTAGCAATTCGCTGAAAGACGAATTTAATATTTACGCCAAAGGAACAGCAGAAGTATTTTCTGATTTATTTGCAACCGTTGATTTACAATATCGCCATATTAACTACAGTTTAAACGGCCGAAGTGATAAATTTAATTCGAATACAAACCTTATGGATGATATTACCAATGTGTATGTATTTGATTTTTTCAATCCAAAAGTGGGTTTAACCTATCAGTTGAATAGTTCGAATAGCTTTTATGGCTCCTACTCTATTGCCAATCGCGAACCAAATCGCACGAATTATACCGACAACTCATCGGCTGCCGAACCAAAACCCGAACGCTTGTACGACACGGAAATTGGTTATCGCTATCAATCATCGCGTTTCAGTGCCGGCGCTAATTTCTATTATATGAACTACAAAAATCAACTCATACTCACGGGCAAACTCAGTGAAATTGGCGAAGCGTTGACTTCAAATATCCCTGAAAGTTATCGCACGGGCATTGAACTCGTAGCTGGAGTAAAAATTACCAACTGGTTAAATTGGGACGGAAACCTTACATTAAGTCAAAATAAGATATTGAATTTTACGGAGGAAGGTGTTGATGAATATGTTAATTCTATTGCAGATGAAAATTGGATTGGTTCACGCGATAATGTGTTGGGAACTACAGACATTGCATATTCGCCCAATGTGATTGCAAACAGTTTATTTACATTTAAAATAAATTCTTTAAACATTGGCTTACATTCGAACTACGTTGGAAAACAATATATCGACAATACTTCGGATAATGGTCGTTCGATAGATGCTTATTTTGTAAATAATTTGAATCTTGGCTATGCCCTTTCATTGAAAAAAATGAAAACTATTCAATTTAATGTGTTGGTAAACAATCTATTCAACACACAATACGTTACAAATGGATGGACGTGGTATTCGCCTTATGTGGATGGAAAGCGTGAAAACGATTTACGTTTCTTTCCGCAAGCTGGTACTAATTTCATAGCTTCGGTTACGTTGAAATTCTAAAAGAAATAGAACGCAAATTACGCAAATTTTCACCGCTCGGCTTTGCCGCTACCGTTTCACGGCATGTGCCATTGGCTCGCCAAGAAATTTCATTATTTCATATAATTATAAATCCCTGAAATATAATTAATTATGATGAGTGAAAATTTGCGTTGATTTGCGTAATTTGCGTTCAATAATACCTTTAAACAAACGCCAAGATCAGAATTTGTGCCAAAATTACTCGCAAAAACATGGTAAGCGGATATACGGTTGAATAAGCAATTGCGGGTGCATCGTTGCCCGAATAAGCATTGGAATAAGCCAATGCCGGAGGATCAGTCATGCTACCCGAGAGCAATCCCATAAGTGTAAAGTAGTTTAATTTCATTACTTTACGGCCAAAAATACCAACAATCAACAATGGTAAAGTTGTAATGATAAAACCACACATTATCCAAAGCAATCCATTACCGGTAACCACAGTTTCTACAAACTTACCACCCGAAGCTAATCCCACGCTGGCAAGGAAAAGGGTAATACCTATTTCACGCAACATAAGGTTGGCACTTTGTGTAGTGTAAGTTATTAGCTTTAATTTAAAACCAAAACGGCCAAGTAAAATAGCAACAACTAATGGTCCGCCAGCTAAACCTAATTTTACAGGCATTGGCATTCCAGGAACAAAAATAGGAATACTTCCGAAAATAATTCCAATAAAAATACCAATAAAAAGCGTAATGATATGCGGTTCGTCCAAGCGTTTCAAGGTATTCCCAAGCATATCTTCCACACGTTTAATGGCTTCGGGAGTACCTACAACAACTACTCGGTCGCCCACTTGCAATACAAGATTGGGACTGGCCAACAAGTCAAAGCCCGAACGAACAATACGCGTACAGTTTACATTTACCGAGCGAAGTTTAAGAGAACCAAGCGTTTTTCCATTTATCACGCCACGCGTAATAATAATGCGGCGCGAAATCATTTTATTTTCAGACTCTTTCCAGTCAAATTCAATTTGCTCACCAGTAAATGCTACAACAGCTTCGCTATCCGATTCGGTGGTAACTACCAGTATTTTATCTCCGTTGCGAAGTATAGATTTTCCGTTTGGTATGCTATATACATTATTGCTCAACAAGCGTGATACTATAAACTGACGGCCAATTAGTTTGCGTATTTGAGATAAATTTTTGCCATCAATCGCTTTCGAATTTACTTCAATCGAAATAATTTTTGTATTTTCTACCGCGCCCGAAAGTTCGTTGAGGTTAGCTGTTTCTTTGTCGTAGTTTATTTTAAAAAACACACGTACCAATACAAGCGAAAAAATAATACCGGTTACACCAAGCGGATAAGCCACCGCGTAACCAAGTGCAATTTGTGGTATTTCAGTAATTTGACCTGCATCGTGAAGTTGACGAAGCGCCTCTTGGGCTGCTCCAAGCCCGGGGGTATTGGTAACTGCTCCCGATAAAATCCCTACAAACATTGGCATTGGTATCTTGCCTCCGAAAATATAAAAGAGTCCGATAGTGGTTGCAACACCCAGCAACACAACCGATGCTGCCAACATATTTTGCTTCATACCGCCTTTTTTGAACGAAGCAAAAAATCCGGGACCAACCTGTAAGCCTATCGAAAAAATAAACAGGATTAATCCGAACTCGCGGATAAAATGTAACACCTCGTCGGGCACCGAAAAGCCAAAATGACCAACCAAAATACCGACAAACAACACAAATGTAACCCCAAGCGAAATGCCAAAGAATTTTATTTTACCCAACATAACGCCTATGGCTATTACAAACGAGTAAAGTAAAATAATATGGGCAATGCTTTCTTTGGTTAGCAGGTTAATAAACCATTCCATAAAATTTCAATTAATTGATAATAAATATATTAACTTAAAAAACAATACCTTTGTTTTACGACTGCAAAAGTACTACATTTAATTCGGAATAACGGTTAAAATGGCCAAAATAATACTGAAAATTTTCTTTAATGCTTTCGAATTTAGTTTGCATTTTTATTTCAGCCAAAAATGACGTATTTTTGTAGTCTTATATCAAAACTCGTTTCTTGTAACTCGTAACTAAATAATAAATGGCTGATAATAAAAAGAAGGTGTTGTTTATCGACCGCGACGGAACAATAATTGTGGAACCACCTGTAACATTTCAGGTCGATAGTGTTGAGCAAATGGAGTTTCTACCTGCTGTAATTCGTAATTTATATTTTATACGCACCAAACTCGATTTCGAATGGGCATTGGTTACCAATCAGGATGGCCTTGGCACCGATGTTTATCCACAGGAGAATTTTGAGATTGTTCAGGATAAGTTTTTGCAAATACTTAAAAACGAAGGTGTTGAATTTGATAAAATATTTATCGACAAGTCGTTTCCCGAAGATAACTTACCTACCCGTAAACCCGGAACTGCCATGTTAACTGAATATTTCAGTGAACAGTATGATTTGGCTGGATCGTATGTTATTGGCGACCGCATAACCGATGTGGAGTTGGCTAAAAATCTTGGCTGCAAAGCCATTTTCATAAGCGATGATACTCAAATTTTGTCGGAAAAGCATCTAGTAGAGTTTTGCGCTTTTCAATCGACCGATTGGAACAAAATAGCCGAGTTTCTATTTGCCGGTGAACGTACAGCAACCGTAAAACGCACGACCAAAGAAACAGATATTTTGGTTGAATTAAACTTAGATGGAAGTGGTAAGTGCCATATTGATACCGGATTGAAGTTTTTCGACCACATGTTAGAACAAATCGGTAAACACTCCGGAAGCAATTTAACGATAGTTGTAAAAGGCGATTTGGAAGTTGACGAACATCATACTATCGAAGATACAGCCTTGGCATTGGGCGAAGCGTTAAGTAAAGCGTTGGGCAATAAGCGCGGCGTAGAGCGTTATGGCTTTACATTGCCAATGGACGATTGCTTGTGTTCTGTTGCACTCGATTTTGGCGGTCGCCCGTGGTTAGTGTACGATGCTGATTTTAAGCGCGAATATATAGGTGATTTACCAACCGAAATGATTCTGCACTTTTTTAAATCGCTTAGCGATGCTGCCCGTATGAATCTGAATATCAAAGCCGAAGGTACCAACGAACATCATAAAATTGAAGGTATATTCAAGGCATTAGCCAAGTCAATAAAAATGGCCGTAAAGCGCGATATTTATCAATACGAATTGCCTTCTACTAAAGGGGTTTTGTAATGTACTTGAGGCTCAAACGGGTGGCTCACGGAGCCTCACGTTTGTTGCAATAAACGTGAGGCTCTGCGAGCCACCCGTTCACCCGTTACTCTATTCTATTGCTTCTATCTTGTTTTGCTTCAACTTTGAGTGGATTAGCCGAAATTTCTTTGTTTAACTGGCGGTTGCTGTAAATGTCGGTAGTCATAAACAAAGCTTCGCGGAATGAGCTTTCAGATGCTTCGTTTTTGCCCGCTAAATCGTAGGCAGTACCGTGAGCAGGCGAAGTGCGAATAATACTCAATCCGGCAGTGTAGTTTACACCGTTTTCCATGGCCAGTGTTTTGAACGGAATAAGTCCCTGATCGTGATACATAGCTAAAATGCCATCGAATTTGGAGAAGTGCCCCGAACCAAAAAATCCATCGGCCGGATAAGGACCAAAACACATGACACCCTCTTTTTCAGCCATTTTAAGTGCCGGAATAATCACTTCTGTTTCTTCGTTTCCAATCACGCCATTATCGCCGGCATGTGGATTAAGTCCAAGTACGGCAATGCGAGGACGTCGGATATTGAAATCGTTTTTCAGTGAATTATTAAATACCAACAGTTTGCTTTTAATCAGCTCGGGAGTTATTGCTTTGGATACTTCTTCGACCGGAATGTGTCCGGTAACAACTGCAACCCGCATTATTTCGTTTACAAGTAACATCAATGCAGGAGTTCCAGTGCCAAAATTTTGTTCGAGGTATTCGGTATGTCCCGGAAAATGAAATGTATCCGACTGAATATTGTTTTTATTTATAGGCGCTGTAACTAAGGCATCCAACGCACCACGCTTGAGGTCTTCGGCTGCTTTTTCGAGTGCCGCAAGAGCAGCTTTACCTGCTTCGGGTGTCGATTGCCCCATTTCCACTTTTAACTCCTCGTCGGTGCAATTAATTATGTTGATGCGTTTTGGATTTAAATCTTCCACCGAGTTGATAATATTCAAATTGATATTTTGAATATCCAACGTTTTACGATAAAACGATGCAACCTTAGCCGAACCATAAATAACCGGAATAAAAAAATCAATCATCGTGGGTTCCGAAAGTGCTTTGAGCATCACTTCATAACCAATTCCATTTATGTCGCCATGTGTAATTCCTATAACAATTTTTTCTTTTTCCATAAATATTTATTTTTTTGTTGCAACCACCGACACTTCTTTAAGTGCATTTATTTCGTGAGGCAATTTTGTTGTAAAAACTACTGCTTCTAATTGTCGCATGGCGTTCCGTTTTTTATGTCCGGGAGCAAAAACAAAAGCATCTACCGTAATAACACGTTGATTTACTTCGTCTAAGCGGGTATGACTATAAAAAGGACCTCCCATTGCTGCACCATTCATCATGCGCCACAAGCCGCGAAGTTCGGCACAATATCCTTCGTTTATCCAAATTTCGCTAAATATAGGGTCAGCATATTTCACTTCAGTAGCCATATACGATCCTTTCAATTCGCCCGGAATGTTCGCTTTCATTACCGAATCGCGACGAGCAATTAATGCTTCTTTGGTTAACATTTTTTTATCGGTATAAGGATATGAATAAATGACAATATCCTGTCGAGTACCTGCTTGGTCATTTGTTATCCAGTAAAAATCTTTTTTCTTAACAGCCTTACTAATTCCCTGCGGTATTTCAATTTGAATTCCAAATAGTTTTTCAATCTCAGCTTTTGCATTTTCGTTAATATAGCTTTTGTTAAATGCAATCTGGCGGTCGCGTTCGGCCTTTACAAAATATTCGACAATAAATTTGCCGTATTGCTTGAGCGAAGCCTGCAAAGTAGTATCATCGGGAGCAGTAATTCGCACAACAGCCTGTGGGTAAGCCCAGCGGTCTTTTGTATATGCAATTTTAGTGCGGGTATATTTATCACCAATTTCAACAAATACTATATTACGCGAAGGTTTGAGAACATCGGTAAACTCAATCGGGTTGCATTGATGCACAGCCATAACAGGTTCGGATTGTGGTAATCCCACCATATCCTGCGAAAATAATTCGCTCATTTGGCGACCAACAGGTGCTTTCCAGGCTGTATCGTTCATTACTACCAATAGTTCGAACTGACTTCCCGAAACGGCAGGAAGTGTTCTGTCTGAACTTATGCATCCATTTAAAGTAATAACCAATAGTGCTAAAAATGACCATTTTGTTCTCATAACTTTATTTTTTTAGTTCAATTAAATGTGTGTTTTTCTTTTTTGTATCCAGAAAATTTAATACTGAATTCATAAGTCGATTACGCTCTTTTTCGGACTTAATAACTTCGAATGGAAAACCAAACGAACAGCTTTTGTATTTGCCACTGTAAGCCACTCCGGCACTCAGATTGGTACCTTTGTACCTGCAAATTGTAAATGCACCTTCGCCTATCGCATCTATAGCATCGACCGATTCCACAAAAATGGAACTTGCGTTGGGCTGATCGTAATAATCGAACTCGGCGCGTCCAAACTGATGGTAAGGCGATGGCACTACAGTTACATTGGAGCTGAAATTAGCATTCGTCTGTTTTAGTTTATACTTTAAGATATTCTCCGCAAAAAACTTTTCGGATACCGGAATAAAACCATTTTCGTACATATCGGAAGCAATAAATGCTCCGCTAAGTAATAAATTTCCACCCGACTGACAATATGTATTCAATACTTGCTGCAAAGCTAATGGAAAAGTTTTAAATTCGGGTGCTTTTTTTCCATTTCCTAACAGAGTTTTCTTTTGTTTACCTAAAATAAGGTCTACAATCTGAAAATTGGCCAAATTCACTTCCTTGTCGAGTACCGATTTCAAACTACTCGAAACAAACGAAAAACCTGCCGCTTTAATGGCTTTGCCGTGTAAATACGGATAATCGAAAGAGTTTCCGGCAATGAGTTTATCTTCGAAATTCGAAAAGCTCGCACCAAAACCGGGATTTTCGTCACTTTTCCAGGGCTTTGAGCGATTGAACTCAAATTGTTTACCAATAAAACCATATTCGCTAATATAAGGCACTCCGGCATCTACATCGGCATTAAAACCGGCCGTAGAATGATTTTTTGTAAAACTTGCGGGTGCACTTACCCTGTCGAAACCATTCACAACAAGCACCACCGGGCGCGACGAATTGGCTCTGTAGGCCGAAAGTATTTCGGAAGGAAAACTTTCGCCACCATTGTTTAAAGCTGTAATTTTGAAACTGTAAATTTTACCCGTTTGTATATCGACACTCCATTTCGAATCGTGTACGACTTGTCCATTATTAAAATCGCCATCGTCGATGCGCGTGTACACCACAAACTTTTCGGCTACAGCTGTTGGTTCTAAGCTATCAACTACCGCTTTCCACGACAGATGAACTTTGTTTTTGCCACTAAAATTACAATTGAAATTCGAAACCGGCAGCGGTTGCACCACATAATCCTTTGTATCGGCGTATAAATAACGGAGAATTCCTTTGTAAATTGCACGACTCACCGTAAAACGAAAACGCGGATCGAGCCCGTAACGCATGTCGGAAAAATTCTGGTGCGAAAGCAACTCCAACAACATTGTAGGCACTTCGGGCACCCGGGCTTCGCTGTAACTTTTGTTCCATAAACCACGCCTAACCCACTCAGGAGCATAAAGGCGTCGAATATCATCCGTTATTTGTGTTTGAATAATATCCGTCATATCGCGCGAAGTCCAGCGCGAAACGCCATTTTTGAAGGTGCTTTCGCCCAAGGAATTGAGTACCGTACATATTCCCAATGTTCCAACAATCGAATCGGTTTGAAAAGTGCCGGCATCGGTATGAAAAGCAAAAGCCAAATTGAGCGGAATATTCAGCCCATTTTGGGTAGGCAATACCGACGAACCTCCTGCCAAATAATTTACCCAATATCCTCGCGACTGAAAATCGTCGGAGTAATCGTTTTTGCCATTCGTGCGGCTATAAATACTATCGGGCATACCAGCCCATTGCAGCCAATATCGCGCTCCTTCGGTATAGCGTGGAAATTTACTTATTTGCAGCAATTGCGTTTCGGTCGAAATTGTAACAGCTTCCACTTTTGTGGTATCCGAACTTTTTTGGTTGGGAAGTACGCCACCGAGGTTTGGATTTCGTGCCATATTCCCCATTCCGCCACCAATTTTTACAGCATCGGCAACAACCACTTTTTTCGAAAAGGCACTGTAATTAGCCAACACTACTTTAGCACCATTGCTTCTACCCTTATCGAACAAAAAATGCCCCAAGTAAATCCACGTACCGCCGCCCATGGTCTGATTTAACTTAAAATCGGTTTGTCCACCTTTGTGATAAACGGTATAGCGGGCATCGGGAGCACTGTTTGCAAGCGATTTGTACGAAACATATACGGCATATTTTCCCGCTTCGGGAATGGTTGGTAGCCATTCGGCAGTACTCAATTCATCCACATTATCCAAGCACTGAATAATGCGATACGTACCTAACTGAAAAGGATTTTCGCCATGTAAGTACTCTGTTTTAGTATTTGCAAAACCCCAATCGGCTCCGGCGCGCCAACTTTTTATATCGGTATGTTCGAGGTAACGATGTGTTTTGTTGTCATCGTTATCATTATCAACAATTACTTCGTTGCGCTGCGTATCGCGTTCGCGGGGTAAAAACAAATTGGCACCGGCATTTTCGAGCATGGGCACTAAATAGGGCAAAACAAATGATTGCGTAAACAAATCCTCCACCGTATGAAACAATTTTGCCCGCTGCCAAAGCCATTTTCGCTGTGTTTGATTGTAATAGTAACCATGACTTTGCCACAATGCTATATGCTTGTTGTACAGTCCGTTTGACGCTTGATACGGACGCGAAAGGTTGGTTATAAAAGGATTACCCGAATATTTCGTATCGAAAAGGCGCGTATTGTCCAATTCGGTAGAGAGGTAATAATTCGGAATCAGTTCTTCAATCTTTTTTTTATCGGTAATACAGCTTATTTTAAAATTCGGATAAGCCTTTCGGGTAACGTTGGCTATCATGCTGTAAATTCGCTGTACGTTTATGGGGCGGAAGGGAATATAACTCAAGGCATCGCTTGCTGTAACAATGAGCGTGCTGTCTGTTTTATTTACAGCCAGTTGCAAAACCGTTATTTTACCAACAACGGCATAATTAGCTGCAATTTGCGTAAGCGAATCGGCTATTAATTTCTCGGGATTTTTTTGAGCAAAAGTACAGAGCTGAACCGATAAAAACAGAATTAAAATACTTGTTATATGTCGTTTATTCATTAATTTTTTAATTTAATTCTACAGATTAAAGATTAATTTTTACAGAAAGAAATTTTAAAGAATAGCAATGCGGATTTAACGGATAAAGCAGATAAAAATTGAATAAAAACAGATTTAATTCGGATTTAAATTTTGACAAGTCAAAATTAGGATGAAATAAAGAGACGCAATAACTTTAATCTGCAAATTTCATTTATGAAATTTCATAATCCGTTAATAAATCAGTTATCTTTTAAAAATAATCCGCTAAATCCGCGTTACTATTTCTTTTAAAATAAATCTGTCAAAGTAGAATTAATACTTAATCAAATAAAACCACAAACAACACAAAAGTTAAAATACAATTTGAATAATATATTCTTTACGCTTTTATGTGTCCTTTTGTGGTTCAAAAATCTTACACCAATTTAAACCGAACACGCCAGCGTCCGTTTTCGTAATCGTGACTAATAATCTCGAAGCGACCAATTTCGGACGTATTATCCACATGTTGCCCGATACAGGCACAAGCATCGTAATCGCCCACACGAATCACGCGCAGGGTTTCCGAAGCATCCTCAGGGAGTTTGGTAAGGTCTACAATTTCGGCAGCCTCACTCCTACTCATAAGCTGTTCGTAAACAGGCAAATGCATCGAAATCACTTCGTTTACTTTATGCGTAATTTCAGCTATTTGTTCGTCGGTTGGTGCTTGAGCCAGCAAATAATCGCACTTACTTTTTTTGCGTTCGATATGCGCATTTTTCGACCTCCCGCAATCAAACATGCGCACCATTGTCTGATTCAGAATATGTTCGGTAGTATGCATATCGCAAGCATACTGCTTTTTAGCCTCGTTAAGTTGGGGTTCCATCGTTTTTCTAAAATTTTGAACAAAGATAAAAAAAAACCAATTAGATAGGAACAATTATTTTAAACAAAACAGAATTTTGATGTATTAGTGGTTTTTGGTGGGCAAAAAATATAGTACCGTTTACTGGCGAAAGAATTTGGCTTCGGGTAGCACCTGTAAATGGGTCAAGGATTTTTGCTAATAAATCGCCTTCTTTCACTTGATCGCCAGCTCCATTCAATGCGTATAATACACCTGCTTCGTCGGATTTTACAGTGATAGTATCACTATCAGAAATTGTTTTCGAAATAAAACCTTCGTGCATAGGCAAATTAATAATTTTGCTTTTGTGCAAAAAACGCAATATTGAAATCCAGGTAATTTTGGCTGTATCTTTGTTGATATTGCTTGTATCGCCCGAAAAAATCGAAAACGCCTGTGTACCAAACACCTGCCAGTTGTAATTCAAAACCGTTGTATCATAAGGTTTTGGCTCGCGAATAAAAATGTAAGGCAAGCCAAAACGTTTGGCAATATTGGTACTCTGATATCCGGTATCCATCATGCGAACGTGTGGAATAAATTGACCGGGTATATAATAACTTGCCAACTGAATGCCATATTTATAGTCTTTTACACTTTCGAAAATGGCAGAAGCAATACGCTGGGTAGTTTCACCCTTTTCGTAGCCCGGAAACATACGGTTTATATCGGTATTGTCCATTGCCCAAAACCGTTTATTAATATTCATCGAAAAATGGTTGGCGGATGGAATAACCATTATTTCGTGTCCGGGAAGAATACAGCCATTTTTTTCGAGATCAATCAGATTTTTCACTATTTGCGAACAAATAAATTGCTGTTGAATTTCGTCGCCACGCAGCGAACCAACAATGGCAATAGTTTTTTTTCCTTCACCAAATTTAAACGCACGAATTTTGAAATCATCGCGGTAAGGCGATTTCATTTGGAATATAATTTCTTCTTTCATAGTTATTTACATTTTTCATTTGAAAAGATTCGGGCAACAAGCGAACCTTCATATACTACAGGATAAGTACGAAGTGTAAAAACTGTTCCGTCGACCGGTGAGTTAATTTCTTGCAACACTATTCCTTCGAGTGGGTCAACAATTTTACAAAGCAAATCTCCTTTTTTAACATTAACCGAATGCGAAATATTGGGTAGTATTATTCCTGAAGCATCAGCGTTCAGAAAACAAACCTCACCATTCGTAGACACTTCAGGATCAGTAACTTTATCAACAACGGGTCCAACCCACATATCCATTTGGTGCATCATGTTTAATATTCCCTCAATGAGTCTATCGCCGTATTTGCGTGTTATTCGCATACCAATTCCCATTTCTACTACCAAAGTGGGTGTATTTTGACTATTTAATGAGTGCGAAAGAGTGGATTGTAAAACAGTGGCGGCATCGTGTACCCAAATAAAATCGATGTTA
>Ga0247840_10009117_pt1 | contig 12974 bp, 8 predicted proteins | sample LaCruzMarch2015__FD_192404 | JGI IMG/M metagenome (GOLD analysis project Ga0247840, IMG submission 192404) | Freshwater microbial communities from meromictic Lake La Cruz, Castile-La Mancha, Spain - LaCruzMarch2015_17m | ecosystem: Environmental > Aquatic > Freshwater > Lake | place: Spain...
CTTAAAATGAATCGTTTAAAATCTGTTAGAGTATTAAAAAATATTTTTTTCATTGGAACAAACGAAAAACATGATCTCTTTACTCACTTAACTAACAAAAAAATAAACAAAGAAAATTTGTATAAAAAAGAAATATATATATCAAGTCAAAATAAAAATGTTAATTTTTATTATGTACCAAATAATAATATAATACCTTTTAACTATGAAGAAATTGATTTAGTAATATGGTGTTTTGACTGGTCGCATATTGAAGAATCAACAAAAATATTAACTAAATATTTTAAAGACATAAAAGAATATGACATATTTCATATTGTAATAGGATTTAATTGGGACGGGGAGGAAATGAAAATTTATGATAAAACAAAATTTTCTAGATTGATTGAAAAACAAATTGATTATGATTTTTTTATATCTTTTGAAGACTATACAGAAGAAATATATTATAAAATAAAGAATTATATTCGTGCTATAAATTTAAATTTATGTTAATAAGTTTATATTAGTTTTATAAATTTAAATATAAAAATTATATTAATAAGTTTTTAAACATTTTTTAATGTTTAAAAATAAAGGATATAACTATTTGATTTTTTTAATTAAATATTTATTTATTTATTTTATATAAATGACAACTTCTAGAAATGAACCTTTTTTATTTAATTAAATCTAATGATACTGTGACAATAAAAGGACAACTACATAATATTAAAGCGTATTGTTCATATCCTACAATAAAATAAGCCATATATTTATCTAGTTTTTTGTATGTTGAAATGGTTATAATACTGATACTCTTAGTAGTTTTCTGAATTATTAGTTTATGAATTAGATGAAAAGAAATATTAAAAGAATGGATAAAAATATAAATTTAAAATAATACAAAAACTAAGAACTAAAATTTTATAAAATAGAATATATGTTATTTTAAATTTTAAAATTATATTTTAAAATTTAAAAGTAATATGAACGACTTTGAAAAAATTTATACAGTCATTAAAACACAATACTCATGCGGTGTTCCTTACTATAACTACGGTGTTTGTTTATATGATGAACTGTCGCAAAATTATATTCAAGAAGGAAAGTTAGACTTACTTAAATCAGTAGATTATTCAAATGTTCCTTTAAATGATATTCCTGTAGCATGTAATCAACCTATTAATACAATTATTACATGTAGTCCTCCTGTTCTTGAAATTAATAAACCAGAACCTGGTTTTAGGCTTAAATTTCAGAATAGTGCTTATCTTAATGACACTTTATTATTAAAATCTCCATCAGATTACAAAGAAACACTTTTTATAATGGAAAATACTGGTGCTAATACTTGTTTGAAGAGTGTATTTCTTGGACAATATATAAGTTATGATTCTTCTAATAATATTACATGGGCTAATAGTTGTTCTGATACTAATAATATTGTTTATGAAAGTAATAAACTTAAATTTATATATAGTAACTTATGCATAAATCCAAAAAGATATTATGCATCAATTCCAAACAATGAAAATTTAACTTTATCTAGTTGTTCGTTAAATATATCGGTCGAAAAAGAAACTCCTGATATGCCTCTTGTTATAATTTCAGATATAATTTCATTATCTTCTATTTCTTCTATTTCTTCTATTTATATATCTCAAAATACAATTCCAACAACAATGGGAAATGTAATTCCAACAAAATATAATGTTGTAGTACCAAGTACACTTCCAACAAGTGTGAGAACTAAAGTTAAAATTTCTAATGTAAGTGCTTTATTACTAGTAATGTACTATTATCAAATAATAAATATGGAAATTAGTACAGTGTATATAACAAAAGATAAAGGGAAAACTTGGAATGTATTACCTATAAGCTATGATAATGATAGAAGTATAACAGACATAAGTATGTCTCAAGACGGGAAATATATATTAATAATTGAAAATAACTTTTTTTATTATTCTTCAGATTTTGGTAATACTTTTACTTCTAAATTGATTGATAGAATTTATAGTTCAGGTTATTTATTAAATTGGAGTAGTGACAAAAAAGTTACGATGTCACTTGACGGAAGAGTTCAAATTGCTTTCATAAATCAAATGTCAGTGAGAATCGATAATAGTAATACTCTTATTTCACTTATTCAGGTTAGTTATGATTACGGAAAAACCTTTATAAAAAGTATTTTTAATTATCCGTTTTCAGATCTTATTTTATCAAAAAATGGAGACATTCTCATGGTCACAATTTTTGATAAAAATACGCTAGAAAATACAAACATATACTTAAATAATAATAGTTCTTATATCTTCAAGATTAAAACATTTGATTCTCGTCAAGAGTTTCAAATATCAAACGATTCAAAAAATATTTATGTATTACTTGAAAATTCAATTTACTATTCTAATGATTATGGTATAACTTGGAAAACAAATAACCTAACTTCTTTATTTACAAAACTTTATTCGCTTGGTATTACTATAAAAAGGAGTTCTAAAAATTTGTGTATATCTTTATCAGGGAAATATGTATTTATTCTTTTAAGTGGTTTGATAGGATATTCTAAAGACTATGGTGAAAATTTCGAATTATTTCTTATTGAAGATAATACTTTAAATAATACTTTAATTGATTGGCAAGGTATTGATATTCTTCCTGACGGTTCTCAACTCATTTTATCAGATAGAGAAAATGTATATTTTTTAAACACAAATGAATCTCCTGATGTTTTAAGTATTAATAAACAAAAAATTATTTTTCCAAGTAATGAATTTAAATATCTTTACAACACTAATATTACTTACAACAGAGTACTAAAGAGCGGAAGAGAAATTTTTATTATTGATGATGATAGAGTATCATTATATTATGGAAATATAATTGTAAATTTATCAAATGTTCCAACTACAATATCAAGTATATGTATTACAGATAAAGGGATATTTTATACTATATTTAATAAAATATTTGATCAAAACAATAAAGAGGTATTTTCAACCAGTTCTAATTTTGTTCATATTACTTCAAACAAACAAGGAAATTTGTTTCTTGCTCTTTCAACTCTAATTCACATATCAAGGGATGGATTTATCTGGAATACAATCAATTTACAATCAAGAAAATGGGTAATGGGATGTATTTCATCAGAATTTAATATGTTTAATGCCCATACTTTATCATGTATTGAAGAATATGGTAATGTTTTTGTATCTAGAGATTCTGGATTAAGATGGACTGCAAATAAAGAACAAAATTCTTATTTTTGGAATTCAATAAGTATGTCAAATGACGGTATGATTCAAATTGCAACTTGCAGAGAAAATCTTCCTGTTGTAAGTTATGATTACGGTTTAACATTTAACTCTATAAAATTTGATTATAACTTAAAAGATCTTTCTGGAAAGTATATTAGAGATTTTGTTGATTGTAGTGTATCTGAAGATGGGATTGACTTTATTGCAGTCTGTAAAAATGGACAAATAATTTATTCAAACAAAAATACCGATTGGAAAATATACGGACAATACAACTATAATCGCACTGAATTGGATTTGTCTGATAATTATTATATTGTAAATAACACATTATATAATTCACAGTTTGATTTTTTAACTTTTAGACTATTTTCTACACTTACATATATTCAACCCCCTGCTTTTTTATCTCCTGTAACAAATAATGTACTTAATTCGTTTGAAAGTTATTCGACGTCGTCTTCTTATAATTTTATTTTACCTTATAATAATTTTAAATTACCATATAATTACACTGGAAAATCAAACACTTACGACGCTGAAAATAAAATAAATATAAATGCTGAATACATAGAATTTGTATTTCCTCCTGGCATGATGTTTAAAATAGATAAATTTATCATCAATTCTGGTATGATTAAAGGAGTTATAACAAATAAATTCAATAATATTAAAAACTTGAGGATAATGGGAAGTAATGATAATGTTAACTATTACGAAATATTGAATGTTACTGATAACTCTACACCTTTTGATTTAAAAAAATTGGTATTTGTTACAAGAAGTAATAAATATTATAATCAATTTCGTATTGTTTTAGATGGTGTTATTAATATTGGACGTTTGAGTTATTTATCAGGTATAAGCTTTGAAGGTGTTATGAATGTTAGTTGTGCAAATGAAAACATTGTATCAAATGATTGGAAAAAAGTAAGTTTTAAATCTGGAAATATTTTACTAGCAAGAGATAAATTGTATATAGGAACTAAACAAAATATGATATTTAGCAATTTTCGTTTTATGACTTTGTCAAACATTGTTTATTCTACTAACACAACTCTTACAAGTGATATATTCTGTGAAAATTTAACTATAAATTCGAATGTAACGTTATCTACAAATGGGTTTAGAATTTTCTGCACGTCCAAGTTAATTAATAATGGTTTAATTGAAAATAATGGTATAGATGGTTCAAAAGGGTTAGGAGGTGCTATTAATGATAATTTACAAAGAACTTTAGGAATGGGAGGAAATGGAGGGAATGGTTCTACAGTTATAGGGGTAAGAGCATTAAACGGAGGTTCCAGACAATTTTGTATAGTAAATTCATTTGGAGGAAACGGTGGTTCCAGAACATCATTAGGAGGAACTGGAGGAGTATGTGTTGTTATACAAAATCAAAATGCATTATATAATTCACTTAATGCTATAGCAGGTAAAGATGCTTCTGGAAATATTATACAAGGAGGGGCAGGAGGAGGAGGTGGAGAGAAAGGAACAACTACAAATAACGGGGGAGGAGGAGGTGGAGGTGGCGGTGTTATAATGATATGCGCTTATGAAATTATAAACAATGGATTTATAAGTGCGAATGGTGGAAGAGGAGAAAGTTTTAGTACTTATTCAAGCTCACTACTAACTGGTGCTAGTGGCGGTGGAGGTGGTGGAGGCGGAACAGTAATTGTTGTCACTAGTTCATTTACAAACTTAACTCGTATTTTATTAAACGGAGGTAATTCTGGAACAAGAGAATTTAATACTACATCTACGACTCTTTCAGGAGGAAATGGGAGTAGAGGAAATCCAGGAAGAATAATATTAGTTAGAGTTTAAACACTTTCTTTATAAATAATATGAATGATAATGAGCTTCCAAGATTTCTATTAAGTAAATTATTTTTTATTATACTCTAAGTATTAATTATTATGTCAAAAATGTATTGATGGAAATAGCAAAGGTAAATTAGCAGATATATAAAATTTTGGGGATATAATAATTGTGTCGGTTATGTCCTATAGGACGACCCTCAAGAAGATATTACAAAGTAATTTGCAGTCCAATTATCTTCTATTTAATATATAAATTTTGTATTTAAATAATATACAACTGTATATTATTTATATCCGACCTGCTGGAATTGAACCAGCGACCTAGAGATGACTTACACACTACAGTCTCCCGCTCTACCAACTGAGCTAAGGTCGGTTATTATTTTTTGTATTTGTTTAAACTTGTTTATAATAAATTTCTTTTTTAAATAATAAATGCTATAATAAAATGTCTCGTATATTGGATAATCTCGTCCTTGCTTCCAGTTTTGAAGTTATGAGTTATAAACTTTATGAAAAATCCAGTATAATTATAAACGCCGCAATAGAAGTTCATATACCTTCTATACCAAATCTAACTGTAATAAATTTAAATTGGAATGACAATCCACAACAAGATATTAACAAGGATAATTTGCTTTTAAAACTAATTCAGTTGATGGATAGTTATATATGTGAAAATAAGACTGTAGTTGTAAACTGTTATGCTGGTATATCAAGAAGTTCAACCATAGTTATTGCATATCTTATAGCAAAAAATAAATGGTCTCTAGAAGAAAGCATAAATTTTGTAAAATCCAGAAGAATTATCGTAAATCCTAATGATGGATTTATAAATCAACTAAGAAATCTTCAATCTACTCTATTATCCTATTCAAAAGAAGTCGTTAATCATTTTAAGTGTCCTCCTTTATTTTTTAACTAAGTTCATAAATTTATTACAGATTTTGAAAAAGTAGATTTAGAATATGATTTTTTTTCAAAGAATAAAATCTTAAAATCCTCTTTTAAGATTTTAACACATCTGGATTTGTCCTATAATTAAATCATATTTACTATAATACCCATGGAAAAAATGTTAAATTAAAATACTTTTTTTAATATTACATATATCCATTTTATAAACTTTTCAAATTATTATAAATATTTAAATTTTTAATAATTTTATAAATAAATGTCTCTATCTCTTCAAGTTAACGATTCAAATATTAATGCTACTGACGGTACATTCATATTTTTAACTGGACCTTTTCAAAATAATATTGTTAATTGTGAAAATATATCACATTATTATACAACTGGTGATATTAATTTTATTACATATACAACTGGCGTATTTAATATTTTCGATAATACTACAAATGTATATACAAATCCTATTACAGGTCCTTCTGGATTCCAAGGTTCTAACGGAAAAGGATTTAATATATTTGGATATATTAACGAATTTTCTGAAATATTGAATTTATCTGTTTCTAATTCAAATATTGGAGAATTTGTATTAGTTAAAGGAGGTGATTTATACATTTATTATGGTTCTAATAATGGAAATACAGGTCCTTCAAATAGTTATTCATATATAGGAGATATTACAGATGAAAGTAAATTAAATATTTCAGGAGATGGTTCTAATGGTAATCAAGGGTTTCAAGGTTCTAATGGTAATCAAGGGTTTCAAGGTTCTAATGGTAATCAAGGAGAAGCAGGTAATAACGGATTACAAGGTAATCAAGGTTCTAATGGTAATCAAGGGTTTCAAGGTAATCAAGGGTTTCAAGGTAATCAAGGAGAAGCAGGTAATAACGGATTACAAGGTAATCAAGGTTCTAATGGTAATCAAGGGTTTCAAGGATTAATAGGAAGTGGATTCCAAGGGAATCAAGGAGAAGCAGGTAATAACGGATTACAAGGGTTTCAAGGATTAATAGGAAATCAAGGAGAAGCAGGGAATAACGGATTACAAGGGAATCAAGGAGAAACAGGTAATAACGGATTACAAGGAAGGCAAGGATTAGTAGGTTCTCTTGGAAATCGAGGATTTCAAGGATTTCAAGGATTTCAAGGATTAACAGGTTCTATTGGAAATCAAGGAATGCAAGGATTTCAAGGTAATCAAGGGTTTCAAGGAACAATAGGATTTCAAGGGTTAATAGGAAGTGGATTCCAAGGGAATCAAGGATTTCAAGGCAATCAAGGTTTTCAAGGAACAATAGGATTTCAAGGGTTAATAGGAAGCGGATTCCAAGGTAATCAAGGTTTTCAAGGTAATGAGGGTGTTCAAGGTTTAATAGGAAGCGGATTCCAAGGTAATCAAGGAAATGAAGGATTTCAAGGATTTCAAGGTAATCAAGGATTTCAAGGGGTAATAGGAACAACTGGTGTTCAAGGGATAAGAGGATTTCAAGGTAATCAAGGATTTCAAGGATTTCAAGGTATAATAGGTATTAATGGTACTCAAGGAAATCAAGGAGTAATAGGAGCAGGAGTTCCTGGTAATCAAGGAAGACAAGGTGTTCAAGGTTTTCAAGGATTACAAGCATCTGTATCTCTAGATTTAAATCCAATTTCTATAGGTATTAGTGCAGGTCTTACTAACCAATTTACAAATTCTATTGCTATAGGAACATCTGCTGGTTCAACAAATCAAGGAACAAGATCAATATCTATTGGATTTAATGCTGGTTCTAGTTCACAGAATTACGATTCAATTTCTATGGGTTCTTATGCGGGATATATTAATCAATCCGTTGGTAATATAGCAATAGGTTGTAATGCTGGATATAATTCTCAAAAAATACAAACAATTGCTATAGGATATACTGCTGGATACACAAATCAAGGAAGCAATTCAGTTTGTATTGGTTCTAGTGCAGGGCAAGATAATCAAGGAGTTCAATCAATTGCAATAGGAAATTTTGCTGGAAGATCAAATCAGAAAATGAATTCTATAGCAATAGGAAGATTAGCAGGAGATGCTAATCAAAACACTCAATCTATATCTATAGGATTGGCAGCAGGTAGCACAAATCAAGGAAGTAATTCAATTGCCATAGGAGCTTTCGCTGGTCAAACAAATCAAGCTGCTAGTTCAATAGTAATAAATGCTTCAGGTGTAGCATTAAATGGAGGAACAGCAAGTGCATGTTATATATCACCAATAAGAAATTTTACACAGACATCTGTAATAGGATATAATACAACAACAAAAGAAGTGAGTTATTGGACAAAAACATTTGTAATAGACCATCCAATAAATAAAGATAAATATTTAGTACATGGTTGTTTAGAAGGACCAGAAGCCGGTGTATATTATAGAGGTATTTCTCATATAAAAGAAAATGAAAATAAAACAGTAATTAACTTACCAGAATATGTTTCTCATGTTGGTAATAATTTTACAATTCATGTAAATAAAATAAGAGAAGATGATAATTATAACAATATTGATATTCTAGAAGTTTCGAATGTTGTAAATAATAAATTTACAGTTTATAGACACTCTTTAAATAACACAAATAATATTTGTAAATTTAACTGGATTGTATATGGTAAAAGACAAGATTTAGTAGTAGAACCTAATAAAAAAGATGTAAATATAAGAGGTGATGGTCCATATAAATATATTTATTAATTTAAAAATATATTTTAATTTATAAGATGTTACCAGTATTGAGTAAAATAGGAACTATATTTGAATACATATATGATGATAAAGGTAGACCAACTGGGCAGACTATAGATCGTATTGCTATTAATCCTATAAATTATACAGTTACAGCAAAATTTGATGGAACTTGCTGTTATATAAAAGACGGCAAAATACATCCTCGTCAAGATATTAAAAAAAATATATCAAATGCTCCTGAAGGCTGGTTTCCTACAGCAGGAATAGAACCAGATAAAGGAGGCCATATAATAGGATTTCGTAATATGGATACAAAAAAAACAAAAAAAGGAGATAAATGGCATTTAATGGCTTTAGACAAAGAAGATAATTCCAAAGCAAGATTTTTAGAATATAATTCTAAAAAAAAAACATATTATTATATAACAAAATCTATCAACGAATTTAACGGTAAAACAGTTGACCACATGTTAATGGAAATAAACATAAACTAGAATTACATGCATATATAATTCATGGAAGTGTTATAGTGAATGCAAAATGGGAAACCCATAATGAAATTAAGAATTGGTTAGAAAACGAAGGTATATTTTATGAAGGTATTGTTATACATGATATTGATAATAATAGTTTATATAAATGTCATAGAGGGCATTTAGGAGGTTCATATATTTGGGAAGGATATCCTTTACCTATAGAAAATATATGAAAAAATTGATAATAAATATTTGTTTAAAAATATTTATTAGTTAATAAATGAATTATGTATTAGTTACAGGAGGTCTTGGATTTATAGGGAGTCATACAGTTGTAGAATTAATAAAAAATAAATATGAAGTTGTAATATGTGATAATTTATCTAATTCTAAAATAAATGTTATAGATAAAATTGAAAAAATTACTTCAAAGAAAATTATTTTTGAAAAATGCGATTTATTGAATATAAAAGATTTAGAAACAATTTTTAATAAATATAATTTTATTTTTGTTATTCATTTTGCATCATTAAAATCTGTTAATGATTCTATAAAATATCCTTTATCATATTATAATAATAATGTAGTCGGTTCTATAAATCTATTTAATATAATGGATAAATATAATGTAAGAAAAATTATTTTTTCATCTTCTGCTACAGTATATGGAAAATGTAATTGTCCCGTTAAAGAAACAGATACTGCTGGTATTAATATTAGTTCTGTATACGGAAATACTAAATTTATGATAGAAGAAATACTTAAAAGTTTAGAAAACTGGTCAATAGTTATTCTTCGTTATTTTAATCCTATAGGATGTCATTCTAGCGGATTCCTTGGAGAAGAACCTTCAAATACTCCTAATAATTTATTTCCTTATATATTAAAAGTTGCAATAGGAGAATTAAACGAACTAAAAATTTACGGAAATGATTATCTTACAAAAGATGGTTCTTGTGTAAGAGATTTTATTCATGTAGAAGATTTAGCAAATGCTCATATAGCTTCAATAAAAAAATTAAGTGAAAATAAAGTTAATATATACAATGTAGGAACAGGTGTAGGTTATACTGTAAAAGAAGTGTTAAATACATTTGAAAATATTAATAATATAAAAATAAATAAAATATTTTCGGATAGAAGAGAAGGAGATATTGATGTTTTATATTCTGATTCTTCTAAAATAAAAAAAGAACTTAATTGGTATCCAAAAAAAACATTAGAAGATATGTGTTTTGATGGATTTAAGTTTATTAAAATTCTAAAATGATTAATATAAACATTCTTTATTCGGATTAAATATAGCAATCCAAGATCTTTCTATAAAATGACCACATTCTGGATTACTTGTCATAAGTTCATTTATAAGTTCTTTATAAAAACATTTACTTCTTTTATGAATGTCATTTTTACTTACAGCAAATATACCTTTATAAGTAATATGTTTTATTTCTAATTTCCCAAATTTACTTTCATACCATTTACCAAAAGGTCTTATACTACAAAGTTGTGTTTTTACTTCATTATTCATATTTCTATTTTCAATATTAGCTGTTTCATAATTATCTAATGTAAAATCATACAAATCATTTTTTACATTTATATGTTTAGAAGTTTGAAATATAGATTTTTTAAAATATATTGCTTTACTATATGTATTAATAAATTGCCCCCATTTTTCATTCATATCACAAGAACCTGGTGCAAATATTGTGATATCATTTAATTTATCATAATTTTCTATAATATGATATAAATATGTATTATCACATTTACCTACATTTGGTAAATCTATTACTCTATTAACTTTAGGATGATTAAATTTTTTAATATTTTTATTATAACAAATTACATTAATATTTGTTGTGTCAATTTTATATAGCCAATCTAATGTTTCGTTATATCTAGAAATTACTAAGTCTATTTTAGTTATTTTAGTTATTTTACTTATACTTATATAAAATATAATTAAGATTAATAATAATGTAAATAATATAAAATGTTTTATCATTTTATATTGTAAAATAATAAATGTATATTTATTCATAAAAATATTACTTATATGATTTTTTTGTAAGTATTATATTTATCAAGATAATCTTTAATTTATTTTCATATAACTATCATACATGTTATCTACAAAATTTGTAACATATACTTTATAATCTTTTGGAACCGAAGGATTACAGAACTTCTCTTTAGTATCTCTTAGATATTTTATTAATTTATTATAATTAATTTTTACAGGTCTATTAAGACTTGAAAATTCTACAAATTCTCTTACAAATACTGAAACAATATCTATTACATCATTGTTGTTATCGCTTGTTTCAAAAAACCTATTAGATATGTTTAAAAAATCTGTAGCAAGATTTTTATGTTCTTCTGGAGACAATGTATCTCTCAATTTTTCCATATCATAAATACCTTGTTCAAAAAAACTTTTATCAAGTTCTCGACGAGTATATTTCACACCTTTTAAAACTAAATCTTTTCTTGGGATACAACTGTCTCCTGAATTGATACAATAGTTATAAGATTCAACATAATTTCCTCTAGTATCAATAATATCATTATAAAGACGATCAATGTTTTTATCGATAGTAGCGTGACAATAATTATCTCTTTTTTCGCATATTATATTATAATCATAAAGCGGTTCATTATATCCTTCTGCTTCATATACATAAGCATTATCATCCATTTTTTTACATTGTTGTTCAATAAATATACTTAAATAATTATTTATAATATTAGAAATCTCTTTTGATAATGGGTCTATAGTATCATTTTCTCTCTGAGTTATTTTATTATTAATATTAGTTCCTATTGTATTAATTTTTGTACTTATTTCTTCTATAGATGCTGTACTTGGAATTATAGACGATATTACTTGCGCTTGCGCTCTAAGTTGTCTTAAATTTTCAATTTCATATACAAGTTTTTCATTATCACTTAAGTTATTAATAATATTGTCAATATTAGTATAAATATTATTTAATTTTACATTTAGTATATCTTTTTCATTATTGCAAAGTGTTTTTTCCTGAACAAGTTTATCTTCATATAATATTTTTTGTTGTTTATAATTAATATCTTTATCATTTAGTTGATTTTCATATGATATTTTTTTGGTATTACAATCGATATCTTTTTGACTAAGTTTAATACTGCAATTTTCTTTTTCTTTGCTTAGAGAATTTCTGTAGTAAAAAAATATTACTAATAATAAAAATAATAAAACACCACAAATAACTGTAATCATTTTAATATATTATAGTTAAAAAAAATATTATTTAATATAAATTTCAAATATGAAAAAATATTAAAATTAATGAGAGTAGTATTAAAATAACAATAGTGATTTGATTATAATAATCCTCTAAATACATATTTTTAATATTTTTTTCTGAATCCGTACCTGTTATATATTTTATAGTTTTATGATAATTCCAACATATAGGCAACATTGGTTTTATTTTTTCATTATATCCTGTGCTTCCTTCTAAATCAGACCCATATTTATTATCTTGTATAAATAATATTGAATACATATATGCTTGTATTTTTTCACTTTTTATAAGTTCTCTATACATACCATCAATTGCTTCTTTATAAAAATTTTTACTATTTATAAGTTCATTTACAAGATTATATCTTTTATTTCTATTAGGATAATATATTGACGCTGCGCAAAGAGGATTTTCAAGTTTTCTAAAACCTTCACTTTCTTTAAAATTACAATTTTCATAACACATTTCAAGATATATCATATCAGATTCTAAAGGAACATTATAGCATA
>Ga0247840_10009118_pt1 | contig 12973 bp, 10 predicted proteins | sample LaCruzMarch2015__FD_192404 | JGI IMG/M metagenome (GOLD analysis project Ga0247840, IMG submission 192404) | Freshwater microbial communities from meromictic Lake La Cruz, Castile-La Mancha, Spain - LaCruzMarch2015_17m | ecosystem: Environmental > Aquatic > Freshwater > Lake | place: Spain...
ACGAAATCCACCTCAAGTTCAATATCGTGTTTCTCGTGACGCACTATTTCGGCAGCGTGGCCTATACCGTCACTTGCGGCGGCGTGGCCCTGGCTGTCTTTTTCGCCTTCAAGCAACTCTCCTGGTTCATCCAGCGCTCGCTCGTGGCCTACGCCCTGCCGCTGCTGCTCTTGATCCTGGTGATCGGCTATTTGCACGAAACGCGCGTTTTCCTGGAAATCATGCCCCTGCTCTGGCTGGCCACGATCCAGGCCATGCACAGGCTCTGCACCGCGCGCGAGAAAGGAAAGGGATAAAGCCGGGGGCTACAATCTCGGTGAACGCTCCCGCTCAGCCCTGAATGGCGCTGAAAAACTGATTGGCCCAGGCCATGGCCTCCAGCTTGCTCTTGCTGATGGTCTTCAAATCCACATTCAGGGCCTTGGCCATTGCGGTCAGTCTACGCCAAGAGCCGGACTCCAGAAGCTGGACAAGCTGTAGCCAGGGGAGCAGTGGGCTTTCCTTGCCAAGCAGGGCATTTACTATATCCGCGTCGAGGTTGATGCTGGCAAAAATATCCTCAAATCGTTTCTCAAGCATAGTCTCCAACAAAGAGAATAGCCCAAGGAGATAAAGTTTGTCCGCCAGTTCGCATCTGCCGGAGTAGAGGGCAAGTAACTCCAGAAACTTCGCCCTAATAGCTGAATTGTAGCTGAGTTCCTGAGTCGCCGCGCTTAAGCAAGAATCAGTGATGATGATCAAGTACAGCCAGCTTTTGAGCCTTTTCCATCCGGTCAAGGTGATAGCCCGATGCACGGAATCCAATTTGTAACTTCGACTGAAGGCGGCAGAGTTGACAAATCGCAGCAACTTGAGGGTCAGACTGACCTCGGCCTCGACAACTTTAATCAAGAAGCCGATGTCTTCCTCTTCGGATTCGAGAATCTGCAGAGCCTTAAACCTGTTGATCATGGAGGCTGGGAGAGGTTTGAGTGAATACGTTCGGGGCTTCTGGAAATAAAAGCCCTGCAGGAGATCGGCGCCGAACTCCTTGGCAAACTTTTCCTGCTCGTATGTTTCGATACGGCTGACCAACAACAGAGGATGTCGTCCGACGCTGTCCTGCGCAAATTGAAGACGATCGCATCCCTCAGCGCTGCTAATAGATACATTGAGGATATCGAAAAGATTGAGCGATAAATCAAAATCTCTCCAATTCTCGGCGACGGTGAGGGCTAATTTCACCCCCTCGGGCCGCAAGGCCAGGGCTGCTTCCATGACTGCCGGCTCCAGGGCTAGGTCCTGGGTGAGTTCCAGCACCAGATGGTGCGAGGACAGACCCGCGGCGTGCCCCTCGAGTAAAAAATCGCGCGAGGCGAGAAAGACGAAATGGGCGGTCTGAAAACCATTATCCGGCGAAAGCAGCAGGCTGGAGGCTACCTTGAGGGTCGCAGCCTCGACGTCCGCGATGTCTGCAGACGTCGCCTCCAGGCTGCTTCTGTACAACAGCCTATAGCCCCAAACCACGCCTGTGGTGTCAAAGATTGGTTGCCTGGCGACAACGAGCAGATTATCCATATCTCGACGTGCTCCTTATGCTTGCGCAGAGGCTGGAATTTTTAGGCCCCTAGCGAGTCTCCTCGCGTAGATGCTCTTATGCGGCCAAGCCTTGCGGCAAGGTCACTGTCAGCAGAGTGCCCTTCTCTTCAGAAGTGGCCATTGCTATGCTTCCTTTGTGCGCCTCCGCGACGAGCTTGGCTGAATAGGTGCCCAATCCCGTTCCCTTGTGAGCTTTGCCAGACGTGACGTACTTCTCGAAGAAGCGGTCTTCAATCTCCCTTGGAACGCGCCCAAAATTGTGGATGGAAAAAACCACATCACTGCCAAGAGTTATGGAGATCGTGAGACGCGACCCACGAGGCGCGGCTTCGACCGCGTTCTTGATCAAATTTAAGAGCATAAAGGCCGTCAGAGTCCTGTCGCCTTGGACCTTGATGATATCCGTCGGGCTCAATGGCCGATCGTTGAACCTGTAAACCATGCTCAGCCCTTTCCCTTCAATCCATGCGCTTAATTCGATCTCTATCAAATGCAGCTCCGCCACGATATCTATGGAGATCAAGTCAAGCTGATATTGTCCTGTTTCCAGCTTGTACAGTGAGAGCGAGGAATCGATCAAACGCAGCATTTTGCGGCCCGAGTCCCTGATGGCCAGGAGCAACTGCCTATTCTCCTCGGTGACAGTTTCCGAGGCAGCCATCATTTCTGACAGGCCAATGACGCCGCTCATGGGACTTTTGAGGTCGTGGTGCATTATCCGTTGGAAGTCCTCCCGTAATGCTTCCAACTCCTTTCGCTCGTGGATGTCCTCCACGTAGACCTCGTAGGGGATCAGTTTTCCGCTCTGGTCACGCTCTGCGCTTACCGCCTGTGAGGTAAAAAACAAGCTGCCGTCCTTGCGCCGCGACCGAGTATCGAACCCCGTTACAACTTCTTGACTCTCAATCAGATGCACGAGGCGCGACCAGTCCGCAGGATCGGCCAAGACTTCAGCAAAAGCCTGCCCCTGGGCCATAAACTCCTCGGGAGAACCGTAGCCATGAACACGTGCAAACTGCATATTAACCCCAAGGAAGTGCCCCCGGGCATCGATGCGGGCAATGCCAACCGGGGCATGTTCAAAAAGAGCGCGGTATTTTTCTTCACTCGCACGCAAGGCTTTTTCCATGGCCATGCGCTTGGTAATGTCGTGAGCCGCAGCAAACAAGCCGATAACGTCGCCAGATTCATTCTTGTAGACAGAGGCATTGTAAAGTACTTCAAGGACTGATCCGTTTCTATGCCGCATTTCAAGCGCATAATCTCGTACAAAAGTATCGTTGAATGCCTTCTGATATCCTTCTTGAGCTCGAGCTGGCTGGGTGAAATAGGATGAGAAAAGAGTGCCTATGAGTTCCTGGCGGGAGTAGCCTGTAGCAATCTCAGCTGCCTTGTTTGTATCTGTAATCTTGCCGTCTAAGGCGATAGACATCAGCGGATCCAAGCTGGCTTCGATCAAGCTTCGGTTATATAAATTTGCAAAGCGCAATGCCTCCTCGACCTGCTTGCGGGCAGTATTTTCCTGCATCGACTTTTCGTGAGCAATACTGAGAGTTCTGGTCCTTTCCTCCACCCGCTGCTCCAGCGTTTCGTTGATCCGCCGGCTCACATTGAACTGTTCCGTCAACGAATCCGCCATCTCCCTGAAATTGGCGATCAGCTGATTTGTCTCCAATATGCCGCTTTCAGGCCAGACAAAGTCTTTGCAGCCATCCGTGGCCAGCCTGACCGGAAGGCCAGAGGTGATCAGACGCAGTTTCTCGAGTGTGTCGATTGTCCGGCGGCTCAAAAACTCCGCCAGCGTCAGCGCCCCTAGCAAAATCAGGAATAGCTGGATCAACTGGCTAGTATAGCGGTCGAAGAGAGCTTTCTGGAAGGGAGCCACAGGATGCTCGAGAATCAGTTTCCATTCCGACAGCTTGCCGAGGGAGCTTTCCGCGATATATGTTGAATTACTCCAGCGTTCGGAGATAGGGACATTGGGTGGCAGAGGCGGCGCCCACTGACTAATGCCGTTGTCAAGACGGGTCAGAGTTCCTTTGCCGCGGACAAAGGGCGTCATGATCGCTTGATCGGTGCGGCTGCTCATAATGACGTTGCCATTTTTATCCACCAGTGTATAAAACATGACATCTTTATCCATACACATGTCGAGGTACTCCCGAATCTGATCCAGGCTCGGGACCCCGACTACGTAGCCGCCGTATTCTCCAACAATAACCACTGGCACGAGCAGCATGACAACTGGAACGGGGCCGCCGGTCCTGCCCATGACCAGTGGCGTGAGCATTGGCTTGAGCGTCCGTATAAGATCTGGGATATAGGGGCGATCAGCGAAGTTTTTGCCGATGTTCTCCTGCCCCTTTTCGTCTAGCAGCGGGTAGTAGGCGGTGATGGTGGCTTCTCTGTCCAGCAGTCCAACCCGCAGAAAATTGATATCCGACTTCTTTGCTTGCTCCAGAAAGGGTTGCATCTGCTGCGGGGTTCTCGTAGCAGCCATCTCCGCCAGATTGAGAATGGCGGTCATTCTGTTCAAGATCCATGTTTCCATTCGCTGAGTCACGTGCTGGTTGTTCTGAATGAGCTGTGTACGTATACTTTTGTCGGTTTCGGCAAAATCGTTTCTACTGTTTATTGCCAGGATGATCAGCACCGGGAACAGTACGAAAAAGGCCAGCAGGTTGTAGAAAAGCTCGCGGAAAGATGTCAGCGATGAGCGCGTCCAGAGCGCATACGCGGTAAAAATCAGCCGGGCGACCAAAGCGTTAGCGATGCCGTTCACGGCCTGTTTGGTCATGATGATGTATGTATTGCTGTAAGGGACATGCATGACGCCGTGGTAGAAGAGGTAGACCAGCGGCATGCCGATGAGGAGCCAATAGAGCGAGCAGGCCAAGACCATGCCCATCTTGCGACGACGCATCAACCAGCCGACAACAGCGACCTCGGCGGTCATGATGATGATGGCGTAAGGGTGATTCCAGAGGATGTAGGTATAGCCTGCAATGATGGCGCCCGCCAGAATACCCCGACCAAGCCCTAGAAACTGCAGCGCCAGCAGGGCGAAGACGCTGCCAAAGAGAAAGTCTATATTGAGGAATATCGGATATTTGAAATAGTTGCCCGCCAGACCTGCGGCGAGCAAGGCGAGCAAGAGTGGAATGCTGTATTTGTTGGGCATGCTGGCGTTGTCCGTCGGTGCGGCGCTCAAGGTCCTTCTCCCATTGTGTTCCAAAGCTTGTAAAAATGCCGCCGACGATTACTAGCTCTTTTTTTTCAATTACCAGCTCGCACTGTACTTGTCAAATGGCTTGGTGTCGGGAGCAGATGGAACGGTCGATGAGGCCTAAAGCATTTTAACCTTGAAAACCTAGGGATGCCGGCGACGGTGACGACCCCAGAGAATGCCCGGAAATGTGCGTTGAGAATGACTCGCACATAACTCAAACTCCATCGTCAATGGAAAAGGCAAAGACAACGGAAAGAGCCGAGCAGACGCTCAGCGATCCCGGGTACGGCGAGAGCGAGAAGACGCTCAGCGATCCCGGGTACGGCGAGAGCGAGAAGACAGAATAGAGCCGTGCAACGCACGGCAATCTCGCCTCACCCGGGAACGCTGAGCCCGATTAGCCGTAGGCGAGTCTTCGAGCCGTACGGATATCGAGAGCAGAGCGTCTGCTCGGCTACGGTTTCGGCGACGGTGACGACATTAGCATCAAGGAAAAAGTGCTCTAGTGGTTGCGCATAGGCAGGCACACGCCGGTCTTGGAGTTGATGTAGCCGCCCGTGCCGGCGGGGGTTTCAGCTCCAAGTGCGTGCGCCCTGCCGGGCGCACAAAAAAAGGACCGGCCCTGAGGCCGGTCCTTTGAACGGAGTGGTCTTGCAGTCTTACTACACTTCGACAACAGTGACTTTGCCGGTTTCAGCGTGCAACACGTGCACGGCGCAGCCCAGTCACGGGTCAAAGGCGCGTATGACGCGACAGACATTGACAGGATTGTTGATGTCGGCAACGGGGGTGCCGATCAGTGCTTCCTCGATAGGACCGCGCTGGCCGCTGTCGTCGCGGGGGTTGGCGTTCCATATCGTGGCCGAGACGATCTGGTAGTTGGCGATCTTCTTGCCCTTGATGTTGACGTAGTGCAAGAGCGAACCACGCGGGGCTTCGGTCAGACCCAGGCCCTCGGCGTTGTCCGGAATCGCGGCCTTCACAAAGGTTTCTCCGCCTGCCTGCACTTCCTTCAGCCAACGCTCGACGCCGAGCAGCATCAGGTATGTTTCTTCGGCGCGGGCAACGTGGCGACCCATGATCGAGAAGGCCACGTCCTTGAGGTCCATGAACTTCTTGGCGTTGAGCTTGAAGAGTTCCTTCAAGGCCTTCTGTCCCATGGGGCTCAGGTCGGGGTTGGTGATGATCATGCGCGCGAGCGGGCCGGCTTCGACAGCCTTGCCGTCGTAGCGCGGCGATTTGACGAAAGAGTACGCGCCAGCCTTGTCCGCCTTGGGAACGGTTTTGCCTTCTTTGAAGTTCAGGCCTGTGGTGCTGTCGTCGTACCAGGAGTACTTTACGAATTCCTTGATCTTCGCCGGATCGAAGTCCTGGACCTTGCCGTCGATGAACACGCCGCGCTTGAGCAGCAGTTCTTTACTCATATCGTCGAGCGGAAAGGCGCCAAAGGATATCGAGTTCTTGTGGCCAGCGCCGACGGACAGCAGGTCTTTGTAGACCGAGCCGACCAGGTAGACCACGGGGATGTACTTCTTTTCGACGAATTCGCGGACCTTTTTGAAGCGGGCCGCGTACTCGGCAATGCGTTCTTTGGTCGGGATTTCGGTGGTGCCGCCCACTACCTGACCTGAGACGTGCGGCATCTTGCCGCCGAACATGGCCACCATTTCGTGGCAAATGCGGCGGATTTCAAGCGCCTCGACGTACTGGCCGACCGCGACGCCGTTGGTTTTTTTGTCCAGACGAAGGTCGGGCTTGGCGTAGCGGGGCTGGAAGGGCGCGGTGTTGGGGCCGTTCACGTAGTCCAGCGCAGCCAAGTGATAGAAGTGCAGAATGTGCGACTGGAGGTAGTTGGCGCCCCAGATCAAGTTGCGCACGATGCGACCGTTGGTAGTCAATTTGACGCCAAAGGCCTCGTCCAGTGCCAGACAAGAGGCCGTGGAGTGCGCGGTGGGGCAGACGCCGCAGATGCGTTGGACGATCTGGGTGGCGTCGCGCGGGTCTCTGCCGATAAGAATATTCTCAAAGCCACGGAACATGCCGCCCGAGACGCGCGCGTCGACGACTTTGCCGCCTTCGACCACGACTTCGGCCTTGAGGTGTCCTTCGATCCTGGTGACAGGATCGATACTAATCGTTGCTTTTCCAGCAGCCATGTAGGTATCTCCTCCTTAAGCTTCAAGGATAAAAGGCTTAGGACTCATAGAACGGTGACTTTCCGTCAGGAAAGTTCGGTTCCACACAGCCGATGCAAACAGCGTTCTGGACGCACCAGTTGATGCCGTTGTTCCATTTGCGCTGGAAACAGTCGGCGTTGGTGTCCGGGCCTTTGCAGCCCAGTTCGTAGCGGCAGTCTTCCTTCTTGGTGAACGTCGCCGAGAACTTGCTGTCCTTGAAATTCTGGAGGTAAGGGCAGTTGTCGTGGATGTTCTTGCCGAAGAACGGGGTCGGACGGCCGGCTTTGTCGAGAATCTTGACGACCTCGGCCAGGCCCTTTTGCAGCCCAAGCTTTTTGATGGCTTGCAGCGCCACGACCAAGGTGCCGACGATCCAATCAGGATGCGGAGGGCAGCCGGGGATGTTGACGACCGGGGTTTTCACGCCCTTGGCCGCGAAAACCTTGCTCACCGGCATGGAATCGGTAAGCTGGCCCTTGGCCATAGGGATGCCGCCGTACGCAGCGCAGGTACCCAACGCCAGGACAGCCGCAGCCTTGCCGCCAAGCTCAACCATCGCGTCGAGCATGCTGACTTCTTTGTGCTTGACCTCGCCGATGATGCAGTACTTGCCGTCGGCAGCCATGGGGATGGCGCCTTCGACCGCCAGAAAAAACTGGCCTTTGAACTTGTCAGCGATCTTGTACATGTGCTCCATGGCTGGTTCGCCTTCCCAGGCCATGACTGTCGGATGGAATTCCAGACTGATAACTTTGAGCAGAACGTCCGCGATGCTTGGGCTGACTGTGTTCAACAGCGACACAGAGCAGCCGGTGCATCCCTGGCCCTGCAGCCACAATACCGGTGGGCGGCTGCCCGAAACCGTCCCTGCCAGGACTTCATGGACAGCGGGGTGGAACATCTGTGAGATGCCTATACCCGCCACCGTGCCTGTGCACAGTTTCATAAAGTCTCGTCGTTTAAGACTCATTCCCAACCTCCTTCTCGTTTTAGCCGTTACAGGCTCACACCCAATGTTGCCTGATTGAGACAAGACTGATTTAGGACATTGACGTCTCAAAGTACCCCCCACCCACGACTGATGTCAACGCCTTTTTCGTTTTTTTCGATACCTCAGCGCTCTTTTCTTTGAAGGCTATCTATAACTCATGTCCGGGGGCAGAAAACGCTTTTGAAGGCGTGGCGACGGAAACCTTTGCCCCAATGAACGTCTCATGGTGTTGAAAAAGTTTTAGGTTCCCGAAATAATACAAGTAATCAGCCCGGCATACGCGCTGCTGTCGATGAGCAGTACGAAGGCGATAAGGGGTTTTTCTCCCAAAGACTTCAGAGGCCTTTGCCCTGCCCCTTTTTCCGTATTCCATTGCTTTTACCCAAAAACTGGGGTATAAATCATTGAGTGATTTTTACGAAGTAAGGTCTTATTGCGCACGCTGCATTTGCGCTGGGACGAACCTACGCGAGGTACATATGGCAAAGATCGAGAAAATTCTTTGCGCAGTCGATTTTTCAAAAGCCACGCCCTGTGTGGCCGACTACGCGGCTACCATTGCCAAGGCTTTGGAAGCCGAGGTCTTGGTTCTCTACGTCGTGCCGTCCATGAACCGCTACGGACTGTTCCAGGTCTCGCCCCAGGAGATCAAGCAGTTTGCCAGCGCCATATCGTCTGGCGCCAAGGAAAACATGGAGCAGTGCGTCAAGGAGCATTTCCGCGAGGTGCGCGTGCGCGCGGCCATCGTTTCTGGATATGCGCCAGAGGCCATTCTTCAGACCGCAACTGACGAGAAGTGCGATCTCATCGTCATTGGCACGCATGGCCGTGCCGACGCCGAGCATGTATTCTTCGGGTCAGTAGCCGAGAAGGTCGTAAAACAAGCTAGCATCCCGGTCATGACCGTGCGGCCCTGATCCTTTGTTTTCTGGAACTGGTCCAAGGCTGGCCCTAAAGGCCGTGAGCTTTGGTTCCCATAACCCGCGACTAACAAGGAGACATTATGAAGACCAAGATGGAGCAAATGCTCGAACTCATCGACTACGGCATGACCCACGAAGCCAGCGACGGGCTACGTGAAATCGCTGTCGAAGTCCCGGAAGTCAACGCGGTCCTCGATCTCATGGATCTCGGCGACAACAACAGCGCCGCGGCCAAGCTGCGCGAAGTCATCAGTCAGCAGGGGTGATAAAAAAGGGGGGAAAGGAACGGCGAGAGACTATTTCATCGGCGTAAGTGTTTGCTGCTCTTTATTTTCCAGCGAGCATTTCACTTTTCTTGTGATTTCACTTGTCGCCTTTTACAGTGTCGTTCCTTCCCCCTATCCCTACGTAATCACTATCTTGCTCGTGGTGGTCAAGAGACGCGTGGCTGTGGTTTCGTATATGTATTTCATGAGTAAATATCGAATCTCCAAGGCCACTGCCTCCAGTGCATCCATGCTGAATTTGAAGACGATCGAATCCTTGACCGCAACGGCGTCCACTGTGCGGTCGTAACGCAGAATCGGCGAAACCTCGCCAAATAATTCATTGGGACGAATGTCCGCGAGCGAGCGCTTGTTCCGGCTGATACGCACCGAGCCCACGACCAGAACGCAGATGTTGTTGGCCGGGTCGCCCGCCCGATAAATGGACGCAGCCGACTGGTATTTCTCCCAGGCGCCGCTCTTGATGAATTGCAACAAAGCGCTGTCCTTGGGGAAAATATCGAAGAACGGCACCTCGCGAAGCTGCTTGATATCGACCGGCATCGCCTCCTCCTGTTTGGGTCGGTACACTGACGCTACGAGCTCGTATCTTTTCCATATATCCTTTTAGTGACCGGTGGCAAGCGCCGCGAGACAATATTACTGGGAGCGAAAAACAGTTAACCTTTTCCTGGTCCCAGTTATAAGGACGGCCACGCCAACGGCAGGGCCTCGCGCCGAATGCCGCGGGAGCGTAAAGTTGCAAACTTTACGATCCAAGTAATACGGCTCGAATTCCCTTTTCCTGCGTTGCGCTTTCACGTATAATAACAAGCACTCCACTCGCCCAGGACGCTCCATGCTCCAGCCAGATCCCGGCTACTACGCCAGATACAACACCAAGCTGCTCGAATGTATGACCGCAGACGCTGCAACGGTGCTCGAAATCGGCTGCGGCCAAGGCGAATTGGCCAGACAGTACAAACGCAGCAACCCACGCTGCCGCTACTTCGGCGTCGAAGCCAACCAGGACGCGGCCGCGGGAGCTAGAAAGCATCTCGACGTTGTCGTGACCGCCGATGTCCAGACCCTCGAGCGCGCCGATATCCCTGGACTGGTGCAGCCCGTGGATTGTCTGGTCTACGGCGATGTGCTCGAACACCTCGCAGACCCCTGGGCCACACTCGAACGACACCGCGAATGGCTCGCTCCGAACGGTCAGGTCCTGGCCTGCGTGCCAAATGTCCAGTACTGGGAAGTGCTCCGCGATCTCTTGCGCGGAAAATGGGAGTACCAGGCCCAGGGCGTGCTCGACGCCACGCACCTACGCTTTTTTACGCTGCACAGTCTGGTCGATATGTTCAAAAAGACCGGCTTCGAAGTCCTCGACGTGCTGCCGCTTTACTTCGAAGCCGATGCAGACGCGGCCCGCCCCTTTCTCCATGCCCTGACGCCCGCGGCCGCACACTGCGGCGTCGATCCAGCGACACTCGAACGCCAGGCCCTGGCCAAGCAATACGTGCTCCGCGCCACGCGCACGCGGCCGCCCCGTCTAGCCCTGAAAATGCCCGCCTCGCCGGGCCCAGCTTATCACCGCCGCATCTTTGCGCCCCTGCGGTGCTTCTTTTCGCTGCCTGGAGTCCGCGTCACAGACTTGCTCCCCAACCTTCCGGCGCCTGTTGGCGAAGACAAGGTCTACGTCCACGACGGCCAGGCCCTGTGCGGCGCGTCCGGACTCGAAACCCTGCGCACGCTGCTGCGCGCAAATACCTGCATCGTCGCGGATTGCCACGAAGATCCCTTCGAAGCGCCTGCACAGCAGGAAAGTCGCTATCTCGCCTTGCGCGGCGCGCACGCGGTGCAGGTTTCTTCCGCTACGCTGGCTGAACGCGTGCGCAAACTCAACCCCAATCTGGCGGTTTTTCCCGACCAACTCGAACGCATCGACCCCTTCGACCCGCCAGACATGGCGCCGGACACCCCTGTCCGCGTCTTTTTGCCCGCCGCGCCTGGCCCCGAGCGCTGGGATTGGGGCGCGCTGCTCCCTTGTCTCAAGGGCTGCCATGCCCGACGCGTCATGTTTGTCGTCGCCTGCGACGAAAGCGGCGAAAATGCTTTGTGCGACGCGGATCTCCTTGCGCGGCTCGGTCCGGACGCGACGCGCGTCGCAACCACAGACTTGGCCTATGCCGCGGTGGCGCGCAGCTGCCACCTCGCCTTGTTACCGCCAGCGCAGCATTCGGGTGAAGCCTGGTCCGAACTGCCCTTGCTCGAATGCGGCGCCCATGGCCTGGCCTGTCTGGCCGCGGCCCGTACCTGGGGCCGCAGCCTTGTCCACGGGCAGAACGGCCTGCTCTTCGAGGACGCGGCCGGCTGCCGCGAGCAACTGGACGCACTGCTCGCGGATGCGACCCTGCGCCGCGGCCTGGCTGCAGCGGCCTACGCCGCGGTCCGCGACCGGCGGATGCTGGCCTTGCATATCCGCACGCGCTATAATTGGTACCGACGCTTGATCCAGTCGCTGCCCGAGCTCACCCGCGATCTCAAGCGCCGCGTTCCGGAACTCTTCGCGGGCTGACCGCGCGGATAAGCCAAAATTGAGTGGCGACATGGCCGACAAGGCAAAACTCACCATCGCGGTTTATTCTTTTGACCTGCCCAATTCAGCTTGCGCTTATTACCGAATATTGAGCCCACTGACCGCGCTCAAAGACCGCGTGGCCTGTATCTGGGCCGTGCGCATGGACGCCGCGGCCAATATCCAGGGCATCGACGTCGAATGTCTGAAACGCGCTGACCTGATCGTGATCCAGCGTTTTTTTCCGCTCGACATCACCACGCCGGTCATCGAGCGGATATTGGCCTCGGGCAAGCCTGTAGTCTACGAGACGGACGACTTTTTTTTCGACATTCCGGACGACAACCCCACGGCCGGGCTGGCGCGACGGGCAACGGCCCATACCAAAGAGTTGCTGCGCCACGTGGCCGCGGCAACCGTGCCCACGCCGGCGCTGGCGACGCGGCTGGCGCCCTACGCCGCGAACGTCGTGGTCTTGCCTAATTATCTGGACGAGCGGATATGGAACGCGCCGCTGCGCCGGCGCAAAAGCGCCGTGGTCGTGGGATTTGCCGGCTCGGTGACGCACGCGCGCGACTTGGAAATGATCGAAGACGCGCTTCTGGACATAGCCGACCGCTACGCGGAGCGCGTGGCCATCCGGCTTATGGGCTGCACGACCGAGCGCCTCGTCCGGCACCCGCGCGTGGCGACCATCGAGCACGTCACGTCGTACGAGGCGTACGCCCGGGCCATGCAGCGCAGCGGCATGGATATCGGGCTTGCGCCGCTCGTTCCGAGTGAATTCAATGTCTGCAAGAGCAACATCAAATGGTTGGAGTACGCAGCCTGCGGCGTGGCCGGCGTGTTTCAGGACCTGGCGCCGTATACGACCTGCGTGGCGCCCTCCGCGACGGGCTTGTTCGCAGGCACGAGTGCGGTGCAGTGGCGCGATCAGATCGAGTACTTGCTAGAGAACCCCCGCGAGCGGCTTAAAATCGCGGCCCTGGCGCGCCAGGAGGTGCTGGGGCGCTACGCGCTCTCTACGGGCAAGGCGCGGTTCTTGGAATTCTACGAGAAGGTCGCGGCGGGAGAGGCCTTGAAAAGCTCTAAATGCTGAGGGCTTCACCGTCGCCGACACCGTAGCCGAGCAGACGCTCAGCGTTCCCGGGTGAGGCGAGATTGCCGTGCGTTGCACGGCTCATTCTGGCTTCTTGCTCTCGCCGTACCCGGGATCGCTGAGCGTCTGCTC
>Ga0247840_10009120_pt1 | contig 12970 bp, 11 predicted proteins | sample LaCruzMarch2015__FD_192404 | JGI IMG/M metagenome (GOLD analysis project Ga0247840, IMG submission 192404) | Freshwater microbial communities from meromictic Lake La Cruz, Castile-La Mancha, Spain - LaCruzMarch2015_17m | ecosystem: Environmental > Aquatic > Freshwater > Lake | place: Spain...
AAAAAAATCTATGTTGATATGGAAATTGAAGCTCGACTAGGAATTACAAAAATCGAAGAAGAGACCTCTTCAGCTCCAGCAGAAACATCCTCTACAAATAATACTCCTCCTTCATAAAAGTATGAAAAATGCATTTCTTTCTCTTATAAAATATATCACACCTATTGTGGGTATTTTTGGTACCACCCTTGTCTTATGATATACGCCATGATTGACCCAGATACTCAATCCAAATTATTATTATAGTCAATGGTCAACATCTATCGACGGTGAATGAGCCAAAAATATCCTCATCAATCTCTTTTTTGTACTTGCCGGTATGCTCTTTGTAGTTGCAGTCATAGTCGCATTTTTTGCCGCTATTCGTCTTTTTATATCTGATAATTCTGGGGAAGATTTCTCGAAATGGGCCAAAACTCTTGCATGGAGTGTTGCAGGATTATTATTAGTATCTATTGCGTATGGTGTCCTCTATACTTTCGAACACAATGTACTCAATACTAATGCAGGATTTAATGTACGTACAATTTATGAAGCAACGGTGGGTATTATATATCCCCTACTGAATTTTTTACGCTATATTGCCGCAATAGTTTTCTTCATAGTTCTTATTTATGCTTTTTATAAGATTATAGTTGCTCGTTGAGATGAAGAAGGATTTCAAAATGGAAAAAAAACATTTATTGCTGCGGCCATAGGTTTTCTGATCATGGTCTTAGCTGCACCCATAGTGAGAATGGTCTATGGATGATCGGATTGCCATGGGGATACACTTTTCGGAATTCCTACTGAATGTGTCAATCGTCAATTTAACCCTGATGATTTTTTTGATATTATTATCCGGATTATTATTTTTCTCAATTGATTTATCGCTCTTGTGACATTTATTATGATTATATATGCTGGTTTCTTGGTGTTAACCGGTGGCGGGGATGAAGAAAAATCCGAAAAAGCCAAGAAGACTATAATCTACGCAATTATAGGTATTCTCATTATCCTCTTTAGTTATGTGATTTTTCGGGCATTCCTTTATAACGTTACCTAATAACAATATTTTTTCGGTGTGATAATTGGACATGGTCTTTCTCGTCCATCTTTTATAATTTTTTCACAAACACGTGCAGAGATTTCTTCTCCACCATCAGGTCGAGATTTGATTCTATATTGGAAAAATTCAGTAATAGGCTTTGGATTGAGGTCTGATTTGAGAGTATAAGTATATTCGATACAATAAATTGCTTCGGTAGGTTTTTGCTCCTTTGCTTGAGTGATACTCTGAACTTGATATCCTCCGTTAATTTTCCCGAGAAATTGAGAAAAACTAAAAATATCTCGTTTGGCATTGCAGATAGTATTTGAAAGCAGAGAGCATGCTATACGGTATTCTCCAGCCTGAATTGTAGCAAAATATTTATCCAAAAGTCATCGTCCTCGGAGATTAAGAGTATCTATATCACGGGGATTATATCGACTTATGTCTGCATCAGCAGCAGTCCTCGTTGGTGATGGTATAGGAGATGATATGACTGTATTTTTAGCTGTCAAATTATTTGTTCGACGTATTTCTTCTATATTTTTGACTTCTTCGGACGCTGTTTGTTTTACAAATTGTTTCTGGCCATAGACAAAGTAAATCAAAAAAACGAAAAATAAAACAACGGAAATAAGAGAAAAAAGTATAAGAAGATATTTCGAGTCGGAAGGCTCTGGTTGCAGAGAATAATGTTGATTCATAAAAAGTATATTTTACTCAGTATATATATCTCTTTTGGTGGTCGAGTCTTTTTCTATTGCTAAGAGATTTTTATACTCTATAAATAATTAATTTTTCTCGATGGCACTGAGAAATTTTTCCGATCTTTCCTCATAATCTCTAAACATATCAAAACTGGAACAACCAGGTGATAGGAGGATTATGTCACCTTCTTTCGTATTTTGAGAAAGATAGTGTACTGCTTCATCCATGCTGGCACTTGGAATAGCTGGGATATATGCATCGTGCGCAGCTTGTAAAAAAACATGTTTTGTTTCTCAGATAGCGACACATTCGATACAATATTTTTGGAGGTTTTCTGCAAGATGGTCAAAAGGGTCTCATTTATCTTTTCCTCATGCCAGTAGATAGACTTTTTGTGGTGAAAAAGCTGCGAGAGCTGCATAAAGAGACTGAGCTGTGGTGGATTTACTATCATCTATCCATATCTTATTATCTTTTCCAGAAACCTTTTGTAATCTATGTGGAAGTGCAGGTATATTGGCAAGTATTTCCGAAAGCTGTTTCACTGATATGCCAACTTTTAGTGCTAATGAAGCTGCAAAGAATATATTTTTTATATTATGATCACCATAGAGCTGACGATCGGAAATATCTAAAAAGAGGTCTGGATTGAGTTGTAAGAGGTTATCTGAAATTTGAACTGACTCATCTCAGAGACAAATTGATTCAATCGGAAAATCTCTAAGTTCTGGAAAAATAGTTAAAGCTGACTGAGGATAAAGGATTGTTCATTTTGTGTGTCCGAGTAGATTTAACTTTGCATAATAATATTCATGGAGGTTCTTGTGCCAATCTAGATGATCAGGATGAAGATTTGTTAATATCGTATTTGTAGCTATAAATTTCTTTATATCATACGCCATAAAGCTTGATACCTCTATTACTATATGTCCATTTTTTTGTTCATTCGTTTTTATCTCTCATAGTATGTCTGCTAGCGGTGTTCCAAAGTTTCCTCATAAGTAGACTGGTGAATCTGGAAATCCAAATTTTAAAAAATTATAGAGTATCCATGCGGTGGTGGATTTTCCATCAGTTCCTGTGACAGCATGAATTTGGAATCCAGTAGGTATATGAGGATAGAGGAAATCAAGCTCTGATACGACCATTCATGTTTCATAAATTCTATGGCTCGATGGGATACCTGGAGAAGGAATTATCTTCTCAAAAACATCCAGATCTTCGGGAGCATCACTATCGTCACAAATGACATAGGGATATTCCACGGTATCACAAAAGCGAGCAAGAGACTTCCCTACACTCTTACGACCATAAATAAGTATTTTTTTCATACTATTAATTGTATGGAAAATATATTTCTATCAAGTTTTTAAACAGCATTTTTATACTTCTGATCTGCAAATTCGTATATCCTGTAAATATTCATTATTTTTTCCAAAAATACAAGTAAACCACACAAGGTGTCTTCTGAGTATGCGAAAATCAGGATATTCTAAAAACAAAGTCGATTTATCTATTTCTATAATAAGACTATTGAGATCATTAACAAATATCTTCGTGTCCAGATCTTGTCCGTTCTCATCTTTAAGATTTTTCTTTAATATAAAAATATAACCTTCTCGCGTATCAAAGTATGTTTCTTCAAGGATTTTTTTAAGATTTGAAAGTGCTAAATTGGATTCTTCTATAATTGTTTTTTTATGCTCACCAGATTTTAGGATTTCGCCTAATCGTACCATTTCAGTCATAATTTTAAGCAAGTAAGGACTTCATGTCTTTTCTTTTCATAAGATAAATGCGAGATAGAGCCACATTTCATATGTAGGATTATTCGATGTTTGGATCATATCAAGAATAGATTTATCCCTTATACTGATAGCGAGAGGATTATTTGAGAGTACGTCAGAGTGATATTTTTGAAATATAGATTCCCATGAGAGGGAAAAATCAGGATTACTATTCTTCTTCGCCCACATTAATAAGGGCTCTTCTAGTCACTCAAACATGTTAGGATCTATAGCCTTTCCTTTGGCAATACTCTCGGTTATAAACTTGGAACATGCTGCTGGACTATTTCAACTTTTTTTTTCCTTTTTCGTTTCTTTTATATAGCTACTTAGATCTTCCAATATTCTACGAATACGCAGATCCTTTTCAAAATAAACATTCCCTGCATTATCTTTATTTGGCTCTCGCTCGAGCAATATTTTTATATTTGCTGTTATTTCTTCCTCTGAGAAACCACCCAGCACTTCTTTTTCATCTTTTATTGCATTATCTTTATAGAGCTCCCAAATATCTTTTGGTATGATTGCATCGAGAGTTCACAGATCAAAAAATTTACTTTCTCAATTTTGTAGATAAAAAGATGGTAGAATTTTTTCAAATTTCTCTGAGGAGATCAGCGCATCTATACTCAAAACAATATTTTTATCAAAATCGATGAAGATGGTTCATCTTCCATGAATAGTGCCAGAAATTTTTGGTCCAGAAAATGTAAGATTCATGGTAGGATCTATAGACCTTAAGAGCCATGTACCATCGATAAAACCTACTGTAGTGCTCTGTATTTTAGGATTTTCCCCAATACCATATAAAAGCATGTCTTGATTTTTATACCGGAGATATTTTCCAGATATGAGTGTTATTTTTTGTTCCCCAGAAAAAGTGTTTTTTGTCTTCACGAGCATCTTGGGTAAAGTAGAATACCACAAAAAAAACATCCCAATAGCTAAAACAAGAGAGAGAATTCAAATAAATATACGCTTCTTCATAGCAATAATATACCTTATTTTACACTAAAAAGCAATAGATTTCTCCCAATCTTTTTGAAATGAATTGACAATTTGTGAAATACTATCTTTTTTAATAAAAATGCCAAGTTCTCTATTTTTCTCAAGCGAATTTTCTGTAAAATTAAAACTTCCTATGAATGCCTGTTCATTATCACGGATAAGGCTTTTCGCGTGCAATGTGGGACTTTTCATCATACGAATTTCTGGGCATAATCCCTGTCTTCATACTTTTTTCGATTGGATATTTTCTTCATTTTCGTCTATGAGAATATGTATATCTCTTCCTGAATCACATATTTTTGTAAATTCAGCTTTTATTTTTGCATCAGTGAAACTTGGGGTATAGAGATGAAGAAACTTTTGGCTTGACTGTGCAAATTTAATGAGTCTTTCCCGAGCGTTCGTGGGACCTATTATGAGGTCACTCTTATCAAAATATCATTTCTTTCCCCCAAAATCTGTTGCAAAAACAGCATTAAGATCAGAAAGTATTGATAAATCCTTTCCTATAATGAAAAACTCACGATTTGTGGAAAAACTACTACGAGTCCAGTTCGCAGTCGATATCATCCATTTCTCATCAAAAATCATATATTTTGCATGCATAAAAGAGAAATATTTCTCATCACTTTCATAAAAAGCAATATTATTCTCTTGAAATACCCCTCTGGTTTCTTTATTAATTCCTCCTAAATTATAGGGATTTTTCTCCAGAATAACCTGAACAGTAACCCCTCTTGTGCGAGCTCTTATAAGTGCATCCCGAAGTGATGGAACTGTAAAAATATAGACGGCTACTTTGATTTCTTTCTTGGCTCAATCTATCAGTTTCAGAAGCCATTTTTCATCTTGCGGAGATTGAATGACTTCCACATCTTGGAAAAAAACCTCCTCATCTTTTACAGGATACTCCTGTTCTATCGTATGCCAATCACGGTACGACTTAATGTCCAGACTTTGCCATACCAGAACACCTATAAAAATTATCAGCAGTACAGGGGTAACAAAACGCATTACTTATAATTAATAAAAATCTCTCCGCCAAAACCATGTTGCACAAGTGCTTTTTTGAGGATGTCCTTTATTGATCCTTCATGCATTCTCAGTTCAAAATTGATAATAGGTTTTCCGGTAACAATTGTGATGATACTTCCTTGAAAAAAGTTTACCGATGTTATCATATCGGATAAATCCCCTCTTTCGAGGAACTCTTTGAGATGTTTTTTGACCAAGGAAGTCAATATAGCAGCTATGACGAGCGGACTATTCCTCTGCACTGATTTTGTATCGAGAATGTATGACCGAGCGGATGACATGGGCAAATTAAAAAAGAGGAGGAAGAAGGTATGCTATAACTCATAGTGTCGATAATATCGCACCGATCAGCCATGTTTTCATAACAATAGTTTCTTCAGCTATACCTTTTGCTTCGAGATGATGATGAAAAGGTGCTATCAGAAATATCTTTTTTCCATGACGTAATTTTTTACTGGTCACTTGTATCAGAACTGAGATAATTTCCCAAAAATAGACTCACGAAATAATAAAGAGTATTGGAAGGGTATCCGTCATCAATGCCATAACAGCAAGTCATGATCCGAGTGCTAATGCTCCAGAATCACCGAGATAAAATTTTGCAGGCTTAATGTTAAACCATAAAAATGCTGTCAATGCAGCCGCGATAACAATGCAAAGCGTTGAGAGCAGAAAAAGTCACTCGTGAAATGAAATAAAAGCATAGAGAAAATAATTCTGGACCAAGAGCCCGCCTGCGAGCCCATCGAGTCCATCAGTAATATTGACGCTATTTGCCATCGCTGCAATCAAAAAGATACATACAAAGATATACCATCCGCCTATATGTATTTGACCAAAAAGAGGCAATGTCATAGTATCATATCCGAGTTTATAAAAAAACCACCAAGCTCACAAAAATGCGAAAATGGCAATTCCAGACATCTTCACACGAGCACTCATTCATTTCTTTCCTCAAATATTTTTCACATTGAGATAGTCATCGAGAGCACCGAGAATACCCATAGAAAATATCGCAAAAAGAGGAAGAAATGTCTCAGAACGTTCCCAGAGGCTAAATCGTATATTTATATCAAGGTATTGTTGATAATATTTTGCCAAAATCGTGATAATTACTATCAATCCAAGAACAATCAAAATCATTCCTCATCCCATATTTGGAGTTCATTGTTTATGCACATGGAGCGCATGGTAACGTGTCGCATGTCATCATCCCATGGATGCCTCAGTGCGTATTTGTTTCGCAATACCAAAATAACGAAGAAGGTATATATAATACGGTGTGATTAACATGGCTACTCAAAAAGCGAACAATCACAAAATAACTATTTGTAAAATATAAGATTCCATAATATTCTCATTATAATCAAGCGTTCTATAAAGCAAATAATTACTTGGATATTTTTCGTCAAGTTATCCTCTAGAAAAAAAAGAAAATCTCATATACTTATGCCCTAAAGGAGCTATCTATGTCTTTCGTCCACCTTCATCTCCATACCCATTATTCTTTTCTTCAGTGACTTTGAAAGCCTGAGGCTTTTGTTTCTCTGGCAAAGGAGCTCTGAATGACAGCTCTTGCTATCACAGATAATAACAATCTCCACGGAGCTTTTGAATTTTATCTTCTCTGCAAAAAGAAGGGCATTAAACCCATTATTGGAGTTGAGCTTTTTATCTGTGAACAATGACAGAACTATCTCGGGAAAGATGCAAAGGTCTATAGTATAATACTCCTTGCAAAAAATCTCGCCTGATATAAAAATCTCGTACAACTCGTGACACATGCCTACTTAGACGGAAACCTCAGTGGTCAACCAAGAATTGATTTTCCTCTTTTAGAACAATTTTCTTCTGATATTATTGCTCTTTCTGGAGATATGATGGGTGAATTGGCACAGCATGTTGTATCTGGCAAAACAAATGATTTTATACTCCCTCGAATTGCTTATTATCAAAAGATTTTTTGACCTGATCATTATTATCTCGAAATAGGAGAACATCCTGATCGTGGCTCACAATGAGGCTATAATCAGAGACTTCTAGAGCTCGCTAAACTCTCTTGAACGCCAATAGTCTGAACAAATGATGTACATTATTCTCACAGAGACCTCGCAGAAGCACAAGATTTTCTTTCTTGCATCGGCAGTGGCCGAAGGGTGGATGACCCAGAGCGACGTACGCTCATAGATGGCAATTACGGTCTCCGCTCTTCAGAAGAAATGCAGGAGCTCTTTGCGTACGCACCAGAAGCATGTCCAAATACGCTCAAAATCTCTGAGATGATAGATATCAATATTCCTCATTGAAAACCGCTGCTCCCTACTTACAAACTCAATGAGAAGGAGTCTAATATTCAAAAAAAATATTTTGAGATATATGCTGATGATGTAGAGATTTTGAGTGATCAGGAATGGCTACTACGCTTCACGTGTTTTCAAGGGCTCAATAAGAGATATAACTTTTCCCTTTCGGAACAAGAAATATTTTCCTGTGTACATAGGGAAATACACTGAGAATTGCCATCTCTCAATGATCTCTCCCCTTCTGACCTCGCTGAACTCCCAAAACAATGGAGAGATGCAAAAAAAGAATCTATTTATCTCTGACTCACTAGTTCACAAAAGGAAATTTTCGACCGCTTAGAATATGAACTCAATGTTGTTCATTTGATGTGATTTGATAGCTATTTTGTTATCGTGGCAGACTTTATCAGATGGGCTCGTGAGCATAATATACCCGTATGACCTGGACGTTGATCAGCTGCAGGAGCTATTATTGCCTATCTTTCATGAATCACAAACATTGACCCCCTTCGCTATCAGCTCCTGTTTGAACGCTTTCTGAATCCTGCACGTATATCAATGCCAGATATCGATATCGACTTTTCTGATGAATGACGGTGACAGGTTATCGATTATGTAAGACAAAAATATGGACACGATCAGGTCGGACAAATCTGTACTTTTGGAACCCTGGCAGCACGAGCGGCAGTAAAAGATGTCGGGAAAGCACTTGGTTTGCCATTTTCTGAAATGAATACTTTTTCAAAGATGATTCCTGCAAGACCCGGTATCACTATCGCAGATGCTATAAAAGAAAATAATGATTTACAAAAAGCTATTCAAGAAAGTCCCCTGCACAGCAAACTCATCTCAAATGCACAAAAGTTAGAAGGAACTATTAGACAGCTCGGAGTTCATGCCTGTGCCGTCATTATTGCTCCGAGTCCAATAACGGATTTCTGTCCTCTGCAACATCCACCAAAAGATAATAATGGTATCGTGACACATTTCTCAGCCTATCCTCTCGATAATATGGGTCTTTTGAAAATGGACTTTTTAGGTCTTCGAAATCTTACTATCATTGATAGAGCACTCCGTATTATAGAAAATAATCATGGGGTTCGTATCGATATCGACAATCTTGATATGGAGGATCAAAAGGTATTCGACGTCTTTACAAAAGGAGATACCACTGGTGTATTTCAATTTGAATCCGCCGGAATGCGTCGCTATCTCCAAGAGCTAGCTCCAAATGTTTTCGAAGATATCATCGTGATGGTATCACTCTATCGACCAGGACCATTGCAATATATCCCTACCTATATTCGCAGAAAACATGGGAAGGAAAAAGTGAAATATCCTCATAGCTCTCTCGAGCAGATACTTAAGCTCACCCAAGGTATTGCTGTCTATCAAGAACAGATTATGCAAATTGTACAAGCATTTGCATGATTTTCTCTCTGAGAAGCGGATATTCTCAGGCGCGCCATGGGTAAAAAGATTAAGAAACTCATGGATGAACAGAAGGATAAATTTATTGAAGCGGCTATAAAACAAGGACATAGTAAAAAACTCGCTGATTATATCTTTACAGATATTATCGAACCGTTTGTTTGATATGGTTTTAATAAATCTCATGCCGCATGCTATGCCATGATTGCCTACCAAACTGCGTATCTCAAGGCCTATTATCCGACTGAATTTTTGACCGCACTGATGGTATCAGATGAAGATGATAGCGATAGAATCGTATTAGAAATCAACGAGGCAAGGTCAAAAAATATACAAGTTCTCGTCCCTGATGTCAACGAATCACGAAAACATTTTACCTATATCAGTCGTGAAAACATTCGTTTTGGACTTAAAGCGGTAAAATGAGTTTGAGAAGGCCCTATAGAAACTATTTTGCGAGGACGAGAATCATGACCGTATCTTTCTCTTGAGAATTTTATCGAACGTACAGGGAGCGACGTGATCAACAAAAAAACACTCGATGCTCTGATTAAAAGTGGTGCTATGGACAGTTTCTGAGAACGAAGACAGATGCTTATAAATGTCGAAAAAATGTCTCTTTTTCTCAAAGAAATTGAGCATAAAAATGCTACAAAACAAATGGATATGTTTAGCCTCTGATGAGATTCCCAGCATCATTCATGACTTATTCTGGCAGAGTGCCCACCTATGTCCTTCGAGGATCGTATCAAAGAAGAACGATCAGTTATAGGTATGTGTATCTCAGGAAATCCTCTCGATGGATTGACCCATTATATCGAGAAAAAATCCATAGGACTCAATTATGTAAAAACTTTTCTCGAGGAACTGAATAATATAGATACAGTTGATCCCCTTATGGCTGAAGAAATCTGAGAAGTCAGTACTGAAGCAACGAGCGGTATAATAGATAATGAGGACACTCCTGGAGATATACAAGACACTCCCCTAAAAAAGGAACCAAAAGTTAAACCAGTCGTACAGATTATCGGCTATGTAGATAGCATTAGAAAAATTCAAACTAAAAAAGGTGATAATATGCTCATTGTGACATGTTCAAGTACAGGATGGAAGTTCACAGCCGTCGTATTTCCAAAATTTTATGCACTTGTAGCACCAAAGATTGCTGAATGAGAGATTATTTTGGTCAAATGAAAACTCTCTCTCAAGCCAGAAATGCGTGAAATATCTATCGAGGCAGAGCAGGTAAAACGTGCTACTATATCATGACTTCGAGAAGCAGCACAACTTGAAGGTCTTTTTTGAGAAGAGGAAAAAATCTGATGAATAAAAACTTCCGGGGATACAATGTTAGTTGAAAATATTTCAACGAAAGATGATGACATAACACCTCTCTCGCACATGGAACAGAAAAAGATATCAGAAGACTGAGAGCTTCGTGATGATTTTGCTCTTTTAGAATCTCGTTTTGTATGTGTTATCGAAGATGACTGAGTTATCATCAAACTCTCAAAAGAGACTTCACGTGAGACACTCCTTGTAATCAAAGATCTTTTGGCAACTTTCGCAGCATGAGACACCCCCGTATGGCTCGATATTGGTTGAAAACGTATCGATACCAAGCAAAAGATACACCTTACTCCTCTTTCCTAAACTCTATGGCAATCATACTCTGAATCGATCCCTGAACTACTACTGTTGGTTTTGCTGTGATACGAATAGACAAAAATATACGAACCATTATTACCTATTGAATTATTCATACCACTCCAAAAGCCCCTCAGAGTCATAAGCTTTTGGAGATTGCGACCGATCTCGATAAGATTATACAGACGTATAAGATTACTCATTGAGCTGTCGAAAAACTTTATTTTTCAACAAATCTCAAGACTGGTATTGATGTCGCTCAAGGTCGATGAGTTATTCTGCTTTCTCTTGCAAAAATGAATATCCCTCTCTACGAATATACTCCTCTCCAAATCAAAAAGGCTCTATGTGGTAATGGGAAGGCTGTAAAATGACAGATAGGTCGTGCCGTGCAGCTTCTTTTCAAGCTCGAGGGCATACCCAACCCAGACGATGCGGCGGATGCACTCGGAATCGCCTATGTTGCTTCTCTTAATCCAGCAGTATTTTGAAATAAGATTCTTTAAAATATGTTTATCGATACCCATTCCCATCTCTTTCTTGGTAACCTCAAAGATGTTATCCCTGAGACAATTCGGCATCTTCAGGAAGCTGATTTTTCTCATAGTATCCAGGTTGGCACCAGTCTTGAAGCATCACATACTTGTATCGAGCTCGCTAAAATATACCCAATTATACGAGCTACCATCTGAATTCACCCCTGTGAGGCCCAGAACATAGGTGAAGAAAAAATACCAGAATATATGTGAGAGCTAGAAAAAATTCTTCTCTCTGAAGATATAAAATATATTGTTGGCATTGGGGAAATAGGTTTTGATGAGTATCATCTCTCTCAAGACCCAGAAGAAGCTGAGCGCCAAAAAACACGTCAAAAATTGTGGTTTACAGCACAGGCAGCACTTGCTCTCAAATATGATTTTCCCGTTGTAATTCACACAAGAAATTGCTCCGAAAAAACATTAGAAGCACTCAGAAAGTCATGACTTAAGAAGTTTGTTATTCATTGTTTTAGTGAAGATTGGAGTTTTGCTCAAAATATTTTTTCCCTTTCCGAAGAAGCAAAAATCAGCTTCACAGGTATACTCACCTACCCAAATTCGCTCGCTATTCAAGACGTAGCTAGAAATGCTCCTTTAGAAAAAATCATGATAGAGACCGATGCGCCTTACCTTATTCCCGAACAGATGAAATGAATAGCCAAATATTGTGAACCGATGTTTACAAAATATGTTTTTGAGACGCTCTGTACTCTTCGCAGTGAAGATCCAGAGACTATCGAGTCTACCCTCTGGAATAACTCAGTCGATTTTTTTAGACTGTAAATATCTATTTTTTCCGGAGAAGAAAGTGTAATAAGATACTTATTGATATCATCAAAATGGAGAAAATATGTCCGAGGGTCATCCAACCACTAAAAATATATCCAATCTGTGTATCAGGATTACGAAAAAATTCAGCTATAAAACGCACGATTCCATATCCACCCAGAAACCAAACACCGAGCTCACCTGGATACCGAATATGCTTCCTTTTCCAATACAGGATACTTCAGAGCAATATCCCCTCTCAACATGCCTCTAGGAGCGGTGTTGGAAAATAAGAGACTCCTTGCACTGTTTTTGCAAGCCATCATGTATATCCTGACCATCATAAGAGTTCTCAGTTAATATAGTTTCCAAGTCTTCCGAAGAAAAGTCCTATCGGTACAATCCATACGAGCTGGTCACTGAGTGTAAGAAATGATATTTTCATCCTACGAGCTGCGAGATACCAAGCGAAAATAACTCCGAGAGCTCAGCCATGAAATGACATACCTCATCTCCATGGCATCAATATTTCGAGTAAATTATCGAGGTAATAAGGCAGATTATAAAAGAACACATAGCCCATCCTTCCTCAGACAATAACGCCAATAATTGTGTAAAATAAGAGAATATCAATGTTTCTCTCTGACATTTTTTGTTTTCGCAGTATCCAGAAAAAAATAAAAAAACTCACCGCATACATCAATCCGTACCAAC
>Ga0247840_10009128_pt1 | contig 12960 bp, 8 predicted proteins | sample LaCruzMarch2015__FD_192404 | JGI IMG/M metagenome (GOLD analysis project Ga0247840, IMG submission 192404) | Freshwater microbial communities from meromictic Lake La Cruz, Castile-La Mancha, Spain - LaCruzMarch2015_17m | ecosystem: Environmental > Aquatic > Freshwater > Lake | place: Spain...
GGAAACACCCGAGGCACGGGACCACACCCTCAGCGTTTGGAATCGCCTTCTGGAGCGGGACCGATCATTTCTGCGCCTGCTCGTTGGCACCTTGCCAGATTGCATCCACCACCTCTGCGAGCAGCACACCGAGTTCAAACACGCCAAGCCGGAATTGACGGACCAAGCCCGGATTCTTCGCAGGAAATTGGCCGCCCTTTCGCACCGCCGGAGTGCATTTAAAAGAATCTTTGCCCGATGAACACCCTTCTCGCCACACTTGCCCAGCGCGACCCCGCACCTTTCGATAGCATCGTGCACATCGGCTGCGGGCCGTATGCCGGCTTGGAAGACTACGCGCCCTTGGAGTCGAAGCACCTCCTCCTTGTTGAGGCCGACCCCGAGGCCTTCGCCGAGTTGGCCGAGCGCCACGCGGGCAGCGAATCCGTCACCCTAGTGCAGGCGCTTGTTCGTGGTGGGGTAGGGGAGGCTGCTTTCCATCGCTACAGCCTGCCGATGCTCAACTCGCCCCTTGGAATCGGCCGCTTGCGAGAGATCTATCCTCGGGTGGAGCCTCTCGAGACCCTGCCCATGCTGGCCGTCTCTCTGCCTGCTATTCTGGCGGAAAACGCCCCCGCTCTGGGCGAGCGCAACCTTCTCGTGCTCGACATCCCCGGCCAAGAAGCCGCTGTCTTCCCTTCCCTTCCCCAAGCCTTCTTGGAAAAATTTGAATGGATTCTCGTCTTCGGGGCCAGCGAGCCCTGGCACGACGGAGGCGAGCCCCTCAAAAAAACCGCTCAGGCCCTGGCCGGCTTTTTCTTTGAAACAATCGATCAGTCTGCGGACGATCCCGCCTGGCCGTTTCTTCTTCTCCGCCGCGACTCGGCAAAAGCCGAAATGCAAGCCGAGTTGGAGAAACGGGCCTCCGTGCTTGCGGCGAATGCCACCGAAATCCATCAGCAATCCGAGCAAAACAAAGACCTCGAATCTCAACTCTCGACTCTCGTGGCAGAACGCGACGAACTCGCCACCCGCCACCAGTCCCTCGCCACCGAACGCGACGCCATCAAAAAAGACCTCGAGACTAGCAAGGGCGCTGCCGCCGCGGCCGAGAAAAAGCATGCCGAGCTCGCCGCCAAACTCGAAAAACTCACCACCGAGCGCGACGCGCTCCAAGCCGAGCGCTCGACCTTCGACTCTCGACTCTCGACCCTCTCTTCCGAGCACTCGACCCTCGTCTCCGAGCGCGAAGCGCTCTCCACCTCCCTCGCGGAATCAAAAGCCGAGTTGGAAAAACGCGCTTCCCTGCTCGTTGAGAAAGCCACCGAAATCCACCAGCAATCCGAGCGAAACAAAGACCTCGAATCCCAAAACGCCTCTCTCCGCACCGAACGCGATTCCCTCCTCGCCGAACGCTCGACCCTCGCCTCTCGACTCTCGACGCTCTCTTCCGAGCACTCGACCCTCGTCTCCGAGCGCGAAGCGCTCTCCACCTCCCTCGCGGAATCAAAAGCCGAGTTGGAAAAACGCGCTTCCCTGCTCGTTGAGAAAGCCACCGAAATCCACCAGCAATCCGAGCGAAACAAAGACCTCGAATCCCAAAACGCCTCGCTCCGAACCGAGCGCGACGCGCTCCTCGCCGAACGCTCGACCCTCGCCTCTCGCCTCTCGACCCTCTCTTCCGAGCACTCGACCCTCGCCACAGAACGCGAAGCGCTCTCCACCCTCCTCGATGTCCTCACCAAAGGCCGCGTGGCTCAGGACGAGCAAATGGAAAAAATGTTGCAGGAAAAGCAGACTCTGGTAATTCAATGCGATGCTCACTCAGCCCGAATTGCCGATCTTGAGAAAGAAAATGCCGACTTGCGCGCTCATACTAAATCCATCGACGAGGAATTCGGAAAGGCAGAGGGCCAACTCGAACTCATCAAAGACCTCTTTCTCCGTGAAGCCCTGCGGTAAAAACTAATCCGTGAAATCTGTGAAATTTGATTCACGACTTCCCAAGTCACTCACCCAACCCGGCTGTGTGCCTTCCCATTCTTCCCAAAATAATCTGCGTAATCTGCGTAATTTGACTCACCCCTTCCCAGTCGCTCACCCTTCGGGCCAACCTTCGGTTGCTCGTTCTCGTGCCTGCCCCGGCACTCGATTGTGGATAAAAAAATCGCAAACCCATCCTTCCCAGTCGCGCCCCCTACTCGGCTGTATGTCCATCTGCTTTTCCCAATAATCTGCGTAATCTGTGTAATCTGTGGATAAAAAACCTAAACCCCGTAAGCCAGCCACCAAGCTGCGCAAGCAGGCATCGCCGGCCACACAATCCGTGACCGCCCGCAAGCCCCCGGTTTTGAAAGAGGACTCTGTGCCGGTCTATGAAGTGCGCGGAGTTCGTCAGCCCCCGCCTGGTATGGATGCCACCTCGGGCCGGTGGGACCGCGCCCGCACCCAGTGGCAGCTCGGCGATTGGGATTCGCTGGCCGTCGCCGACGCCGAGACCTTGCAGGAGGAGCCGCGCCGCGCGGAATTGGCCGCACTCGCCGCCTGCGCCCACCTGCAGCGAGGCAACAAAACCGACGCCCGCCGCCTGCTCACCGCCGCCTCGCGCTGGCACTGCCCGCCAGACTTTCTCGCCCGCGCTCTAGCCGCCAGCATCGAGAACAATATGGCTCGTTACCACGAAGTCTGCGGCCACCCAGAGAAAAGCCAACGCCTCCTCGCCGCCAGCGCCGGTGCCTTGGGCGGGGATGGCCGCCTCGCCGCCCAGATGCGCCTCGCGCTTACGCATACCAAGAAAATCTCCGCAGATTTCGCCGGATTGCCCCCGCCCGTTGGTTCTCCAGATCGTCTGCAGATCTCACTCGGAAATACGGAGAAGCCAGCCGATTTGCAGGAGGAGCATCTCACTCTGGAAGAAGCCATCGAACAAGCCAAACTCGAACCCTGCCCTTTTAAGCCGGGAATCACTTCTTACGCGCAGAATTTTGAAGATGTGATGCTCTGGCGCGCCCTCGGGCATATTGAGAAGGGATTCTATATTGATATCGGCGCGCAGCATCCTGTGGTCGATTCCGTGAGCAAAGCTTTTTACGAGCGCGGCTGGCGAGGCATCCATGTGGAAGCCACCCAGGCTTATGCCGACCTTCTCCGACAGGACCGGCCCGACGAGACCGTCATCCAAGCCGCCGTTTCCGACCGCCATGGCACCCTCACCTTCTACGAAATCCCAGATACAGGCATGAGCACCGGGGATGCCGCCATTGCAGAAATGCACCGCCTCAAGGGATTTGCCGTGAGGCAAACCCTCGTGCCCACCATCACACTGGCCGACATCCTGGCTCTGGCCGGGCACCGCGAGATCCACTGGCTCAAAATCGATGTCGAGGGCATGGAAAAGCGGGTGCTGCAAGGCCTCGCTCTTGTGCAAAATAAACCGTGGATTCTGGTTGTTGAAAGCACTGCACCGAATTCCCGTGTCAGCACACATGGGGAATTTGAAGAGAATGTTTTAAGCGCGGGTTACGAGTTCGCCTACTTCGATGGGTTGAGCAGGTTCTATGTGCTTGCAGAATTGAGAAAACTCAAAAGCAAACTGCTCATTCCTCCAAATGTTTTCGATAGTTTTTTACGAGTTTAGAGTTTAGATAAGCGCTATTTTATATGTCTTTAAATAAACAAAATCTAATTCATTCGCACCACAAGACACTTGTGGAGTTGACCTATTTGGCACTTCTTGGCAGGCTCGCCGAGGAGGCTGCTTTTGAGTGCGCTATAGATGAGATTGCCGAAAAGGGTTACGATTCCTATTTAAGTAGCATCAAAAGCAGCGAGGAGTTTTTTGAAAAGCATTTTTCTGACCCTCAAAAAACAGATGTTTTTTTAAATGAGCCAGCGCCTCTTATTTCTTCTGAAAAGATTTCAACAAGGAAACAAGCAAGTAACTTTTCAAAAAACAAAAATCCCAAAATTAGAGAGATTCCTGATTTTTTGAAAAAAACATACCCTACAGCTACTTCCGATTATATGCAACGAATCCGAAAAGTGACGAAGGACTTTTAGTTATTTTTAATATTTCATTTTTTATATGCACATTGGAATTTTTCACGAAAGGTTTGTTTTTCGATTCGGCGTAGATCGAGTTTTACTCTGTTTGGCTAAAGAGTTTCGTGCATGCGGACACCGCGTCACGCTAATCGGTCAGAAATTTGATGAGCATTGGAGTCAAGAAACAAATGATAGGACAATAGTTTTGCCAATTTTTGATAATTATGTAGAATCTGACCTATGTAGTGCGAGGTGGCTTCAAGAGAACTGGGATCGTATTTTTCCAAGTGAAAGCACATTAGATGTCGCCGTTGTAGGGGGATGGCCATTTTTTCAAACAATGGCCCTTTTGCACGAAAAAGGCATACCTGTCTGGTATCAAGATCATGGCATTGCGCCAGAGGAGGGCTTTCCCGAGGGGCATAAAAGAACTATTTCTCTTCTTAGGAATTTAAAAAGCGATTTCTTGAAATATGCAAATGGCGTTTTTCCCGTTAGCGATTTCATTGCACGGAGTCAAACCTATCCTGCGTTATCTTCGGGACAACCCGTTATAGTGATTCCAAATGGCTGCGATCATGTAACTTCAATCAGGAAAGATTCTCTGGAACTTGTATCTGAGCAACCGAAGAAGCAAATGGAGGTCTTTTCAATCGGTCGATTCGAGTCAGGAACTTATAAGCAATCGCAACAAATTTTTGATATTGCGCGCTTGCTAAAACAACGTGGTATAAATTTTTCTATTAGTGTATTAGCTTCAGAAGATACTTTTGTTCCATCAGACTTGGAAGATGTAATTTGTCTTACTGGTTTCTTATCTGATGAAAACCTATTTCAAAAGGTAGCAAATAGTGATGTATGTGTGTGTTTTTCGAAATGGGAGGGATTTAATCTTGGGCTTGCTGAGTCGCAGAGCCTCTTAACTCCTTGCTTGGTGTATAATTGCTGCGCACATCCAGAGGTCGTTGCAAGCAATTGGCTGCTTTGCAATAGCTTGGAAGATTTTGCTGATAAAATAGAGGCGCTTTACAGGAAAAGGGCACCTACTGAAATCGCTAATCGAGATATTTTTTTAAATTATTCTCAAACCAAAACATGGAATTATTCAGCCCAGCGAATGCTTCATGTTTTTTCCTCTTCAAAAGGAAAAACCCATATTTCAAGAGATTCTTTCTCTCGCGATAAGACTTTAATCGTCGAAGTCGGAAATGCATCTCGTGACCCAGCCAACTCTGGCGTAGTGCGGGTAACACGGCAATTGAGCGCCCGATTAAGCGAAAACTATTTTGTAGTCTTTGTTTGCTGGGACGAAAAGCTGCAAGAACTCAGATTTCCAACGGACCATGAAATCGAGCGTCTCGCAACATATGGCGGTCCAGTAGCGAATGTTTGGCAACCCATTTCACAAAGCCTTGATGATCCGGCAGTCGTTTGGGATTTTTTTGGAACTTCAGAACCGCTGTCGGGTTGGCTTATACTCCCTGAAATAAAATCACCCGAGGCTATCAACTACCTTTGCCAGCAAGCTAAACGCTGGTCATTAAATACAGCGGCAGTTTTTTATGATGCTATCGCTGTAATTCGACCGGATTTAGTGCAAGATGAGAGATATAGGGAGCCCCATTTGCAATATATGCTAGCCATTGCAGATTGCGATGTTGTTATTCCTATTTCACGGGCTTCAGAAAACGATCTATTGGCTATTTGGGCTAAACATGGACGGACTGGAAACGCACGCACCATTTTGCTGCCTGGAGGATTTCAGGGCAACCGCCCTATATCTATTCAGTCTGACGTTAGAAAAAACATTGCATTATGTGTATCGACAATTGAGCCCAGGAAAAATCATCGTAATTTGATTAAAGCATTCAGCCAATTCAAATCGCAACAACCTGCAGCCAACATTAATCTCGTTTTGGTTGGGAACAGATATGCTGGAGCAGAGGATTTAGCGCAATTTATTGAAGAGTCAGTTGCCTCTTCCTCTGGAGCTATCCAATGGAAGGGGATTGTTTCCGATGAAGAACTGAAAAACCTCTATAGCGAAAGTCGCTTTACTGTTTATCCATCCGAAATAGAAGGATTTGGGCTTCCCATCTTGGAAAGTGTTTGGTATGGAGTGCCATGCCTCTGCCACAATAGAGGAGTGATGGCCGAACTGGCGGAGGAAGGCGGATGTTTGACTGTTGATGCTACAAACCCAAACGATTTAGCCGCTGCACTGGAGCGATTAACAGTTGATCATAATTTTTGCAAAAAACTCTCCGACGAAGCGATATCAAGGCCAATAAAATCTTGGGACAATTATTCCCACGAATTTATAGGAACACTTTGCTTGGCGCGTAATATTGATATCTGTTTTCTGGGAGGATCAAGCAAAATACAATCTGTAGAATTATCAGCATGCAAAGCAGACGATTGGAAGCAAATGCTTTTTGGCGATTCTATTCACAATGGATGGCAAATGTCAGATTCAGAGAAAACGGGACTTCTTGCCATATTGCAAAGACACAGACCTAAAATTTCGATCGAAATTGGCACATATAAAGGTGGAAGCTTGTCTCTTATTCGACAATACTCAGATAGGGTTTTTTCTTTAGACGTTGATCCTAATGTAGCTGAGCATTTTGCTTGGATGGAAAATGTCTCTTTTCTGACTGGGGATTCTAAGCTTATGTTGCCATTGCTTTTATCAGAACTGGAGGCTTGCGGTGCTACCCCTGAGTTTATTTTAATTGATGGCGACCACTCTACTGATGGCGTGAAATCTGATCTTGAATCCGTCTTGAAAATTAAGCCAAGGCGCACTTGTTTTGTTATTCTCCACGACATGGCAAACAAAATCTGCCGTAATGGCGCATTGGCTATCGATTGGCAGCGATATTTGTATGTCCAACACGTTGACTTAGATTTTATTCCTGGCAGGTTGGTTGAAAACGGAAGTAAATTCGACGGTCAGGTATGGGGTGGTTTGGGCATTGTTGTGCTGGGTCCCTCTGCAAGACAGATTCCGCTGGTCTCCATCTTTTCATGCCAACGCACGCTGAGCGAGTTGTGGAAAGCAGAAAGAAAATAAGTTGCTTCAATGAGAATTCTTTATGTATCAAACATTTACCCTCCGAATATTATTGGAGGAGCTGAAATAATGGCCCATCGTCATGCAATTGCGATAAACAACAACGGTCTAAATTGTTCAGTCTTCACGGGCGATTTGACGCTTACGCGTCCCGTCTATTCATCTTGGAATGAACATTATGAGGGAATAAAAGTCAACCGCGTTGCCTTGTCGGAAACGAGCACATGCTCCAAATCGGCTAACTTCCGCGACCCGAATCTATTGCCGCTTTTCTTAGCTGTTCTAAAAGAAGACAGACCGGATGTCGTGCATTTTCATAATCTTCCCGGGCTATCTGTCGATTTTATTGATATTGCAAAGTCTCAAGGATGTTTAACCGTGTTAACTGCTCATGATCCTTGGGGATTTTGCCATCGCCAGACGCTGATTAAAAACGATGGCTCTCTTTGCCATGACTATTCGGGGTGCCACGAGTGCCTATCACATTACATAGATATTGACGGATGCAGACAGCCCATTCAGAATAGAAACGAGTATGTGCGAAATGCTCTTAAAAAACTCGATTTATTAATCTCGCCAAGTTATTACCTTGCACAGCAATATGTTTTAGCTGATTTTGCCCCAAAGAATGTTGCCGTTTTAAAATATGGCGTGGATCTGAATTTTTTTTCATCTAAGTCGCCAAGCGCGCTCAAAAGTGACAAACTTAGATTCGGTGTCGCCTGTCACCTTGGAGAGCACAAGGGGATACGCACAATTTTAGAAGCCTTAAAATTAATTAAGGAAACTTCTCCCCTCGAAATAATAATAGCGGGAAAAGGCCCCATGGAAGATGATGTTAAAAGTTATGCGCAGCAGGAATCCAACGGGAATTTACTAAAATTTGTTGGAGCTGTTCCACACGATCAAATGGCAAAATTCTATCAAGGTATTGATGTATTTATTGTTGCATCAATTTGGCCTGAAAATCAGCCATTAACAATATTAGAGGCAATGGCTTGTGGGGCTGCGGTGATTGCCACCGACTGTGGCGGTTGTCCTGAATTGGTCGTTTCGGGGGAAACTGGCGCGATTTTCCCTCGCGGAAATCCTCAAGCTCTGGCTGAGTTGATCATGAGTTATGCAAACTCCCCTGCTACAGCTATCACGCACGGGCAAAAAGGGCGCCGTCAGGTTTCTAGACACTCAATTAGTCGCACTGCAACTCGATTGCGAAAAATATATAGGGACTTAATTGCTGGAAATATTCTTGAAGTGAAAAATTAGTTGTTCAAATGAATAAGGCACATAATCGCATATGCTAAATAAGCCAATAATTAATGATTTATATCAGCAATATCTGGGTCGATTGCCTGAGTCTGAATTAATCTATAAATACCATTTAAATAAACATAATTCTGCTGAGGAATTGATTTCTGAAATTGAAAAGTCTGATGAATATATAAAGAGGTTGTCCGATAATGCGGCATGGCAAAAAATCACTAGCCTTGGCTATAGCATTCCCCAGACAATTGATGTTGATGTTGACAAGTGCGTTCTGAAAGAAATGTTCCAACGAACTCAGAAACAATGGTCTAAGCTTGGAGAAGCTGAGCCGTATTGGTCTGTTATTTCTTCACCAGAGTATAAAAGCTCTAAGTTTAATGCTAATAAGTCATCTTTTTTTGCCTCGGGCAAGGCATCAGCTGATTTAATCGACCACTTTTCTTTACGTAACGGCTTCAAGCGCTCTGGCGGCACCTTGCTCGAGCTTGGATGCGGAGTTGGGCGAATTACATTGCACTTAGCTAAAATTTTTGATCGGGTCATTGCGGTTGATATCTCACCCGGCAACTTATCGCTTTGCCGCGAAAACCTTGCTGAATCTGGTATTACAAATGTGAACACCTTTCTTCTACGAAACCCGGAGCAACTTGCTCAATTGCCTTCGTACGACTTTTTTTTCTCCATTATTGTTTTGCAACATAATCCCCCCCCTGTGGCAGCTTTTTGCCTCAACCATTTGTTGGAGCGAACAAACAACGGGGGCGCAGCTTTATTTCAGACACCAACACACACCCCCGGCTATAGCTTTATCGTAAATGATTACCTATCATCGCAAGATCCTAGCAATGGTATGGAAATGCACTGCCTTCCAATGAAAAAAATCTATAATATTCTGCAAAAGAATAGTTTCTCGATTCAAGAAACTTTAGCGGACTCATGGACTGGCTGGCCCGGGTCGCATACATTTTTTGCTATTAAAGATTTGTAGTTCACTATTCATACCAAAGTCCTATAAAAAATAGATTTTACATACTGCTTTTTTTATCCGATTATGCCTTTTGCATGAGAACCCTGTTAAAACTTGGAAAAGACATTGTCGAGCAAATTGAAGTCGCCTGGAGGCTTCCGCAAGAGGATTGGGCGCGTCAGCGCCTGCTCGTAATGCGGTTGTTCTCCCAACACGAACACACGTGGCCAAGATCATGAAAATCGCCTCCGTGTGCCGCCAAACCGTTTTCACCTACCGGGACAAGGTGCTGGACGGGGGCGTCAAGGTGCTGCACCAGTGCGACCGGGCGGGAGTCCGGCGCCCAACCGTGCAGGGCCCCCTCGCCGACGAGTTCCATGAGCAACTTGGCCAAGGGAAGTTCCGCCAAGCCCGCGACGCTCAGGCTTGGATCAAAAAACGCACTACGAAGACACTCACCGAAAGCGGGGTGTGCAAAACCATACGCCGCTTGGGCGGCAGGTTGAAGGCCTCCCGCAAAAGCCATGTGAAAAAGGACGCCAAGGCCGCCCAAGAGTTCCGCGCGGACTTGGAAAACCGTTTGGCCAAGGCAGCGGTAAGTTCTCTGGGCAAAGCGGTGAGGATTTGGGTTCTGGACGAGCACCGCTATGGGCTATTGTCGGTGATCCGTCGGGTTTGGGGGCGCAAAGGCGTCCGGTTCCATGCCTCCTATAAGACGACCTACCAGTGGGGTTACCTGCACGAGTCCTTGGAAGTGGATGGTCAACACAAGGTGGAGTTGCTTTTCACGTCGATGATCAACCAGGACGCGCATGCGGTATTTTTAAGGCAAATTGCCGAAAGCGACCCCTAGGCGCTGCATTTCGTCATTATAGACCAAAATGGCTTCCACATGCAGGAAAAGGATCCACGCATTCCCTCCAGTGTGCGGGTTGTGCCATTGCCGCCGTATTGCCCGGAACTTAATCCGGCGGAGTGGTTCGGCCGGGTGGTAAAGGCCCCCACGGTCAACCGCATTTACCAAAGTCTCAAACACCTCGAAGACCACATCATCGTCGTGGCAAGGCGCTGGAGCGCCCCCGCCAAGGTCGCCACTTTGATTCATGAATGGATGCGGGTTGAAGTAAACGCTATCGTCAAAACCAAAAGTCTAATTGTAGGTGATATTTGTATCAGTTCTGGTGTTTGAGGGGGCAGGAATTAATTAGAGCCTGTCCGGAAAGTCGCATCTCGTTTTCCGAAGGTTGTTTAACATCGAAAAAATGTTGGGTATGAACAGCGATTTTGCTGTTCATACCCGAAATTGGCGTGTTATATTTTTGGTGTGAATTCAAAAAATACGCAAACCACGCCAACCTCATCTACAGTAATCATCCAAGACTACCTTCGTCAACCTTTAAAAATCGTTCACGGCTGCAAAGATTATCGTGAAGAGGAGGAGCTTCTTAAAAACGTGGATGATGTTTTAAAGATCAGTGGGTTGGAGCGTTTTTTTATTGAACTCAGCACGGAAGAATTCAAAGCCAAGAATAAGGCGCGGATCGAGCAGGGAGAGAATGTTTTGGATGGAGCGGATGTTCTGGCAAAGTTCCAGCATAAAAGTTCCGAGGTGCTGCGCTGCAATATATTGCGAGGACTCATGCCGATGAGCTATCGTGAAATGAGCAAGCAGTTGGCCAAGTGCGAGCTTTATCGATGGTTCTGCCGTTTGGAGGATTTTGACATGGTGCGGCCGCCGAGTAAAAGCACGCTTCAGAGTTATGCGGACTGGCTGCCAATCGAGAAAATGGAGTCGATTTTGAAGGCCCTGACTGCAGCGGTGGGAGACAAAAATAAAGCGCAGATCATTGGATTGGAGTCAGAAATGGATATGTCTATGGCCTGGGTGGATTCGACCTGCCTGAAGGCAAACATTCATTTTCCGGCGGATTGGGTTCTGCTGCGCGACGCGACGCGCACGCTTGTGGCATCGATTTTAACCATTCGGCGACATGGTTTAAAGAACCGGATTAGCGATCCGAAGACATTCTTGACGCAAATGAATGCGCTGGCGATGAGGATGAGTGCCGCAGGACGAAAAACAGGAGGGAAAAAAGAGCGCAAGAGCATCCTGCGCAAGATGAAAAGATTGACACAAGTGATAGAAGACCATGCACGTCGATATCGCGCAATTTTGGTTGATCGGCGAGAGGAAACGGATCTTTCCACCGCGCAGGCGCAAGTGCTCTTAACTCGGATCGACAATGTGGTCGGACAGTTGGAGGATGTTCGTCGTCAGGCACACGAACGCATCATCGGGGAGCGACAAGTGGCTAATAATAAGAAAATACTGAGCCTTTACGAGCATGATATTCATGTGATTGTGAGAGGAAAGGCAGGCGCGAATGTGGAATTTGGTAACGGGCTTTTCATTGCGGAAAACCAGGCCGGATTCATTATTGATCACGAATTGAGCAAAAAAGCAGCGCCAACAGACGGGAAATGGTTAAAGCAAAGGCTTCCAGTCCTTGAGGAAGTAACAGCAGGGAATTTGAAAGGGATTGCCGCCGATAGAGGCTTCGACTCCAAATCTATGCAGGAACTGTTGGAAAAAAAAGGCCTATTCAATGCAGTTTGCCCGAAAAGCCCGAGCGAACTTGCCAAGAAGGTTGCTACGGATGAGAAGTTTGTGAAGGCAATAAAAAGGCGCTCGCAAACCGAGGCACGGATTGGGATTTTAAAGAATGTGCATTTGGGTGAAATTCCACGAGCGAAGGGATTTGAAAGCCGTCAACTCCAAGTGTCATGGGCAGTCTTGGCGCACAATTTGCGCGTGGTGGCCAGGATGATGCAATCGACTGCCGCAGAAAAAGCGCCGCTCCGCAAGGCGGCCTGATTCAAGTCTGAAAAAACCATCTAAAAGTCGTAAAAAAAAGGTTTAAGAGAGTCCACGCCCAAAAATAGGGTTTTGCGAGCCGAAAAAAGCCCAGATTAAGAAAAAGTGCGTTTTTCCGTGCTGAGGTGAAAAAATTGTGGGGTGGGAAAAATCACCACCTGCCAAATCGAGGACTTTCCGGACAGGCTCTAATTATTGACTTTAAAGTAGCACATTGACTTAACTTGCCTTGATAAACCGCCTAAAAACGCCGAAGAATCTGTGAAACCTGCAAACTTTGATTCACTCCTTCCTCTCCGAGCTGTATCGCTCTCCGAGCAGGAAGCCGATTCGCTCACCCTTCGGGCCAACGTTCGGTTGCTCGTTCTCATGCCTGCCCCGGCACTCGATTGTGGATAAACCAAACAAACCCAATAAATCTGCGCTAATCTGCGCAATTTGATTCGCAAACTCACCCTTTGGGCTGCTATACAAGCAGTCTATCTCCCTCCGCTCGATTGTAGATCATTATGAAAAAAGCACTCATTATCGGAATCTCCGGCCAAGACGGGGCCTACTTGGCAAAACTTCTCTTGAGCCAAGGCTACGAAGTCCACGGCACCTCGCGGGATCACGAGGTGTCCTCCTTTTCGCACCTTTGCGCACTCGGCATCAAAGACTCGGTGAAGCTGAGTTCCATGGTGACCTCGGATTTTCGTAGCGTGCTCACGACGCTGCAGCAAGCCGATGCGGATGAAATCTACAATTTGGCAG
>Ga0247840_10009131_pt1 | contig 12959 bp, 13 predicted proteins | sample LaCruzMarch2015__FD_192404 | JGI IMG/M metagenome (GOLD analysis project Ga0247840, IMG submission 192404) | Freshwater microbial communities from meromictic Lake La Cruz, Castile-La Mancha, Spain - LaCruzMarch2015_17m | ecosystem: Environmental > Aquatic > Freshwater > Lake | place: Spain...
AGTGGAAAAGACCCAAGCAAGGTAGATAGAAGTGGTGCTTATTTGGCAAGATATATTGCAAAAAACATTGTGGCGGCAGGATACGCAGATAAATGCGCTGTTGAAATTGCTTATATGATTGGGGTGGATAAACCAGCATCATTAAATATAAACACATTTGGACAATATTCTGATGAATGGTTGGAAGGTGTCGTTAGCAGGGTATTCCCATTAACACCATCCCAGATTATCAATCACTTTAATTTAAAAAGACCAATATACCTTGAGTCATCAAGAGGTCATTTTGGAAATGATACAATGCCTTGGGAAAAATTAGATATGGTTGAACAGTTGAAAGCATTAAAGATTTCTCATAAGGTTTAAATAATTATCAATAAAATCCTGGGGGTAGTTAGAATGTTCCATAGTTTTAACTACCCTATTTATTTTTTCCTCATCTGACAATCTATCATCTGTACTAATACCATCCTCTATTGGCCAACCATTTAAATCTGATACTGGTAATTTATATTCTTTATTCTCTTTCTTTGATTTGATGTTTTTAACCTTCTCCCATATCACAGCCAATAAAGTATTGTCATGCCACTTATATATCATACCTTTATAACCCATCTCCTCTAACATACCTGACATATATATTACTTGTCTTTGGTATGGTATGTTCTCACTCCCATACATCTTGGCAGCAATATCATATAAATTTAATGGATCCTTATTAAATGGATATAAATCCTTTAAATCAACTGTTGCTGTGTATAATGTGCCAGAAACAATCCTTTCTTTTTGACTTAAATTTGTATAAAAGAATAATCTTTTCTTTCCCCACCATTGCTCTGAACTTGTATATGAATGTTTTCCAAAATGAGATGGGTCAAGATATTCCAAATCTGGATTACCAAAATGATATAACTTCACATAATCACCATCTGTTTCCAGTTGTGAAAGCCAAAAGTCATTAAACAATACTTTATTTGGCTTTCCTGGTAAATTATCTTTTGTTGTTGAATCAAGTTCTTCCCTTAATATTTCTTTTATTGATTGGATTAATTTCATATATATAAATATATCATAATCACATTTTAGCCAATATTAAGTTGTCCTGTAAGTCTATCACACCAGCCTTTTGATGTTGAATATGGCCAAACAACCCAATACTTTGGTTGTTTTGTTGTTTGGAAATCTCTCCATATTTTGCAATATTTATCTGGGTCATTCATCATTGAATTAATCTCATTCTTATCAGCATCTCTTCTATATAATGTTTCATCATTCTCATCATGGAATGCAACAACCCAATATTCATAATCTTTTTCTGGAACTGAATCATATTGAACATCAATGCAATGCCGGAATATAATGGAAAAACTATTCTCCCATTCTTCTTCTGTCTTATATTCCTCCTTAACTGGGGGATTTTTCTTATCTATTGTCCATTGTTGAACCGCACGTTTTGCAAAATGAATGCCAGCATATTTCTCATAATCCCTTAATGTCCTAACCGGACCAAACCCATATAATCCATCATGCCCCTCTTGTTCCACACCATCCACACCAAACAATCTCTTATTTAAATAATGTGCCCTGTCATTACGTTTAACCCATTCCTTATCATCATCCCATTGTTTAACTTTTCCCTTTCTTGTATATTCATGGTATATGATTGGAAAGTGGGGGTGGAACAAATCATAACCCCAAGTATAAGCCCTAACTGCAATGGATATTTCTTCCCCATGAAAATAATATTCTGGATTATGTTGAACCTCCTTTGCAAATTGCCCCAATGTAAAACAATAATGCGCAGAATAAAATCTTGCTAGAATTGGTTTTTTTAATGTTTTCCATTCATCAATTGTTTCTGGCATAAAGAAAACATTTCCCTCTGGTGCAAACCTATCAAAAACCATCCTCCAAGGGTCTTGCACCCTCCCTGCTGGATCATTTGTTGGTTCATAGGAACAAGCATAGGAAGTTAATAAAGGCTTCTTATAACCATCTTTCTGCAAGCCCTTAATTATTTTTATTAATGTGTCATCCCAATCTTGATTGAAACGCATATGTGAATCAAGTTGAAGGGTATATTCCTCATTATTATATAATTGCTGAATTAAATTTCTTGCCCAACAAGCCCCCTCAGATTCATTATATGGAATATCCAAGATTTTAAATCTTTTATCCTTTCTCCATTTATCAAGGTTATCAAATCCATCCTCATCAGCATATTGCCTTGCAATGGCAAAAACAAGGTTCTTTGGTTTTTTTGCTTTATCCAGAATATCTTCAATGGTCTTAACTAGTTCGGGGTCACGATAACTTGCAATTTGAACAAAAATTTTCATATCTTTTATTATAATAATAATATATTTTATTTTGAATTAAATATTAATTCATTAACATAATGGTTAAATATATTATTTTTTTTAATTTAAATGAGCAAATTGGGGGGACGTTAAAGCTGTCCAATGTTCTGAACGTTCATCATATCCACCATAAGGTTCTCCAATATATTCATAATTTTCTCTTTTATGCGGAATATTACCAATATTTATTGAATCATGTAATAAATATGAATTTGCTACAATTGGACTAATAATTGTGTTTAAAAATGATTGATCTGTTTGCCATTTATTTGTTTTATCCCATTTATCAATCATTGATTTGATATTTGAAATAGCCCCTGTTTTTGCCCCCCACATACCGCCCATAATTCCATTATGGAAGGGATGGTCAATAATTGAATGGAATTTTTTATCAGATGCTAAAAACTCATCCACACATATTCTTTCACGTATTGTTAATCTTGAATCAGCATCTCTTGAAAGCATAATATCAATATTATCATCAATTGCATAAAACCTCCAGAACATAGAATTCCAATCACCATCCTCATCCATTAAAATAATTTCAGCATTAGGCTTTAATGTTAATTCATTAATAATATCTTGGGGGGTTGATTTTCCAATATAATATCTACAAATCCAACCAGGATATATATCAATAGCCAAATCTGCATTTTTTATTGCCCCATATGTGTATTTTGGGTTATCCCCCCATAAAGAGAATGTTATTATTTTTTTCATTTTTTTTAATTAAAATTATTTAACAATCTTCTATTGTATGTTTTTTCATCTTCACTATTAAACACCCAATTTTTTCTTTCAGTTTCATCACCAATAAATTCAGAATAATTATGAAAAAATAAAAATATCTCTGAAAAAATACACCTATCTAATAATTTTGCAACCTCTGTATATTCATTGTCAGCATATATTGATTTATATATAGGATTGTAAATATATTTAAACCTATCATAATAAGTTTTCCCCATAATACACCAAATATCCAAAATATTTGACCATCTAGTGGTGTTAAAATGAATTGTTGAATCAAGATGATGTTTTGATTTTGTTAAAATATCAACTATTATTTCATCATAGTTTTCTATTGTTGGTATCATATCATCAGCTATCAAAACTAGTACATCAAAATCTTCATCCCCTATATTTGCATTAATTGCTTCTATTTTATTTTTACTATTACCATAGTGGATTTTATAGTTTATATTTTGACGTTTAATGAATTCTTTAATCTCATCATTATTCATTTTATCATCATCATTATCAAAAGTAAAAATAAATTCATATTCATTTTTATTTGATAAAAAATCAATATGTTTTTTTAAAGTTTCTTTAAAAGTATTAGGCCTTCCACGAGAAGGGAATTTAAATAAAAATTTCATATAATCATAATTAAATAGAAACCCAACCATTTAAGTCAATATCATTATAACCTTTAATAATAGTATCAATCATTGTTAAATCATTTAGGTTATCATTAAAAACCTCTTTTATTTTAGACAATCTAAATACTATAGGTTTATTTTTGGATGGGGAATTTGATTTATCCTCACTATTGTGAAGTTGTACAGCATTTACAGATTTAGATTCATTAAGTAAATTAATTACTTTAATAAAATCAATTTTTTTATCTTGTTTAAAAAGACTATCTGTTTTTAATAATAAAAAATAAGGTGTTTTAATTTTATCTAAAATAAACTTATTCATTAAATTTGAATAATTATCCAAACTATTAGTGACAGTAACATTTAAATCAGTTTTGGCATCCCTAAAATAGGCATACACATTAAGTAATTCTCTACTTCCTGGATAGTTAACATCTTCAATATAGTGGATTAAAAATCTACATTTTACTAACTCATTAGGTAAACTATTTATTAACTCATTTAAATAAGTTAAATGGTTATCTCCAATAAAATTAAAAATCACAATTGTTATTTGTTTTTCTATTTTATCTTCTGTGAAGTTTTTTTCATAATTATCATAAAGATTTTTGTGATAATTACCTTGAATCCATAAATCATAGTTAACTAAACCATTAGGTTGCATTGTAGATTCAAACCCAATTCCATGATTAATAACTAAAGGTATTGTACATAAACTAACAAAACCTCTATCATTCATTAGAGGTAAGAAATCATCAATTGCCAAAAAATCTCTTCTGTAATTTAAGTTATTTAAAAGATATTCATAAGCATTTTTCTTTATTAAATAAGCCCAAGCACCTGTACTTTTATGGTTAATAGCCAAATTATTTGTAATTGGAATTAATGGTACTTTTGGATTGCAACCAAGTAATAATATATCCCATGTATTGTTTTCTAAATCCTCATAGACTTTTAATAAAGCTTCCTTGAAACTTATTTCTTCTTCACTATATGGGGTGTAACAAATTTCATCAATATTCATATCATCTTCTGCAACAAATATAACTTCCAAATTATTTTTGGAGGCTTCTTCAAAAACTGCCAAGTGGCTTTTTGTGCAAGAATATTGATGAAATTCATCGGTTAATGCATTAAATCTATTTAATCCTTTTATTTTAAATTTTTTAATCTGTTCATCAATATTGTTTTTACGCTCTATACTTTTGTCTAAATTAATATAAAACCCTTTATTGGCTAAACAAATACCATCAATGCAAAATTCATATTTTTTTTCTGTACTCATATTTTTTATTATAATAATGTATTTTATTTGTAATTAAATATTAATTTTCTCTTCTCTCTTCTGGTGTATAATGCATAATTCTATCATGCCATATTGGTGCTGCCAATAATATTGCTGGTTTTAAATTACCCTCTAATGTCATTTGATACATATGTGACATCCATGTTTGTTCATAAGGATGTGCCCACTTTGTATCTATAAACATTTTTTTATTACCAGCTTTGCTAACAATCATCGGCCAATTTGCATAATAAACCTCACCATCTATATAAGAAACACCATCCATCACTCTTATATTTTTAAAATTTGTTAATGGCGCATTTGGGTCTAAACCAGTTATAGGAAGTTTATCATAATCTGGCCAATATTTTGAACGAACATGTTGTGGTACATTATACCAAGAACATTGTTTATCATTATCAAAATAAACTTCAGTAAATGTTAATTTAACAAAATCAAAACCATCCTTTAGCATAATTTTATGTAAAATATTATACAAATTAGGAACATATTTCCTAAACCCATTTCTACATACTTCCCCAATCATTTCTGGGGGATTTACAGTCATATCATCCTCAAAGAAAAACATAAAATCAGCATCTGAATTATGAAAATGTTCTGCAGCTGCTTGTCTTCCACCACATATACCTGTATTACCACCTAAATTGATATATTCAAAATTGTATTTTTTAGCAATTTGTATATTCTCATTCCTTGCTTCATCATTTGTTGAATTATCTAATAATACTAAATTTGGTCTTGTTAACCATTCTGGTGTTTTTTCCATTGATTTTATTGTGTGTAAAATTTGTTTTGGAAAATTAAAAGTTAACATATATAAATTTGTTTTATATGATAAAACATCTTTATCGGTTACTTTTGTTGTGTTAATAATTTTAGGTTTATCAATCTCTATTAGTTTTACATTATTGTCAATTAATGCTTGAGTGAATTTAACAATTAATCCATTTCCATCTAACTCATACCTTTTATATAAATCTGGTTCACTATATGACATTATTGTAAATAAACTTTCTTCTGTACCCATATATCCAGAATTTAAAGTTTTTTGTAATAATGAATAATATGTTGCATTTGCCTCTTTTATTTGATTTTTGTGTCCACCAAATAGACCACCTCTACAAACATATTTAACATTATCCCCTGAATACATATTCATTGCATTTATCTCAAAACCATGAATTTCAGTGTTTGCTTCATATGGGTAACTTAAAAATAAAAAAGGATTACCATAATTAGATAAACTATCTAAAACATTATTTTCAACCAAATGACTATGTGGAACAGTATTTGTTATGCCTGCATCCAACCAAAAGAAATATTCACTATCAAAAGGATTCCATATAGTAACATCATGTAACATAAACATTTTGGATTGCACAATTGGATTGTACCACTCTAATGATGCTTGGGGAGAAGATTCTAACCAACCAGCTTGATTTACCCAATTTTTATTATTTCTAATTTCTTGGGTCTTATCCCAGTGGGGAGAGTATAATTTTTTTACATCTGATAATTCATATGTTTTAACAAATGTGTTACTTTTACTTCGTTTTTCCCAAACAATATATTCATATTTTGATTCAATGTATATAAATAAGTTTTGTGGGATATCTAAAAATAATTTAAAGTTATCAATGTAATGTTGAAAATCTCTTCCTTGTCTATTTATATCCCATAAACCAGTAACAATAGTCATATTATTTTAATTTTATTTCAACTCTTTCAGCCCAGCCACGGGTTTCACTTAGTCCCCAGAATACAACACGGCTTGGATTTTTATCTGTCATAAACATTTCTTCATAATGAATAGGTGTTCCATTTTTAATGAACTCAGTAAGTCTATAATCATCAATAAATTTACTATCAATACCAACACCATTCTCATCATCAAATGCAACCAATATACTCTTATAATCATTACTTGGCAATTGGTTTCTATCAATATTAACCAAATGATAAAATGAATACATAAATGAATCTTCCCACTCTTTTTCATCTTCAATAACTGGATTTGGTGGGAATCTATTTTCTTTTGTGTATTTTTGAAATGATTTCTTTTTAAAATGTATTCCAGCATATTTTTCATAATCCCTAAGAGTTCTAATAGTTCCTAAATCATATCCTGTTAAATCAAAACCATTATCTTCTGTTCTTAATAATTGTCTTATCTTTGAGCGGCCAATATCTTGTTGCTTCCACCACATATTATCACCACGTTTGCTTTGGTCATCCCAAACAAGTTTACCACTCCTCTCTTCTCTCATTGTTGCATGCCAAATAACAACTCTATGTGGATGAAATAAATCATACCCATGTGTGAAACTACGGACTGTTAAATTTATTTCTTCACCACTAAAATATATATCTGGGTCATGTTTAACATCTTTTGCCCATTTGTTTGGTCCAAATGCAAAATGTCCACTAAGGAATCTAGCAGGATAAGGTTTTGTTAAACTTTGCCAATTTGGAACACTAGTTGGTCTAATGAAAATTGTTCCATGTGGATAAAAACTTGCAGCCTCGGATAACCAAGGTTCCATAACCCTCTTTTCTGGGTCATTGAATGGATCATAATATGGTAAATATCCGCAAATTAATGGGTTGTAACCTTCCTTAACCAAGTCAGCATACCAAGTTAATAATGTGGTATCCCATCCTTTTGTAAATCTATGGTGAGCATCTAATTGTAATACAAAATCTTCATCTGTTAATAATTTTTCATTTATAATTGCTCTAGCATAAGGTAAACCTTTTGCTTCTGTGTAAAGCATATCATAGATTTTGAATCTTTTGTCTTTTCTAAATTCATCCAAATTATCAAATTGATCATCTGGATGATATTGCCTACAAATGCCAAAAACTAAATTTTTTGGTTTGTCTGCATTCTCTAATGCATTTTTTATTGTTGGAATTAATTCTGGTTCTCTATATGCTGGTAAGTGAATTAAAATCTTTTTTGCTTTTTTCATATATTAAATATTTTAATAATTTGAAATCATATCCTCTATGGTTGATTCCAATAAATAATCCCTATAAGATGCAATCTGAACGAATATTTTGCTCATATTATTTACTTTATGTTAAATATATAGTTTATAATCATATAAAATAAATAATACATTTTAAAACAAATCAACTAAACTGTATCTTGTTTTTAATATTTTGAAATTATGTCGTATTTGCCCAGCATTTAATGGTTCAACATACATTCTAAATGCACTCAAATCCCCTACCAAACTACCACCAAACTCTTTTTCAAGAATTATGTTTGTGGTTAATCCGGAATATGAGGTGTTGTTCAATATATTTGTTGTTGATAATTCTGGGTCTTGTATTAACATATTGCTTGTACAAGATGATAATGTCAAAGAATCCTTTAACCCCTGTGTTCCCCCACCAATGGAGATATTGAATGGAACGCCAATTTGTCTTTCTTTAAGGGTATTTAATGGTCTTGGTATAATTTCTTCAAAGTCATCAACAATGAAGAATATTTTTCCATTTATATAAATTCTTAAATTTCCTGTTCTATATTCTTTTGTATTAATCCAAGATGGTTTGAAATTAACCACTTCAATGGAAGCGTTTGTATATCCGCTTGTTTTTGGCAATATTAATTCAACGCTTCTATTTGCTGTACTTGCTGTAAATTGTTTATCAATTAATAATCCAAGACCTCCAAATTCTTTTAAATCACAATTTTCAATTAATCTATCTCTCACAAATACAGCATCAATTTGAACCCAATTTTCCTTTTGGATAAAATCTGTATTTTTGAATTGGTCAAATATGCCTTTTGTTGAACACCATTGATTAACTGTTGCGCCTGATGTTTCACAAGTTCCGGTTAGCGTAAATGTTTTTACGCAAACAATTGGATTACCAGAATTACCACTTAATTGTATTGATAAGGCATTTGAAACAGAATCATATAATGGATTTGGTTCGGTGAATAAGACATCTTTATCTGGATTTGTTATTCCTGTGATTGGATATACTTTATTGCAAGTTGATGCTGAATAGGTGGATGCTGAATAATTTATGTCACAATTGCAAGTATTCCAACAGGTAAGTCCTGATGTTGGCCTTGTGTAAGCGCTATATGATATTGGATGACCATCCGCAAAATGATAAAACTTATTTTCAGCCCTTGCCCCAAGATAGAAGAATGTTCCCTTATTTTCAGGGTATCTAATATTCAGACCATTTGTATCACCTGTCCATCTATATTTAATTAAAAATTCTGCTGTCCATCCAAGATCAACTCTTTCTGGGAATATCTCATAATCATAACCAAATAATCTATAAAATCCTTGATAAAATGATCCATTTAATGATGAATATTTGCCACTTGATGTTGTTCCTGATGATAGATTATAAGAATAACTATTATCATTGTATAATCTATTTGCATTTGTTGTAAACCCTGTTATGGGGTGTAATTTTAATCTTCTATCAAATTTAAGATTATTATATGTGTCAGCGCTAATTGTATATAATCCTGTATTGAATTCAAGCGTTTCACCTGTGATGGATTGTGTTAAACCATTATCAATACCAGTTAACCCAACATCGCATAATGAATATATTCTTTGATTGCTTAATAAATTTTCGTTATTTGGATTATAATAATTTTTTGAAACAATTACATCTGTTGATGAATATCCAATTGAATTACCAGAATAATCAAAATCAAAATTGAATGGCATTCTATTACCATCATCTTCGGCAATTAGTTTTGTTGAAAAGACAGTTTCTGCGTCATAATTCAACTCATCTGATGCCAAAGTTATATCAATAATCTCATTTACAGGTCTAAAACCAATCTTATTGAAATTATATTGATTAATATTTTGATAACTCATTTATATTATTATTATAATAAATAGTATTTAACCGATATTTATGATAAAAAGTCAAATGATAAATATTAACGAAGAATATTTTAATTCACCTTATTATTTTTTAATTAGAGAAAAGACTGACAAATATTCATTATATTTCTCAATAAGCAACACATTATCTGAAGCAAGGGATAATGATGAGGTTTTTCATTTTGATAAAAAAAATATTAAAAAAGTAAAAAATCATTTAAATAAAATGGTTAAGGGAAAGAAACCAACAACAAAAAAGAAGTTGAAAAAAGAACTTGAGGAGTTGGTTGGAGATGATGGTTCAATGTTAACATCAAAAGTTCCAATTCTTGATAACCCCCAACATACACACAGAACATTAGACCAGATTGTACCAGCAACAAGGCAAACAAATGACCCAGTTACACGTGGTTATAGAACATATTATGGTGAGAGTGTTGATGATGAAATATCTGAAGTTGATTTATCTGGAGCATTTGGATATGAGGAAACAAAGAATATGGATGGGAAAAAAACATATAAATATATGGTGGATAAACTTGGTGTTGAACCTGATGAGGCAAAGGAAAGAACAAAGCAATTTGGTAAGGATCCATATGGAAAATCCACAAAAAAGAAAAAGAAGGGGTCAATTGATAAGATGACCTTATCTGAATTAAATAAGGGGAATTTATTAAAGATGGTGGAAGATTTGCTTGTGAATAAGGGGGGTGATAATGACATTCAAATAACAAAGGATGTTAATCCAATTATTCAAAAAAACATCAAAATGTTGAAAACACAAGCAGAAAAGAATGGATTATCATTAAATGATTTAATTAAAATGTTAAAAAGTGAATAGTGAATTATATGGCAAACCCATTCCATTTCCAGATGATATGAAGCAACATTTAACAATGTGCATGAATTCAGTTGGTATAATACCACAAGATAGTCAGGGGTATAAGAGGAATAAGGAGTTGCAAATGAAAAATACCATAACCTATACACAGATGAAAAGGATTAAGGGTTATTTTGATAATTATAAGGGTGATTATAAGGATTCAGAATTTATTTTGAATGGAGGACTTAAAATGAAATATTGGGTTGACCAAACATTAAACCAAATGAGAGCAAATATAAAAATGACCAAAACCAATAGAGCAAATGCTGGTGAAACAAACCAATTCATTGGTGACCATGAAAAAGATGATACAAATGTTAGACCATCACAAACACATAAAAAAACATCAGAAAGACATGCCACATCCATTCCAAAAATAACTGAAGAAATAAATAAAATAAAAATGTTAATAAAATATTAAGATTATGGGAGTTGAAACATCAATTGATTTAAGCCAAAACATTGACAATAATTTAACCAAATATGCTGAAGAGCAAAGGGCAAAGTTGTTGCCAAAAAATGAATATAAGGATACAGGATTTGAATATTCACAAACAAACCCAAATGCACTTGGTGATGGGGATGCTAAAGGTAGAGGGAATGGTGTTTTCCTTGATACAGTTAGTCCAACCATTGGAACAAAGCAAGATGTTGTTGAAAGGAAGAATGGATTAAAAATAAACAAATGGAAAGCAACCAACCAATATCCAGATTTTAAATAATGAAATTAACAACAACATTAAAATCTTTATTAACAGAAATTGCATCCATTGAATCCATTGCTTCTGCCATAAGGGGGAAACAAGTCTGTGTCATTTATTATGATGGGGATGAACCTGGGGGAAAAGGATTGAGATTGATTGAACCTGTTTGTCTTGGGACAACAAAACGTGGGAACAAGGCAGTTAGGGCTTATGATGTTGAAGGTGCATCACATACAGGTTATTTGGGAAAACAAATATTACCAGGTTGGAGGATATTTAGATTGGATAAAATAATGTCCTTAAATCCAACAGGGGAAGTATTTACAAATCCAAGAGAAGGGTTTAATTTTACTGGAGATAAAACATTTGCTGGAGGCATATGCATTGTTAAAGCAGAATTTGAACAAAACACATAATAAAATGGAAAATGATTTAATGCAAAAATTGGCAAAATCCAAAGCAATAATGGATGTGCATAATAAAATGGGTAGGGGAAATGCATCGCCTATGCCACTAATGGAAGGTATGGAGATGAATATCCCAAATGCAAGGTATAATATACCAGATGATATTCTGGCAGAAAATGAAATGACAGCACCTGTTATACCAATGAGAACACCAGAAACACCATCAACAGAGGCAATTAAGAAATCAAGGCTTCCAGATGAGATAAAGAGAATTATGATTGAACACCCAATTGCACAACCTACACCACAAAGTTCAAGAAATATTTTATCTGATAGCATGATTGAAAAGGCATCTCAATTAATGGGTAATAAACCAAAACAAACTATGATTGAACAACAACAATCAAATGCACCAAAAATAGATGCTGAATATATTAAAAAAATTGTCAAAGAAACAGTTAAATCCACAATTAAAGAAATGGGTTTATTAACCGAAAGCACAGAGAAATCAGATGAGTTTTTCCAGTTTAGAGTTGGTTCACATGTTTTTGAAGGCAAAATACAAAAGATTAAAAAGATTAAACAATGAATAGAATTATAAGTTTATTTTTATTTATTTTTATTGCAAGTTGTTTGAATGCACAATATAATTCACCCATTAAAAACAAGGTGACTCTTGGCAAACAAACAACTGCCGACGGGCTTGTTTTCCGTGGCGAGGCATCGTTTGACACAATCACGCCAAGTAAAATCACAAGGGCAAACAAACAAGATACAAGTGTATTTCTTTTGCTTGATACAGTCACAAATTTGCTATGGCATTATAAAACGTCAAGCAATAGATGGATACAAGCGGGAGGCTCAACACTTGATACCGCAACAATGCTTTTGCCTTATTATCGTGCTGGAAGAAATACAATAATTAAAGCAACCGATGTTCCACTACTTAACCAAAACACAACAGGAAGCGCAGCAACATTGACCACAGGGCGAACAATACAAACAAATCTCGCTTCAACATCAGCAGCTACTTTTAATGGAAG
>Ga0247840_10009132_pt1 | contig 12957 bp, 8 predicted proteins | sample LaCruzMarch2015__FD_192404 | JGI IMG/M metagenome (GOLD analysis project Ga0247840, IMG submission 192404) | Freshwater microbial communities from meromictic Lake La Cruz, Castile-La Mancha, Spain - LaCruzMarch2015_17m | ecosystem: Environmental > Aquatic > Freshwater > Lake | place: Spain...
CGGCGTGTCGCGCCAGGTGTCGGCCAGGCCCGCGTTCAGGGCTTGTTCGTGTTCGCGGATCGCCTTCAATCGCGCCAGTTGTGTGGCCAGTGACTTCAGATGATCGCCATGCAGAACGGCCAGCGCCTCTGCGATCCCGGCATCGGTCAAGGGCGGCAGACCGCCCAGGTCGTGGACCAACGGCGCAATGCCGTCCACCCGCCAGATCGCCGCGTCATTGACCCCGCCCAAGGCTACCGCGAGCGCCCGTAATCCGCCATACAACGCCTCCAGTGCCGTCTGCCAGGTCGCCAGCGCCGCGCAGACCTGACCGGCGTCGAACGGCATCAGTTTATGATTGCCAACCCCGTACCAGGGGTGCTCGGCCAGGGTGGAGTCCGGCGCAAGCTGCGCGCGCACCGTCAGTTGCACGTCGCGGAGGACATGCACGGCCTGTTCCGCCGCTTGTCGTGCGGCAGGCGTCAGGCTGTTGCCATCGAACGCTTCTGGATGGACCAGCGCCGGATCGAGCCCGAGCGCCTCCCGGTAGCGGGTCGCGGCGGTGAGAATTTGGTGGATCGTGAAGCCCGTCACCCGCCAGTGCCCGTTAACCCTCTGGGCGTGGTCGCGCAATTGCGCTTTGAGCCCTTCGTAGCGAGCGATTTCGGCTGCCAGCGTGGCCGTGTCCTGAAAGGTGTTTTGCAGTTTGATCCGTGCGTCTATGTCAGCGATCACCCGGCTCTTCTGGGTCTTGTGACCGTGCAGTTCCAGGCAGAAGGCGCCGAGGCCGGCCTTCTCCAGCTTGCCCTTGACGACCTCCAGGGCGGCGAGCTTCTCCGCGACGAACAGCACCCGCTTGCCGCGGGCCAGGGCTGCCGCGATCAGGTTGGTGATGGTCTGGGACTTGCCGGTACCTGGTGGCCCCTCGATGACCAGGTTCTTGCCATTCACCGCGTCGATCAGTGCGCTGTGCTGGGAACTGTCCGCGTCCTCGATCAGCGGATAGTCGTCATGCACCTGGGGCAGGTCGTCGATGGAATGCTCGGGCAGTCCCCCGCCCGGCTCTCCGTCGGCTGCCGGCGCGGCGCCGCCCAACAGGCAGCGGACCAGGGGATGGTCGGTGATCGCCTTGTCCGCCGGCCAGTTGGCCGGGTCGAGGTCCCGATACAGCAGCAGCTTGCTGAAGCTCAGCAAACAGATCGTGATCCAACGATGCACCTTCCAGGTCGGCTGGTTCAGTTTGGCCCGGCTTGCCACGTCGGCCAGATACTCCTCGGGCCTCGTGTCTTCATCCAGATCGGGCAGTTCCCAACCAAAGCTCACCTTCAGCTTCTCTCTCAGCGACAGATTGGGAAGGATGTCCTCGCCGGTGTAGGTGATAGTGTATTCGTAGGTCTTGGTCTGCGGGTTCAGGCGACCCTTGTTGATCCGCACGGGGATCATGACCAGCGGGGCATGGCGCGGCTGGCCGTTGGCGTTATTGTCGAACCACTCCAGAAAGCCGAAGCTGACGTAGCAGATATTGGCCCCGGTCTCCTCGATGGCGCTCTCCGCGCGGGCGCGTAGGCCGCGTAAGCGGGTTTCCAGTTGTGCGGGATACAGTAAAATCTGTAGGCGCGGATTGCCGCTGTCGGGCTTGGCGGCGAGCGGGACCGCGTAGTCCGTCGGGAGCCCCTCTTGGGCGGCCCAGTCGACCGCCTTCGGCTGTGTGCCTTGGGCTGCGCCGGTCAGCGGGTCGATAACGAGATGGCCTGACGCAATCAGTTCATCAGTGGTCGGGTCCGGCACCGGCTGAAACCTGACATCTTTCCCGTCTAACAGATGCCGGTGCAGCCCATCCGGGGCGGCGCCGACAATGCGCAGGTTGCCGTCCTGACCATGGGGAAAGTGCAGCAGCCGGTTCGTCGCGTTCAGGACGAGCAGCTTGTCGCGCAAGGTCTTCAGGGCAGCGGCGGGATTGGTCAGAATGACAGTGGGTGCAGCCATGGATCAGTCCGTGTCGGGCGAGATCAAATCAGGGGTGGTCGGACCTCACCGCTGGCGTCCCGAAGCTGCCGGAATCGACCCCCGACGGCTCTGCCCGGAGCAACTGATCCAGTCGTTCTTCGATGCGGACGGTTTGATTGCGCGCCGCCTTCAGCAGGTTCTTTAGTGCCGGCGAGTACTCCTCGTAGTCCCACACGACCTCCTGACGGGCGCTGCCGAGCAAGCAGAGCCCGTGTCTCTCGGACCACTCCGACCCCTCCGGCCCGAGGTCACGGGAGTTGCGTTGCCAGATGCCGATCCGCTCGTCACCGTAGCGGGCGACGAAGAAGGGGTCGATCACGTCTTCGGTGATGCGCGTGATGGCCTTTGGCGGCTCGGTCCGGCTCCATTCGATCCGGCCGTTTAGGGTTTCACGCAGCAGCTTGACGACGAGTTGACGGACCTTGTCCTGCAACGGCTGCTCCGGGCTGTCGGTTACTGTTGCCATGACGAGTCCTCTAGCGAATTGTTGAGTGAGGTGACGAAGGCGCTGAGTTCGCAGTACAACTGCCATACATCTTCGGCGCTACGCTCGTCCAGTTGTTTCCTGGGACTGTGTGGCATCCAGAAGCGCCAAACGCCTGGGCCACGCAATTGGTCCTGCAACGCTCGCGCCTTCTCCCGGAGCTTAGGGTCGAGTTTTGGCAACAGACCGTCGAGGTGTGCCGAAACCTGCTGGAACCGATAGAGGGCTGGTTTGCGGTCGCTGTCCCATTGCGCGAGCGGATCGGCCAGAACCGCTATCGCATCCTTCAGGGCTTGATACAACTGCGGCAAGCGCGCGCGGCGCAGACACGCCGTTCTCAGCTTTCTCGCTTCCCACAGCAGCCACAAGGTCACACCGAGCCCGACGATGGAGGAGACGGCTGCGATATCGTTGGCCCAGCCAGGTAGCATTGAACTAACCTTGGGTTTCTCCGCGTGGCGGAGCCGTCGGTCGGGAGGGCCTTGAGTGCGTCCTCCGGGATGTCACGCATCAGTTGCGCGGCATATTCCCAGATGGGCATGTCTGTTTCCGTGTCGGGCTGCTCCTCGTCGGGTGTTTCCAGCAGCAGGGATACTTCCTGATGTTCGGCGATCTCGACCGGTTCGCGGGGACGAAAGACGCCGCCCTCGTCGATCGCTTTCAGGTGTCGGGTCATGGCGAGCCTCGGAACGCGCTGTGCGGTGGGGCTGATTATAGGCCCGATTCGGCCCCTGGCGGTCGCCGGTCCCGTGACCGGCTTCATGGGCGCGGATTTCTTCCGTTGCCGATCCGCGCCGCGAGCCCGCGGGTCCGGAGAGAACGTTGCGGACGGGGCGAATGAGACTGTGAAAGTATTAGTGCCTTGATATATAGACGATACGTCGCTCAGGCAGGGCGCGTTTTCGAGGCGAAAGCGCCGAAAATCGCTGTTTTGCTCCTTTTCTTGGCTCGCAGTGATGCGCTATCTACATGATTTAAGAAGTAAACAATACTTGGCCAGTCTCGAATGCCCCATCCGGCCCGGGAGGTTCGACCGACGATGGCCGGGGCGATTCGACCGGAGGCCGACGCTTTAGCGGGCAGCGGCGCCGCATCCGGCTGAAGCCTCGACCTCCGGTCTGTTGTGCGGGTGCAAAGTTATTCGGAGTTCCTACGGCCGCCGCCGGTCCGCGCAGCGGACCCTAGGACCGCGCAAGGAATTCGAGCAACACCGAATTGACCAGGCCCACCCGGGTATCGAAGGTCCCGTGCCCGGTATCCGGCAGGATGAAGAGTTGGGCCCGGGGCAGGGCCTGATAGATGGCCATGGTGTGCTCGAGCCGGACCAGGTCCTGGTCGCCGGCCATTACCAGCACTGGCTGGCGGATTGCGGCGAGCAGGGAGGGGCTCAGTTCGTCCTCGGTGGGGGAGTGGAGCCAGAGTTCGCGCAGCTTGGCCCCTAATCGATCGGACGCCGCGGGACCCGCCGCGTCGCTGTCGGCCTGGAGTGCGTCCAGGTGGCCCTGCGGGAGTCCGGCGGGTGAGAGGTTGACGCCGCTCACGGCCAGGCGGTGGACCAGGTGCGGACAGCGTGCGGCGAGCATCAGGGCCAGGATGCCGCCGTCGCTGAAGCCCACGACGGCGATGGGTGGGAGACGCAACTGCTCCAGCAGGGCGGCGGTGTCCTGCATCATCGCCGCATAGGAGAACGGCCCCGGCAGGTCCGGCGTACGGCCCTGGCCGACTTGATCGGGGGCGATGACCTCGTGTCCGGCGGCGAGTAGTGCCTGGATCTGATTGGCGAAGGCGTGCTCGCCCGAGTCGCCGCCGCCGTGCAGGAGCAGCACCGGTGAGCCGGCCCGGGTGCGCCGGTAGTAGAGCGGGTGGCCATTGACCTGCGCCCACCGGCCGGGGTCCGCGTCGGCGCGCGGCGGCTGCTCACGGAGTGTTTTTTGCGCAAACCCCAACAGGCGGTCGACGAAGGGGTCAGGGTGGAGCGCGCGGGCCTCCTCCAGGGTCCGGGTCGCCGCGGGCACCGCATCGTTGGCGAGTTGGTTCAGGGCGCGCCTGATCAGTGTGTCGCCTGCCTGCTCCAGCGCGAGCAGGGGCGCCAGTTCCATGCCGCAGCGGCGACAGGTCTCCCCGTCCTCGCGGCGGGCCCGGCAGTTCGGGCAGCGATCCATCGCCGTCAGGACTCCAGGTAGAAGATCAGATCGGCGAGTTGGGCGACCGCCGACTCCAGTGCGCGCGGGTCGTCTTGCGCCAGCGCATCGCGCACCGCCTCGATGCCGTCTACCAGGTCGTCGCGGTCCTGCGCGTTGGCCTCGCCCAGCAGGCGCTCGGCCTTCTCCACCAGGGCGCGGGCGGCGACCGCCTCGCGCCGCTCACCCGCGGCGTCGCCTGCTGTGGTTCCATCCGCGGCTGCGGCGCCGTCCTGGTCCGCGTCCGCCGCGCCCTCGTACTCATACCCGTCGATGAGTGCGGACAGGCGGTCGCGGGCGGCGGCCAGGGCGTCGCCGCTAAAGCGGGCGGTGGCGTTGTCGATGGTGATCTGCGCCTCAAGCCCGGTGCGCTTCTCGCGCGAACTCACATGCAGGATGCCGTTCACGTCCAGGGAGAAGGTGGTGATGATCAGGTTGCCGGCCGGCACGTCGGAGAGTCCGTCGATGCGAAAGGACCCGATCTCGGTGTTGTTGAGCGCGTCCGGATCCTCGCCTTGGTAGACCTGGACGATGATGGAGCGCTGGCCGTCGTACATGGTCTCGAAGGCGTCGCTCTTGGTTACCGGGATCGGGGTATTTTTGCGGATCAGGGGGCAATAGGTGTAGGGGTAGGGCTCACCGTTGAGCTCGGACAGGGCGCTGGTTCCAAAGGTATAAGGCGTCACGTCCACCAGCACGCTGGCCACCTGGACCCCGGCAATCACTGCCGCCTGGATGGCCGCCCCGGTGGCGACGCATAGATCCGGGTCCACCTCGGCGCGCGGCTGCATCCGCAGGGCCGCCTCCAGGCGCTGCTGCACCAGCGGCGTGCGGGTCGCCCCGCCCACCAGCAGCACCTCGTCCAGGTCGGAGACGGTAAGTCCGGCCCCGTTGACGGCGATATGCACCGCCTCCAGGGTCTCCCGGAGATAGGGCTCGATCATCGCCTCATAGTCTTCGCGCGCCAACTCCAGCGACAGGTGGACCGGCGCCCCGTCGCGCTCCAGCAGGTATTCCTCCTGGATCAGCGCGAAGGGGGCGTCGGACAGGGTAATCTTGGCGGCCTCCGCGGCGCGCGTCAGGCGCGCCATGGCGGAGCGCTCCGCGCGCGGGTCATGGCCCTGGGTGCGCAGGTGCTCCACCAGATGGTCGATGATCCGGTCATCGAAGTCGTCGCCGCCCAGGTGATTGTTGCCGTGGCTCGCCAGGACCTCGGTCACGTCCCGGGCGACCCGCACCACCGACACGTCGAAGGTCCCGCCGCCCAGGTCATAGACCAGGATGGTCTTGCCCTGGGGGTGGTCCACCTCGTAGGCCAGCGCGGCGGCGGTGGGCTCATTGATGATGCGCACCACCTCGAGCCCCGCCAGTCCGCCGGCGTCGCGGGTCGCCTGGCGCTGGGCGTCGGAGAAATAGGCCGGTACCGTGATCACGGCCCTGGTCACCGGCTGCCCCAGGTCGACCTCCGCCGCCTGCTTCAGGCGCTTCAGGATCAGGGCCGAGATCTCCTGGGGGGTGTAGGACTCGGGTCCCATCGCGACCTTGGTGTCCTCGCCCATGCGCCGCTTGATCGAGCGCACGGTGCGCTCCGGGTAGAGTGCATACTGGTTGCGGGCCGCCTGACCCACCAGCAGGGTGCCGTCGTCCGCCAGACCGACGACCGAGGGTAGGAGCTTGGCCCCGTCCACCTCGATGACGCGCGAGACGCCGTCCTGAACTACCGCCACCTCCGAGTTGGTGGTGCCGAGGTCGATGCCGATGATAATGTCGCTCATAGTGTCCTGCGTCGGGTCGTGGCCGGTCGGAGTGTAAAAAGGGCGCAGAGTTTACCGCCTGAGCGGGGGCGGTGCGATGTTGTATGTGCGCTGACGGTGACACGGTCGATCCCCGCGTCTGCGCGGCCCTGGTCCGGCTCAGGGCCGTGACCGGTGGTTCGTCACCGTGATCCATGCGAATCCTCCGTGGGAGCGGCTTCAGCCGCGCTGTGAAGCCGCGATCACCTGTAACGGCGCGGCGACCGGCGAGGCCCGTCGCGGCTGAAGCCGCTCCCACCGCGTCGCTGCGCGACTTTCACGGCAAACGCCTCGCCGCCAGCGCGTCCCCCGGGCGGCGGCCGCAACGATGATCAAGGCCGAGAAAGGGTGGCTCGCCATCCAGCAGCCGTATCGCCGAGGCCAAATCGCGTTCGGCCTTGACCATCCACTCTCGAATCACAGTCTCCCTTCGCTCATCCATAGAGGACAATACCGCGCGTCAGCACTTCGCAATCCAGTGTCGAGACGACCCCCGCATTGCGTGCGGACTCGGTGCGGGTGCGCACGACCAGGTCCACCGGCGCCTTGACGCCGCGCAATGCATGGTAGGCCCTGCGGGCCAGGCGGTACGGCGGCTCCGCCTGATCGGGCACGACAACATAGAGGTCCAGGTCGCTCTCCGCATGGGGCGCTCCCCAGGCATAGGAACCGAACAGCAGAACCCGCTCGGGCGCCAACGCGGCGACGATGCGTCCGGTGATGTCTCGTATCTTGGCGTCGTCGGCGATCTGCATGGGAGGGTCTCTGGGTTCACCCGGCTTGGGATGCCGTCGTCTGCGTCCCAGTATCGGGTCCGCTTGTGTCGGCGTCAATCGCGGGAACGGAGCCGACGGAGGGCCAAATGCCGCACAGGGTTCGGCCCCTGGTTTGGCACGAAGATGGTCACGCGAGGGCGCGGCCTTGGACCTTCCGGGCCAGCGGTGGACCGCCGACGTTGCCCCGATCGGGCACTGGACGGCGGCTGGCAGACCGCTGGCGCGCGGCTCGAGTCGCAAGCCAGAGCAGACGCGATCAGGACGCACCGACCTGCGTCCGGCATAATGGCCCGCGTTCGCCCGCCGATTCGCGCTCGATCTCTGCCGCTGGTCTGCTCCCGGAACCCTCCTCATGCGTAATCCGGTGCTGGCACCGGTCGTTGTCGCCTTATGGCGCCTCCCGAACCCCGCCGTTGCGGATCAAGCGTCGGCAGCGAACCATGCCGACCGCCGGGACGGAGCGCCCGCCGCCCGCCGCGGAATTCTCCATTTTTGCACCTCACGCGGTTAATCTGTGCCGTCTGCCAAGACAGTCGCACGCCGGTCGGTCGGCCGGATCGCCGCCGTGCCGCCGATGCGTCTTGGGGTCCATGAACATTGCCCACCGGCGCGTACCCCCGCCCCGTCAGGGTCCTAGCAGGTAACCATTGATGACCTCGGAGGAAACCGGCGCCAAGCGCCGCCGCTATCTGCCGCTGTTGGGCTTGGTCCTGGTCGGTCTGGCCGCCGCGCTCGCTTACTGGCACTGGTTCGGCGGGGGGCCTGCCGGCCAGGGCAGCGCCGGCGGCGGCAACCCTGGCCGCGGCGCGGGCAACCCCGGCGGCCGGGGCGGCGCGCAAGCGCGGCCGGTCCCCGTGGTCGCCGCGGCCGCGCGCACCGGCGCGATCAAGGTCTATCTGCGGGGCCTGGGGACGGTCACGGCCCGCAACACCGTGACCGTGCGGACCCAGGTCGACGGTCAGCTCATGCGCCTGGCCTTCACTGAGGGCCAGACCGTCAAGGCCGGCGACCTGCTGGCCGAGATCGACCCCCGTCCGTTCCAGGTCCTGCTCTTGCAGGCCCAGGGGGCGCTGGCCCGCGATCAGGCGCTGCTCGACAACGCGCGGGTCGACCTGGAACGCTACCGCACCCTCTATCAACAGGATTCCGGCTCCAAGCAGCAATGGGACACCCAGAAGGCGCTGGCGGCCCAATACGAGGGCGCGATCAAGACCGACCTGGCACAGATCGAGAGTGCGAAGCTGCAACTTACCTATGCCCGTATTAAGGCCCCGATCGGCGGGCGGGTGGGCCTGCGGCTGGTGGATGCCGGCAACATCGTGCGGGCCGCAGATGCGACGGGGCTCGCGGTCATCACCGAGGTCGAGCCGATCCTGGTGATCTTTACCCTGCCGGAGGATGACCTGCAGACGGTGCTCAAGCAGGTCCGCGCCGGCACCCGACTCACCGTGGACGCCTATGACAAGGCCCAGAAGACGAAGCTTGCCAGCGGCGTCCTGCTGACCCTGGACAACCAGATCGATCCGACGACGGGGACCATCCGGCTCAAGGCGGAGTTCCCGAACGAGGACGGACGGCTGTTTCCGAACCAGTTCGTGAATGCACACCTGCTGGTCGATACCCTGCAGGACGCGACCCTGATCCCCACCGCCGCGGTCCAGCGCGGGGTCCAGGGGACCTATGTCTACGTCGTGGGGCCGCAGCAGTCCGTGAGCGTGCGGCCCGTGACGCTCGGTGCCGCCGAGGGCGATGAGGTCGCGGTCAGCGAGGGCCTCGCGCCCGGCGAGTTGGTCGTGGTCGACGGGACCGATAAGCTGCGGGAGGGGGCCAAGGTCACGGTCGGGGAGCGCGACGCCGCCAGGCCGGCGGGGCAGGGTGCCCCAACGGGGTCCGCGCCCGAGCCGGCCCCCGCCGAGGGCCGCCGTGGGCGCCCCGGCGTGCCATGAGCCGGGGCGCCGGGACGCCGCCGCGGCGCCTGTATCGCTCGGGCTTGATCGCTCTTGCGGCCACCGGAGGTCGAGGCTTTAGCCGGTCGCAGACGCCACTGGATTCTCTTGGGTCTGTCGGCAACCGCCACCGGCTGAAGCCTCGACCTCCGGTTGCGGAGCGATCGCTACCGGCCGCAACGCTGATCGCGGCCCACCGCGCACGCCACGGGCAGCGTGGGGGAGGGCGCGGGTGAACCTGTCGCGCCCCTTCATCTTGCGCCCGGTGGCGACCTCGCTGCTGATGGTCGCACTCCTGCTCTCCGGGCTGCTGGCCTATCGCCTGATGCCCCTGTCGGCCCTGCCGGAGGTCGACTATCCGACCATCCAGGTCGTGACCCTGTACCCGGGGGCGAGTCCGGAGGTGATGGGCTCGACCGTGACCGCGCCGCTGGAGCGCCAGCTCGGTCAGATGCCGGGCTTAAACCAGATGTCCTCGACCAGTTCGGGCGGGGCCTCGGTCATCACCCTGCAGTTCGGGCTCGATCTCAGCCTCGATATCGCCGAGCAGCAGGTCCAGGCGGCGATCAACGCGGCCGGCACCTTTCTGCCGACGGACCTGCCGAGTCCGCCGATCTACAGCAAGGTCAATCCGGCCGACGCGCCCATCCTGACGCTCGCCCTGACCTCGCGGACCCTGCCCCTGTATCAGGTCCAGGACCTGGCCGACACCCGCCTGGCACAACGGATCTCACAACTGCCGGGGGTGGGGCTGGTCAGTATCAGCGGCGGCCAGCGCCCGGCGGTGCGGGTGCGGGTGAACCCGCTGACGCTCGCGTCCTACGGGTTGAGCCTGGAGGACGTGCGCACCGCGCTCGGCAATGCCAACGTGAACGCGCCCAAGGGCAGCTTCGACGGGCCGCACCGCGCCTCGACCATCGACGCCAACGACCAGCTCACCTCGGCGGCGGAGTATCGGCCGCTGATCATCGCCTACCGCAACGGTGCACCGATCCGCCTGTCCGACCTCGCGGCCGTGGACGAGGCGGCGGAGAACGTCTATCTGGCCGCTTGGGCCGACGAGACCCCCGCGGTGATCCTGAACATCCGCCGCCAACCCGGCGCCAATGTCATCCAAGTGGTCGACCGTATCAAGCAATTGCTGCCCGAACTCCAGGCGGGCCTGCCGGGGAGCCTGGAGGTCAGGCCCCTGACCGACCGCACCGTTACCATCCGTGCCTCGATCAAGGACGTGCAGCACGAACTGGTGCTGGCCGCCGCCCTGGTCGTGATGGTGATCTTTCTCTTCCTGCGCAGTATTCCCGCGACCATCATCCCCAGCGTGGCGGTGCCGCTGTCCTTGATCGGCACCTTCGGGGTCATGCACCTGGCGGGCTTCAGTATCAACAATCTGACCCTGATGGCACTGACCATCGCCACCGGTTTCGTGGTGGACGACGCCATCGTGATGATCGAGAACTGCTCACGCTATATCGAGGAGGGCGAGTCGCCGCTGCAGGCGGCGCTCAAGGGGGCGGGTCAGATCGGCTTTACCATCGTCTCGCTGACCCTTTCGCTGATCGCCGTGCTGATCCCACTGCTCTTCATGCGCGAGGTCGTGGGCCGGCTGTTCCAGGAGTTTGCGGTGACGCTCGCGGTGGCGATCCTGATCTCCGCGGTCGTCTCCCTGACCCTGACACCGATGCTCTGCGCCCGGATGCTGCGCCATCGTCCGCCGGAGCAAGAGGGGCGACTCTACCGGGCGAGCGGCCGGTTCTTCGAGCGGGTGATCGCCGGCTATGGCCGGCTGCTCGACCGGGTCCTGGACCACCAACCGGCGACCCTGCTGGTCGCCGCCGCGACCCTGGTCCTGACCCTGGTCCTCTATGTGATGATCCCCAAGGGGTTCTTTCCGGTCCAGGACACCGGTCTGCTCCAGGGCGTCTCCCAGGCCCCCGAGTCGGTCTCCTTCGCCGCCATGGCGCAGCGCCAGCAGGCGTTGGCCGCGGTCCTGCTCGCCGACCCCGCGGTCGCGAGCCTGTCCTCCTTCATCGGGGTGGACGGCGCCAACGCGATGCTCAACAGCGGCCGGTTCCTGGTCAACCTCGTGCCGCGCGACGAGCGCGCCGGGGCCCAGGAGGTCATCCGCCGACTCCAGCCGGGGCTCGCGCAGGTACCGGGGATCAGGCTCTTCTTGCAGCCGGTCCAGGATCTCAGCATCGAGAGCCGGGTGAGCCGGACCCAGTATCAGCTTGCCGTCCAGGACGCGGACGCGCGCGAACTGGGCCTCTGGGTGCCGCGCCTGGTGGAACGGTTCGCCGCCCTGCCGGAGTTGGCGGACGTGGCGAGTGATCTGGCGGAGCAGGGACTGGCCGCCTATGTCGACATCGACCGGGCGACCGCCGGCCGGCTCGGGGTCACGGTCGCGGCCATCGACAACGCGCTCTATGACGCCTTCGGCCAGCGGCTGGTCTCCACCATCTTCACCCAGGCGAACCAATATCGCGTGGTGCTGGAGGTCGACCCGGGGCTGGCGCCAGGGCTCGCGGCGCTCGCGAACCTCCATGTCCCGGCGGCGAACGGCGTTCAGGTGCCGCTGTCGGCGCTCGCCCGGGTGGAAGAACGCACCGCGCCCCTGATCCTGAACCGCCTGGACCAGTTTCCGGCCGCGACCATCTCCTTCAACCTGGCCCCGGGGGCCTCGCTGGGGGGGGCGGTGGCGGCGATCGAGGCCGCGCAGCGCGAACTGGCGCTGCCGGCGAGTGTGCAGTTGAGCTTCCAGGGCACGGCGCTCGCCTTCCGCGCCTCGCTCGGCCATCAGGTTTTTCTGTTGCTGGCGGCCATCGTGACCATGTACATCGTGCTCGGGGTGCTCTACGAGAGCTATATCCACCCCATCACCATCCTCTCGACCCTGCCGTCCGCCGGGGTCGGGGCCCTGCTCGCACTGATGGTCGCGGGCCAGGACCTGGGGGTGGTCGCCGTCATCGGCATCGTACTCCTGATCGGCATCGTCAAGAAGAACGCGATCATGATGATCGACTTCGCCCTGGACGCCGAGCGCCGCGAGGGCAAGACGCCACGGGAGGCGATCTACCAGGCCTGCCTGCTGCGCCTGCGCCCGATCCTCATGACCACCTTCGCCGCGCTCCTGAGCGCACTGCCCCTGATGCTCGGCGGCGGTATGGGGGCCGAATTGCGCCAGCCGCTGGGGATCACCCTGGTGGGGGGACTCCTGCTGAGCCAGGTGCTGACGCTCTTCACCACCCCGGTCATCTATCTCGCCTTTGACCGGCTGGGGCGGCGGATCGGGGCGCGGGGCCTTGATCATAAATCCGGCCGTGGGGTGGACAAGCGTTAACGCAGTCCACCGAATCTCGTCGACGTCAAGGCCCACGAGTTCCGGTTGCGCGACCAGCACGGTCGGCGGACGCATCGATCCGCGCTTCGGCTTAGAATCGTCGCTACACGCACGGGTCTGACGCACGGCCTCGCTCATCAGGGTTGCAATGCACTTCACCGAGGTCTTCATCCGCCGCCCGGTCGCGACGACGCTCCTGACCCTGGCGCTTTTTCTGGCCGGGGCCTTCGCCTTCCCGCGGCTGCCGGTCGCACCGCTGCCGCAGGTGGACTTTCCGACCATCTCGGTGCGTGCGTCGCTGCCCGGTGCCAGCCCCGAGACCATGGCCGCCACCGTGGCGACGCCCCTGGAGCGGCGGCTGGGGCGCATCGCCGGGGTGACCGAGATGACCTCCTCGAGTTCGCAGGGCAGCACCGGGATCACGCTGCAATTCGATCTGGACCGGGACATCG
>Ga0247840_10009133_pt1 | contig 12957 bp, 17 predicted proteins | sample LaCruzMarch2015__FD_192404 | JGI IMG/M metagenome (GOLD analysis project Ga0247840, IMG submission 192404) | Freshwater microbial communities from meromictic Lake La Cruz, Castile-La Mancha, Spain - LaCruzMarch2015_17m | ecosystem: Environmental > Aquatic > Freshwater > Lake | place: Spain...
TTTGTTATTTTCTCCGGATCGACAATGAATTCCAGGTCTGGAGTAATAGCCAGCACTCCAGATTTTGGGACTTCGGCACGGACCAGGATTGATGATGGCATTTTCATGTGGGCCCGTTCAGCAATTTCCTTGCGAGTCCAGTCGATTTCTTTGGCGGCTGATTCCAACGAGCCCTTGCCCATTCGATACACAACCAAGGGATGTTCCAATGACTCAAGGTATTCGAGCTGATTGGCCTCGCCTATCAGATCCCAGACGTGGGCAAGTGCCCGAAAGGTCCTGAGAGTCAGGTCAAATCCGAGGTATTGAACGACGGTGCCGGGACTGGTGTGGTAATCACTGTAGAAGTTGCGACCAAAGCCTCGCATCCGGTGCAGATCATCGCCGTTGAGGCTGTTATCTGGGATGCCACTTTCGATTTTTTCGATGATTTCTACTGCGTTCGAGCATCTTTCTGGAATTCCCAGGACTTGCAGGCGGATACTCTGGTTCATCTCTTGAACATCGGACTCTGCTCCGATGTATTCGATGGTCTGAGCTCCCACCTGCTCCGGCTTGGCGGTGTTCTTCTTCAGATCTTGGGAATCGAGGAAGGTTCTGTTTGTGTTGTCGGTGTTGTTTTTCATTTGCTTTCGCTTTTGTGGTTGTTTGTGGGCATAGACCTTCCCTTTCGGAAAGATTCCCCGCTTCGGGGAGCCGGAGGGCGATGCCCCGCCTTACCGGCTGGCCCCCGGACTTCGCCGGTGGCACGAAACGACTCCCGAGCTCATTTTTTCGACTAGTCGCCGCAAGAATGGTTCTTCAACCAGCTTTGAAAGAAGATGGTCTACCGCCTGATGAGAACGACAAGGCATCGCCCTTCGGAAACCAGAATCACGGGGATCATGCCAACCGGGATATCCCCGATTTTTCTCGCATTCGGCCAGCCGTGGCCAAGTAGCGCGTTGGCGTCGTTTAATGTGAGGGCGAGCGTGAATGCGGGATACGCGCCGCCCGCTTTGATGGCATCCCGCTTTTCCACGCAGTTGTGCTGGTAATACGAGGCGATCTCCATTCCCACCGAGTCATCCAAGTCGAGAATGACGAAAACGGGGGTTTTCGGAAGCGTTGCGAAAAAAGCGATGTCGCGGTGGTAAGAAAGTAGGGCTCCTTGGCGCTCGGTCATGGTAAATCTATCCCAAAGCCTTGGAAGACAAGTTTGAGATGTTCTTTGGATTTCTTCTTGGAGACCTTGGCGATGATGGATAGCTCGCAGCAGTCATCGAGTTGGGAATCCAGAAATCCCGCCGCTTCATAGGGGGAAAATGCCAGCGTGCGAAATCCTGGGCGGGAACCTGACACATGGGCGCTCTTCAAGACGCAAAATGCAACGGTCTGTAACCAAAGACTCTCTGGTGCGGAGTAATACATCCAGCAGGGAGTCGATTCGTTTGCCTTTCGGATGTAAGCTGCGAACTCTGGTATTTCGTAAATTTCGCGAGGGTCATCATCGTAGTCCTGCATCATAAAGATAACGCTGCCGATTCCGGCTTGAACGAGGGGATTTTCAGGATCGACGCGCAGGTCGTGCACGAGACGGTCCGTAAGACCATTTTGGATTTCGTAGCGTGAGATTTCATACATTACTATGGAATCTTTCAGATCCGCTGTGGTGATGGTGGAAGGGATTCCACCGGCTGAATGGGTTTTTGTTCTCATGGTTGGTTGTGGGTTTGTTGGTTGTGGGTTTTAGTATTTTGGAAAGGCGGTTCGCCAGAGGCTCTCGAGCGCTTGCACAGCGAGGGCGAGGCACAAGAGGATTGAGCCAATGAGGCCAGCAAAGAGCCCCGCGAGGATTTGAAAGCATCCGGCGCAGATTTGGGCGGCACCTTTCGCGAGCCAAACGGCCAGGATAAAGAAAAAGAGAATTGTCATAGATTTTGTTGAGGGTTGGTTAAGTGAATTCTACAAAAGAATAGAGTTTATTCCTCGTCCATGCGCGGGGCCGAAAGGCCATGCGCTGCGACAAGCGCTCCAATCATTTCCTGGCGATTCCAAGATGTCTCGCGACAGCTTTGAGATACTGCGCCCCACACTGCTGCGATAGCCCGGCCCTTTGGTGGAGCAGCGCCGCTGCCGGTAGAGAGTGCATGAAAAACGCGCAGATCTCGGCTTCGGGAACCCGGATGCGGCATTCGTTTCCGGAGCGAACGACAGAAAGGTTGGGGATCACCGAGAGCGCGATCACGTGGAGGCTTGCCGATGCGATGCATGCGGCGTAAAGCCAACAGGGCCACTTAGCGTGAAGCATGGCGTAGTAGGCTCTAACTTCCGGGATCTCATAAACTTCATCAGCAGTATCATCGAAACCATCCACGGTGTAAATGATCCTGCCGCGCAGTTGCCTGAGTTTTTGTCTAGATTGTTTAGGACCAAAGGTCGAAAAGAACCGCGAGATGTCCCGGCGCTCGACCTCCTCGCGCGTGGTGACATACACGACCACGTTAAGACTGCGGGTTTTTCCGCTCGAGTTTGTGACCACCATCGGGTGCTCGACGAGGCTGCGCAGGGTCGAGTTGGCTTTCCCACTGCCCGCCGTGAGGAAGGAGCTGTTGATAATTTTCATGTGAGGGGGAACTCCTGAGAGTCGATGAGTTTAGGCAGGTGCTTCTAGACCTTCTTATCGCATTCGGAGTTCAAGATATTTTGCGGCGATCTTTAAGTATTCGGTGGCGTACTTTTTTGAAATCCCAGCCCGGTAGAACATAAGATGTGCGGCGGAGAGAGACTCATTATAGAATATTTTAAGATCGGGTTCGGGGATCCAAATCCGGCACTCGTTACCCGAGCGTTTACTCCACATGTTAGAGACGACCGACAGTGCGATAACGTGCAGGCTCGCCGAGGCGAGACAGGCTGTATATAGCCAGCACGGCCAGGATTCATGGGCCATCGCGTAAAATATTCTGACCTCAGGGATAGCGTATATCTCATCGTCTTCATCGTATCCGTGGACCGTGTAAATGATGCGCCCGTGCGCCTGTCCTATTTTTTTTCTTGGTATGTGGTGGCCGAAGTTGCCCATGAACCTTGTCAGGTCGAGGCTCTCCACCTCTTGCATGGTCGTGACATAAACGATCTCGCCCATTCTCTTTGGTTTCCCGCTCGAGTTTGTGTAAACCATCGGATGTTCGTTTAAGTGGCGCACAGTCGGGTTGGTTTTCCCGGCGCCCGCCGCGAGGTAGGAGGTGTTGAGTTTTTTCATTGGAGCGGGAACTCCTGGGCTTCCACGAGATTGGCGATCAGCTTCCTAACGGGCGCGATGCGCTCATTCATAGTCTGTCTGGTGACTCCTAATGTTTTGGCCATTGCGCTTTGTGAAAGGCCCTTGTCCACCATCTCGACTACGACATCTGCGCTGTGCGCGGAAAGAAGATTGTCGGCGACAGCGTTTCTCAAGGCGGCAAAGACGATTGTGCGCTGCAATTCGAAGGGCAACTCCCAGAGAATCTTCCTTTGTGCGGGATGGTCGCAGGTTGCCTGCAGGAGAGTGTCGGAGCCCGTCCCGTATTCGTGCAGAGCATGATGTCGGGCGAGGGATTTGAGCGCCGACCGGAAGGCGGTTTTTATGCTGCCGTTCACCGATTTCCGTATCTGCCGGTCGATCTCCTCAAGGCACCTGCCTGCGGTGGCCGCCATCAGTTCCGGGTTCCCCGCCAGATAGTTGCCCATCGCCAGCAGGCAAGCCTCTTGGCGGACGTCCTCCTCGCAGCCCGACAAAATCCCGTCGTAGTGCCCGTTGGGGAGACGGGATCTGATAACTTCATCCATCCTGACGGCCAAATGGTCCTGCGCCTGGCGGCAGTCCGGTTCGGCGCAGTAGCCGAGCCACGCGCCGGCAAGATCTGATTGTTGCTTGGAGTAACCTGCTCTCTTGGTAAAGGCAGCCGATTTAGTATTATTAAACATAACAACAAACCCCTGTCTTCTTTGCGTCGCCAGCCGTGCCGAAAGGCATGGTGCACGCATCTGATTTTGCCCCCACCTCTCTGGTGGAAAAGATAGTTGCCTGACAAATCGCGGAATCCGGCCTGATAAATGTGAGACGACGACTTATGCACTTAACCCGCAAACCCCAAACTGTCCCACGGCTCCCGTGGGGAGTTTCACCCGAGAACTGGCCCGAAGCCGGTTGCCCCAGACCAACCCATAACAACCACAATAAGGAGGTATCCCCATGTCAGTAGATTTCTATGCGGCATTTTTTAACCTTTCCGGAGATGCTCGTGCGGAATTCGAGTTTCTGGTCGAGGAGGATACAACACTGGGAAACACGATTGAACGCTGCGCGAACTTGTGGCGCGATAAAATGCGGGTGACCTATCAGGATCCGATCCTGTGCCGGCATGTGTTTTTAGCCCGATCCGCCCTCATCGCCGACAAGGAGAGCGTAAAAAAATGCTGTGGATGCCAGGTCGCCGCCGCATTTGCTTTTTACCTCTGCGACCGGATCGAACGTCGCGTCCACGAACTGGACTCCGAGGACAAGCAACCTTCTTTTTTCGACTATGAATTCTGAAATATTCCTCCTTCAACCAGAGCCTGGAAAGATCATCCAAATTTACGCCCGATACGGCTGCGTAGATTTCATTCACGGGTTTTGCAGGGGTGTTTTGCAGACCCGCAACCACTTCCAGTTTTTGGAAGGTATCCGCCGGTGTTCGGACTCTGCGATCAGGATTCACTGGTCCGAACCGTGTGATTTTGGCATTCAGCCCCGCGAGCGTTTTTACTTTGAGATCCTGCCCGAGGCAGAATGGATGACCCAGAGAAAGCCCGAGAGCACTAAATGAGATCCATGCTTCCCTATCCGACCGGTTCGCTGGTCGAAATTAGCAAAATTGCCGCGTCGGATGAACCCAGCACCGGTTCGGCTTCTTGGGAGGAATGGGTTCCCGGGAGCGCAAACAACACGGGGTCTTGTCCCGTGGGCTACACCATGCACGGGGTCCTGATGCGCCCGGTGAGAGTGGGCGGACTCATCGATCTACACCGGACCCACCGCAACGGGGTGCGCATCAACGGCCATTTCGTCTCCACCCCCGTCATAGCCGTTTCCGGCGACTGCTTGGCGGAGACATTCAACTCGGTTTACCTGATCACGCCCGCAGGCATCAGCGGGAAGGAGGGCGAATGAAAATCCTGTGGCTCACCGACCTCCACCTCGACAGGGCAAGCGAGGAAAAGCAAAGGAGGTTTTTCAGTCGGCTGCGGCAGGAGAATGCCGATACCGCGGTGATCACCGGAGATATTTCCGACGCGCGGCGCCTCCCGGGCCATCTAAAAATTCTTGCTCAATCGTTTGGAGCACGCCCCATCTATTTTGTCCTTGGAAACCACGATTTTTATGGGTCCAACCTTTGTGATGTGGACCGGTCGGTTTCGGCCGTTTGTGGAGAGTATAAAAATCTCCGGCATTTGGGCCACGGAGAAATCATCCCCTTGGGCAGCGGAGCCGCCCTGGTCGGCCACCGCGGCTGGGCCGATGGCCGCGCGGGATATGGAAGCCGCACCGAGATCCCCAACCCGGACAGGAAAATGATCGCGGATCTTTGCGGGCTCTCTGATCAGGCCATGTTCGACAAGCTGGCGGAATTGGGCAAAGAATCGGCAAACTACTTCCGCGATGTCCTGCCTTATTCCTTGAAGTGCTACGAGCATGTCTGGGTTGCCACCCATGTTCCGCCGTTCACCTGGGCGGCATTTTATGACGGCAAGCCCTGTGGCCGACACCACCTTCCGCATTACACGAATTTGTCCGCCGGCTCCGCCATCTACGGAATCTGCAAACAGTTCCCAAAAAGCCGGCTGACCGTCCTGTGCGGGCACACGCACAGTGCCACCCACGTGCGCGCTTCTGAGAGAATTCAAGTGCTCGTGGGCGAAGCCAGAACAAAGTATCCGCAGATGCAACAATTGTTCATTAGTAAAAACCGATAACATCATCTGCTATAGTTGTTCCCCCTAGCCCTTGGAGGGGGGTGTTTGCGGGGGGAGGCGGGGGCAATGGCTCGCCTCCCCCTGCAAGAAATACGGTCCGGGCTGCCGTCAGGCATCGGGTTCAGCACAAGGAGCAGGAAGCGCCAAGGGTTCAGGCTGCAATATCGCAGAATCGTCAGGACATACGGTCGCCTGCTTCCAAACAGAGTTATCCAGCATCTGGGTTTTCTCCTCAATGATCGTATCGAGCATTAATTCCTCCAGAAATCGGCAACCTTGACGGCATGCCACTGCTCCTGGAATGCGCTGGTATCCCAGCATTAGAAAGGTTTTCCGAAAGTAGGCCGGAATTTTCTCAGCCGATTGCTCCAGCATCCGGCGATAGTCGCATTCCCGGAGTTCAGGAAGGACGATCAGGTCGCTGCGGAATCTATTTATCAGTTCCCGCGGTAGCGTGGTGGCCAGGTGTGTCAGGTTTGTTCCGCTATTGCCGATGTCCTTCGCTCCGAACCCGAGTGACGGGCGGTTGCGATTTTCCCAAATGTGCTGAAATGCCCCTGCAGCCAGAACAAGAGTTCGATTGGAAAGAACATCCTGTGCTTGAGCAAGTTCATCCGCAGTCAAAATGCTCTCGTCTCCTTCAGCGAGGCCAGAAAATATCTTCAAATCGAGCAAGGAGTAGAGCTCGGCTCTCAAAAAGCTTTCCCATGTTGACTGCCCGCCGACTTTGTCAATTTCGTCGACGAAGATCACCAATCCCTCCCTTTTTGAATTGCGGCGAAGAAACCGGGCAATCAACGGCCATGTGTGCGATGACCCGCGCCCGCTGCACCCGAGCAAAATCCACTCGCCAACGCTGACAGACAAAAACTCGGCCTCCAGTTCCGTGGCCACCGCCTGAGCTAAGTGTGTTTTTCCCGTGCCAGAGGGGCCGATAATGAGCGTGTTCGTTCGGACGCGTATCGGCAGTGATTGGCGCTGCACTGCAAAGCAGGCTTTTGCCACGGCGAGTAGTTTTTTGAATGCAGATTGTTGGTAGTCATAAATCATAGAGTTTAGGAGGTGATTTTGGTGGATGCTGAGGAACCGGGGTGCACAAAAGGGGCGAAGGATAATCCCTTCGCCCCCAGTGTTTCAGTCGGCCGATCGTGTCGCCGACGTTATGCGCGCTTTTGGGTTATCGCTAGATGTCAGAGCGGATTTTGGCGACAATGTCTGGTGCAATAACCTTCGCCAGGCATTGCCACTCCTCTTCTACGCTCAGTTCCCGCACCACATTTTCGAGTGGGCACAGCGCGGCGACCTCCTCCGGCGCCATCTTTGCTAACTGACTATTTACCGGAGCGGGTTGGCGTCCCAGACGTAGCCCGTAGCTGGGATACTTCGCTCCCTTGGCCTGGGTTCTGGTCACGCTTACGAGCGCTCCTCGTTCTGGGTGAGCTGGTTCGCTGACCACCTTGCCGTTCTCGTCGTGCTCCTGAGTAAGACTCCAGAGTTGGTAGCCCAGCCCGGGTGCGCCCCCCCGCGTGCCGGCATAGCCCGATCCGAGGACCAGGCGGGCGACGGTTTTGCCCTCCTGCTCCACTAGCGCCCAGTAGATGCACATGGGATCCGTAAGAAGCCGCACCCCGGTTTTATTCTCCTTGCTGTAGAGGCTTTCGGGATGGTGCTCCTTCGCCCATGTGTATGCGTAATCGAATACACCTCTCGCACTTTTCCGGAGCGTCTTCGGGTGCGCGAACCTGCCGCCCTGGAAGTTGAGCACGTGAAGGCCCATCATCCACGAATGGATGGTGGGATGGATCGCCGGCACGATCCTCAGCCATGTCGTGCCGGGCTCAAACCGAAGCCGTCGGCTCGCATACTCGGGCTTGATGACAAGGTCCTGGTAGGTGGACACTTTAGGCTTAGCCCAAGGTGTTGTTTCGTTGCTGTTAGTCGCGTCCGTTTCTGGCGCGAATTCGATGTTAGTAGTCATATGACTTGCCTTTCTTTTTGGTTGTTGGTTTTCTGGACGCGGCAACTGCCGAGCCAGTTGGTTCACAGATATGGCACTTGCCCTCTGATCCCCCGTTAATCAGACAGTCAAAGAATCAGAATCAATTCCGCCCCTAACCGCCTTCAATAACACTTAACTAATGTCTTCGCCCGCACGGGTGAGGCTCTCGAAAGAGAGCCTCTGCCAGAGGATTCAAACTATGTTTCGGCGCACTTCCTGCGGCCTCTCCTAAAAATGCATCTCCCCACCCACGGAATGAATGAATAGTTGCTTTGCTCTGCGGCGGATCGCCCCGGTTCGTGGCGTTGTGTTGCAGACTTTTTCGTCTGGGGGTGGGCGTTCAAAACCAAAACTGAGTTTTCCCCTCAAAAAAAATTATACGCGATTTTCTGTGGGAAACGTTACGTCAGACGAAACGGAATCTTCTGCCGTGTTCAGCAACCTGCTTTCCACTTTTTTGCGAGAGCCAGCTTCTGTGAGCGGCTCAAGGATTTTACGGAGTATTCCAAGCGGGATGCTGTCGATCTGCTTTCCGATGCGGTGAATGCCGCCAGTTTTGCGGGCCTGTGAGCTCGGACATACGGGGATCCCTTTCCGGCGTTGTGGATCATAAGGCGTTTTTTTACGTCGGTCGTGATACCGGTGTAGAGGCAGCCGTTCGAGCACCGGAGCATGTAAACGAACCACGGCTTGGGGAGTGTTTTTGGCATGTGGCAGTGGGAACTACACCACCCGGACAATCCTGGCGACCGGGGCGGATGTTCGGTCTCCGGCGCGAGATCCGATCAGCTGTGAACCCAGCGGGGAGTCGGGCGTGATCACCGTGACGGTTGTCCCTTCATGCTGGACCTCGGTTCCACCGCCGCAGGGAGCGAAGAAAAACCATTCCCTCGCGCCGGGAAATTCGATTTCGACCAGTGCGCCGAGATCGATGGGATCGTCCCCAGCGAATGGGCGCAGGGGCATTTTCTCAATCTCTGCCATGGACTCGGCGGCAGCGAGGGCCTGCCTTGCCAGCCCATCGACCAGGTAGTTTTCCTCAATGGCGAGGGTGTCGTATTTGCCCTCGGCCTTGCTCTCGGCATCGTTGCCTCCCTCCCGCGTGATCTTTGAGACGCGGCTGCGGTGCTCAAACTCCTTCCGGAGCCGATCAAGAATGTTCGCGATGATTTCCGATTTATTCATGGGCCGCAGAGACTACGGCATCCAGCGGGTCCAAATCCGTGGCACAGGCACCGGCTCCGATCTTCGGAACAGGTTTTGCAGGAAGGTGAAGAGAGCTTTCATGCGGCAAGGTTCGTCGCTTCCGGGGAGGGAGGCAAGCGAAGGAAAGTGATTGTACCGTCGGTTCGTGCAAAGGCTCAGGGATGGCCACCCATCTGCCATGCCTTGATCGCCTCGACCGGGTGGATGAGCATGATGACGTTGAGGGTGAGGTTGTCCCGCACCCAGAGCGCACAGCCAACCTCCATCGCGACGAAGAGCATCACGCTCGCCCAAAGCGGGAGCCGCCATGCCAGAATGAACCCGAGGCACATCATCAGAATATCGCTCAGGGAATTGAGGATACTGTCACCCGAATACCCGAGGGCCATTGTTGCCTCGCGGTAGCGGTTGATGATGATCGGCGAGTTTTCGAGCATTTCCCAACCCGCCTCCACCAGCACGGCTATCAGGAAACGGAACCGGATCGGCACGCGCCGGGCAAAGAGCCAGAGAATGCCGAAAAACAGAAGCCCATGGCCAATGTGGGAGAAGGAATAGGCATCTGCCAAGCGCTGGGAACATTCGCTGCTCCAGATGTTGCCCTCCCAGAGACCTGGCTTGCCATCAGGTCCGAAAAGCAAGCGCCCCATCCACCACTCGAAACCGACCGTGACGACAAGGACCGCCGCAAATCCCCAAATGATCGTGGCGCTCTTCCTCAAACCTTTTCTCATATCGCAGATCAATCAATGGTGCTCGCAGGCAGGCGATCCGCCGGGGAAAACGAGGTCGTCGCGGAACTGCACTTTGTCCCGCTCGCCGAGGAATGCCAGGAGTTCCGGCAGGGACATGTTCTCCGCCGAGCAGGTGAAGAACCGAGCGCCGGTTCCGAATTCTCCCGCCACGATGCCTGTCAGCGTCCCGGCCGCGATGCCGTCAGGGTATTTGGCGACGAGTTCGATGATTTCATGCCCGTGGATCTGTTCGGAGGTCATGTCGGCAGTTTACCGCCCGCCGGGCGGCGCGGGACAGAACGAAAACGCTGGAGAGGTGAAAAGAACGCAAGGGTTGTGTTGCACCCAGGGTTGTGTTGCCCCCGGCTACTTTTTCCTCCTGTGCCGACTCGTTGGCTTGACCGCCTCAAGCATTTGCCTGCGAATTTCACGGGCCATCCGAAGTGCCGTCACGTTTAGATCATCCACATCTTGTTCGCATTGGACGATCTTCTCCCGAAGCTCCTTGGACCACCGAGCCATGAAGTAGAAATCCATGTCGCCTATCGTTCGGACCCGCCGATGTCCCAAGTCGAGTGCGTAGCGCCGAAAATCCGGCTCCCCCGCAATGGTTCGAGGAACCCCCAAACCATCGTCGCCCAGAGCCAAGGCAATAGGAGGGAAGCAGGAGTTGGTTCCGAATCTGACCAAGGGGCGGAGCGCAGCGCGTATGGCGTCTTCGAATTGAAAATCCTCAAACCGCTCCAGCAGGTCCAATGACGTTTTCAGTCGCCCTTTTGGCCGCCCGCGATTGTCTCGTTGCGGCCAGGGTGGAATTTTCTTGGAGTTGACAAGTTCCAAGCACCATTTCCGGAATGGGTCCCGTGATCGGGAAAGCCCTTGTGGATGGAGGGTCCGCCAAACTTTATACGGCGAGTATCCCAGCTCCTGAAGGTGCCGGATTTCGGGCAGGAATCTGGCATCCTTGTCCTCCTCGTCGCCTGTTGCCATGGGTGCCAACCTAGGCGGGAGACGGCGTATTTGCACGGGCAAATATTTTCTGCCCGGCATCCTCGGCGACACTTCCTTCGGTGGCGGCGCCTGCTGGGGAGAGGGCACCCACGACCGGTGGGGGGAGGGCTTGCCCTCCCGGCCTGCGCCTTTGAAGCAGCACCCGGAGGGCAAGGACAATAATGGATTACTTTATTCGTTTAGAAAAAAGTATCCATTATTGTGCTTGACAAAGAATAATCGTATATTTTATCATGATTACTTTAAACATCAACAAAATTCAAAACTATGGGACTCAGCGGACTAGATTCGGACGCGGCTCTTGAGCACGATGTCGTGGAGAGTTGGCGTCATAGCATTGACAAAGAGGCCTTGGCCAAGCGCAAATTGGGCGAGTGGGTCTTTATTCCGCGGCCCTTGGAATACGAGTTCCAAAACGACTTCTCGGCGATTAGGCCAAGGGATGCTTTGTATTTCCAGGGTGCGGGCATTCCCACCATCACGGTCTCTTCTATAGATCCGGAACCTTGGGACGAGTCGGGCACGATGGCATCGTTTTCTGCAGGAAGCGGGGCGGCCGTATTACGCGAATTCTTCCGACAGCAGGGACGACGGGCGAGAGGTCGGAAGGCAGCTGGGGCAGTTGCCGACCGCGAGTTGCCCGCCCCCCCGTCTGGGATTCCGATGGCACCCCCGACATTGAAGCTGGTTGGTCCCTTGGAGCATTTGAAGTGGCTTCGGTTGATTCGGGACGAGTCGCGAACCTATCACCGCTGGGCGACGGGAGCGGATTTGCGTTTGCAGTGGAAGTCGACTCCGGCTTCCACCCGGACGACTTCTACCGAGGGTGATGCGGGGCCTGGCATGATTGATGAATCGATTGACGCGATAAAATCCGGCTCCACCTCGAAGCCGGGCGAGCGCACGATCCGCGAAGTAAAGGAGGGGTCGGATCTCCGTCGCTACACGATTAACACCCACCCCGCCCTCGCCAGGGCGCTGTCGAAAATGGTGGCGGCCGGGGAGAAGGACCGTGTGATCGCCGTCATGGCGGAACTGGCCCCGAGGGTGGCCGCCAAATTTCAGGAGATCACCGGTCGCCGCTGCGTCGCCCTCTCGGTGCACTTTGATTCGAACTTGCCGCATTGGAACATCTGGCACTGCGGCACCGAGCGGGTGATTTATCCCATCGGGAAAAAAGAGAGGGAGCGTTACCGGCGAACGGCGTTCGATTTGAACAGCTCGGGAAGCCTTCTCGCCTGGCACCGGACGCGGTTCGCTTTTGAGCGCCTCGGCAAAGATTTCAAGGCCCTCAGCTCACGGACCGTGAATGAACTTGAGAAAGGTTTCAAGCGGGCCATGGACCGCCAGGGCCGCCCTCCGGGCGATTGGACGATCAACGAGGAGGCCGACCGACTCCTTGAGGATGCTCTTCGCACGAGCGGAAAGGAAACAGAGATCGAGGCGGGCTTCGCGGAATTTGTCCAGAACGAGGAAAAACGTTACCGAGATGGTGGTGCCGGGCGCGAACCCAAGGACGGCCGCAAGCTTGCGGTTCTTCTCCGGGACGATGAATCCGTGGGGGATGCCATCGAGCGGCTGAAGCGAGCCGAGGAGATTCAGGCGATCGAACAAGCACTCAGGCCCGGCGGCGGAGAAACCCTGTCCGAGGCGGCCGCTCGCGTGGTGGAGCGGACCGGCTCACTCGCCGACGAGCTTGAGCGTTCATCGCAAGATGCCGCCGCTCTGCGCGCTGAACGGGATGGTTTGAAAGTTCAGGTCGGCGAATCGGCGACGGTCCTTTCGCAGGTGAAGTCGGTATTGAAACCGGATTCCGACGAACCGCTCCTGGAAGCTGCAAAACGTGTGACTGCGGGCGCAGAAGAAGCGGAAGCTCTGAAAAGCCGGGTTGAGGAAATGGAGGGGAAGGGAATTTTTTTCCGTTAGAATTTAAAAAATGAAGTAGTGCTGGTTGACCGGGCGGCGCTTTCGCGCCGCCTGTTTGAAATGAACGTTTCGAACCAACCAGCACCATGAAAAAAACTACTG
>Ga0247840_10009136_pt1 | contig 12955 bp, 19 predicted proteins | sample LaCruzMarch2015__FD_192404 | JGI IMG/M metagenome (GOLD analysis project Ga0247840, IMG submission 192404) | Freshwater microbial communities from meromictic Lake La Cruz, Castile-La Mancha, Spain - LaCruzMarch2015_17m | ecosystem: Environmental > Aquatic > Freshwater > Lake | place: Spain...
ACGAGACGGTTCCCTCGTAGCCCAGCTACGTGGGGATCCGGGGAGGGGCCGCATCCGCGATGCGTCCACGGGCGCATCCGTGCGTGCAGACCTATCGGGATAGGCCCTAAGGTGGAGAGCCTGGGCGGAGATTCACGTTCGCGGTTGTCGCCGCCGATAGCTTGATGGTAGGGCCGAATCTTGAGAGTGGGGTGGATGAGCCATGGGTGATGTCACGTTCCTCATGTTCAACTCGGAAACGGGCCAGCCTCAGGGCACTGTATCCGGAGCACCTGCGGACGTGGCCGACTTCCTCGCGATCTGGGTCAAGAACACAGAAGAGGGGATCTCGCTCGAGCGGCGGCTCGGCGTTGAGCTGAGGCCTCCTTCGGAGCCCACGGCTGAAGAGTGACGTTGTCGTTGGCGGCGCCATCCTCGCCACCAGTGATGGCTGCGCGACAGTCACCGGCAGCGGCACGGACGTGGGCGCGACGCCGGGCAGCAACTCCATGACGTTCGGCAGCCAGACGCGTAGCGACTACCCCCTGTGGCGCGCGGTGCGCAGAGCAAATACGGGGCAGCCGGGCGGCTCGTGCCTCACGGTGGCGGCGTCCGTGCCGAGTCAGGCTCGCCGCCAGGCTTCTGCGTCCCGGCTGCTTTGACCACCGTCGCGGGCGGTCAGCCGTCGATGATCTTGGCACGGAGCTTGGCAGATGCGGGCGTACGCTCGTACAGTTCAGCGTCGAGTCGCGACGCGACCGCTTGGAGCTCGGGACGAGCGTTCTCCATCAGTGCCCGGAGCGGCTCGGAAAACAGCATCCCGCATCCCTTCAGGTTCTGACTCGGCTTGGAGCCGCACTCGGCCCAATGCACTTCCCACCCGCGCTGACCGGTGTCGTTGATCAGCCGTTGGGGTCGGCCGGGCCAGAAGAACGGGTACCAGGCGAGGTACGGTATGCCGCGACGTGAAAGCCGGGTGCACACCCGGGCGAGCGCTGTCCAGTCAGCCTTGGCAATCGGCGAATAGGGCGGATCGAGAAAGACGAGGTCGCACTCCTCCAATCGACTTGCGGCCTCGAATCCGTCGGACTGCGTGAAGAGCACTTCAACGTTGGCAGAGAAGGGTCCCGTCGGCGGCTCTGCATACGCACCGGAGGTGATCAACAAGTTCTACTTGGCAAAGACCCACCCCGAGAAAGGCTGAGTGACAGCATGACGCAGGTCTTGATGGCGCGTCGCAGCCGGAGCCGCCGTCCGGCTTGAGGCTGCCCAAAACTCCGCGCCTTGGGCTTGTCGCAGGCATCGCTTTGCGTTATCATGTGATAACGAATCGAGGTGGGGTGACCGCTCGGCACCAGGTGGTTCTTCTCCTGCATCTCATGAAGCAGACCGCGAAGCAGCGGTTTCACCTCGTCCGCCGCAAGGTCAACCTCGACATGCTCGCTCGGCTCGGCATGATGCCGGGAGACGCCAAGGATCGGGTCATGGCCCTCACTCCCCGGGACTAGGTCCGAGGTCCCGACCAAGACTGCAGCTATCCGCAGCGCGACGTTCGGGTGTTTGGCCTGCGAGTGGACGACACGGAACTGTACGTGAAGATCCAGGTCTTCGCCGAGCCTCCCGCGCGCTGCGTCTGCATCTCCTTTCACGAGGCCGAGCGACCGATGCACTACCCCTTCCGAGAGACCGAACCACCCGCCAGCAAGGAGGAGCCGCGATGAGCACGACCTTCTGCCGTGCGTGCATGAAGGACGCCGACGTGCACATCGAGGACCGCCGCGAGACTCTGCCGGTACGTGGCGAAGACATCGAGGTCGAGGCCCGAGTCGCCGTGTGCTCGACCTGCGGTGAAGACGTCTGGCTGGACGAGCTCGAGGGCGAGACGCTCGCCCGCGCGTTCGCCGAGTACCGCCGCAGGCGCCGCTTGCTCCCGCCCGACGAGATGGCGCGGATCCGTCGCCGGTGGGGGCTCGGTCAGCGGGCGTTCGCGCTGCTTCTCGGTTGGGGCGAGGTCACTCTGCACCGCTACGAGAAGGGCTCGCTGCAGGACGCGGCGCACGACGCGCAGCTGCGCATGGCCGGGCGCCCCGAGAACATCCGCGCGCTGCTTGAGGCGCACGGCGAGCGGCTCACGCCGCGCCAGCGAGCTTCGCTCGAGCGGCGGCTGGGGGAGGCGGCGGCGGCCGCGGCGGAGTGCGAGGGTGGCGACGAGGACTTCGAGCGTCTCCTCGCGCGGAGGGCCGAGGGCGGCTTCGGAGGCCATGCCCCGCTCTCGCTGGCCAAGGTCCGCGAGACGATCGCCTGCTTCGCCGCGCGGCCCGACATGTTCGTGACGAAGCTCGCGAAGCTGATGTTCTACGCCGACTTCCTGCACTATCGCGAGCACGCGACGTCGATCACGGGGCTCGCCTACGCGCACGCGCCGCAGGGGCCGATCCCCGACCGCTACGAGCGCCTCAGGGACGACGCCCTCGAGAACGCCGTCATCGAGGTCGAGGAGAGGTGCGGAGACGACTGGTCGGGTGAGGTGCTTGTCGCACGGCGACCCGCGAACCTCTCCGTGTTCTCAGAAACGGAGCTGACCGTTCTCCGAGCAGTGGAGAGGCAGCTGGGGGCGAAGACCTCCCGGCGCCTCAGCGAGATGTCGCGCAGCGAAGCAGCCTGGACGACGACGTCCATGGGCGAGCGCATTCCCTATGCGGCGGCAAGGACCTTGTCGCTGATGCCTTCGGGCTCATCGCCGGCCTGATGGGGTTGGGCGGCGCTGTTCGGCCTGCGGCGGAATGCGCAAGCCGCTCACCGAAGGACTGGTATGCGTTGTCTCCCAGCGCGGTGGTCGCCGAAGGGGTGCTCCACCGGCTCGTGAGCTCCTCCCTCCACGTGCATGTGGAGGGCAAGAGCAACCGGCGGAGGCGGCGGCCGGGACAGGGCGAGGAACTCGCCAATGGAGGCCCGGCAGAGCAGAAGAAGCTCACGAGACCGGTTGGGGAATTGTTTGACGCTCGGGGTGGGGAACTACTTGACGTTCGACAGTCACTGGTTATGCCCAGGCCGTGAGACTCGGTCATAACGTCGACTCGGGAGTGTCAGAGCCTCCTTCTTTGGGCAGAATGACCGGCCCGGCTCCCTCGACGCGTTGACGCTTCTGGCAATCGCTTGACCTCCCAGCGTCCGTGGTCGATACTCTTGACGGCTCATCTACCACGCGTAGAAAGAGCAACGACGTCGTCCGCTTGCGGGCGACGTCAGCCCTTAAGGGGGTCTTCCCCGCCACTTCTCTCCCACTCCGCCCGCATCTGCTTGCGCCGATATGCTTCGTCGACCACGTAGGCCGTCCAGAGCATGATGTGGTCGCCGCGGTCAGCGAGGATGACCGCATGTGTGAAGTCCGGCAGCGCGATGACGATGCGCCGATCGCCCCGGCGCTCGTTGGGCCAAGCCACCACGCGGTGCGTGCCCAGCGCGTCGATGATCGCCCGCGGCCACCGAATGCGCTCACAGCGGCGCGGGTCGGGCATGCGCTCGCTCCCGTCGGCGCCCTCGGAGACGAGATGGTAGAAGGTCGCCTCCCGCCCGTTGACGAGCGGATGACGCTGTACCGATCACCGGTGCCGGCCAGCTTGTCGAGCAGTGTGAAGTACATCTTGTAGTACCACGTGTCGTGATCCTGGCCGAAGGCGTCGTGCCTGAGCAGGCTCTTGTCGGGGATCAGTACGGCGCGGAAGCCAAGAGCCGGCTCGCGCATGTAGTACGCCAGCAAGTCGGCGTAGAGGCCGACGCCGGCGGTCGACACCTTCTTCCACTTCGCCTCGAATGACGGTGGGCGACCATGGGACGCCTTGAGACGCCGAAGCTCGTCCGCGACGCGACGCGCGTCGGCCTGCGAGCACGTGAGCGCGCCAAGCACCATCACCTTCTGGCGATCGTGCTCGACGTGGCAGCTTTCGTCGCAGTAGATGTTGTAGTCGATGGGGTGCCCCTCGGACGCGAGACCGGCCGTCAGCCGTGCCCCATGACGATAGGCCTACCCCCGGACGCGGGCGAGAGTGACAATGGTGGGCGCCGCCTGGACGGCCCGAGGATGACGCTCACGCGGCGCGGTCATGGAGGGAAGTGGACTTGGTGAGGTGCTCGTCCTCATCTTGACCCGGCCCATAGTAGGTGAAGGTGGGAATCGAGCATGCGGATCGGCCGCACCTTGCCGGATGCCATCTCCTCAGTGCGGCGGACTGCCTCCTCGAGCCAGAGCTGCTCGACCTCCACCGCGGAGAGGTCGTCAAGGCTTGCGAGGAGCTCCCGGGCGAGACTCGCCCGCGCCGAAGGACCCAGCTGCAGCGCTTCGACTGAGCTCGTCGATGGTCATGGCAGCTCGCGTCACATTCGTGCCGCTGCGACCGCAATCGCGCTCTGCCGCGCGATGGCACTATGTCCGGCCGACGATTCCGACGGAGGCCAGACGAGTGGCCACCTTGACCCGGAATACTCAGCCGGCGCCTGCGGCGCGCCGGCCCGATCTCCTCTTGCGAGCTTGCCGCTGTCTTGAGCGGGAGCTTGAAGTCGCAGGCGAGGCGCTCACGAGCGCCGGGTCTGCGGTCTCTGCTACGGGTTCGAGAATCTGACCAAGGGCAGCGGGTTGTCGACCTCGTCGAAAGGCGAGTCCCTCTTGTCCTCCGGTACCGCGGACAGGTCGAGCAGGCCGGGCACCATGTAGGAGCTCCCGGCTCGAATGTCGGGACTTGCCGCAACGTAGTCGTTGAACTGCTTCCTGTCGAGCACGACGACCGGACAGGCAGGGCAGAAGTGGCCGCCGGCGCTGCCCACGAGCCGGCTGTCCAGTGACTTCCCGTGCCGCACGACCAGCAGATACGCACGCTGCTTCGGGACGAGCCTGGCGTGGCAGTCGGGGCAGAGCCTGGTCCCGCGGACGTCGTCAGACCAGTACATCTTCCGCGGGGTCGGTTCAGGTTCGCCTATCATGCATTACCTCCGCCGAATGCTGAAGGAAGCGGAGCCGCAGCGGCGTCCGCCGGAATGGCTGGTCATGCCACGAATGGGATGACGCTGAGCTTCGCCCGCGAATGGCACAGCCCGGGTCACGGATGAAAGGCCTGCGCCTTGAGGCGCACCCCCAAGGCCGCGCACACCCGGCTGATCGTGTCGAAGCACGGCTGCGCACCAGGACGAAGCGCCTTGTACAGGGTTTCGCTGGTGCGCCCGGCTGCCCTGGCGATCGCGGTCATGCCGCGCGCCCGGGCGGTGTCGCCCACATTGATGCGCTCAGTCATGGCCGTCTCCTTTCGTCAAGCCGAGCACCAAACGCTTGACGCGCGCGCCACTGCACGCACCGCCACATCGAGCGGCCGTCAAGGCATGCGGTGAATGCGGGCAGAGGCCGCATGGTGCGCTTCACCGCTGCACCCACCCAGACTCCGGCCAGCGGGCCCCGCTATCTCCGGCTGAACGACGCGAGCGCACGCCGGTAGTCGGAGAGAAACTGCGCAAGGGAGTCGTCCTGGCGCTCCAGGGCGGACAGATCCATCGACGCAGCGATAGCCGCTGCATACTCCATCCCTCCGATGACGGGCTGCCGTCCGGCATCCCGCACGCATGCCTTGAGCTGCTGCTTGTAGCGGTCTCTCTCGCACTTCTTGTCGGGCGCCGGACACCCTTTGCCGAGAGCGCCTTTGAACGCCTTCCCATCGAGGAGCATCCACCGTTCCACGTGCGGGTCCGGGATCGCCGCGACGAGCACTCCGTCATAGCCTGTGTCCGCCACCATGTCGTCCATTTCCCGTCTGCGTTGACGCAGCCCCACGCAATTCGCGTCTGTGGCGACGACCACAAGATCGCTTGACCGATGGCGTCCGCGCACGATATCTCGCAGGAAGAGCCGGGCCTCCCCCATCACTGCTCCGTGACCGCCAGTGGCGCTGCGAACGGACACCGTCACGCGAGCGCCTTCCTCATCCGCCACTCGCTCCAGAAGTGGGCGAATCAGCAACTCGTGAGCTCCGTCCTCGGCAAACAGCGCGACAGACAGCGCATCAGGCATCAAAATCCCCGCGCAGCACCCTTGACGAGATGGCGAGCTCGCCATCGGCCTCCTCGGCATCCAGGGCGACCTCGACATCGCGCTTGAGCCACAGCCCGCCCATGCCTTCGATGGGTTGGATGGTGGTCTGGCCGTGCTCCTTCCTGCACACGAACAGAGCTTCTTCGGGCAGGTAGTCTGGAAGGATCGGTGAGTGCGTCGTCACGATCAGCTGGGTGCTGCCGCTCTCCGTCAGACTGCTGAGTATCTCGGCCACGAGCCGGATACGACGGGGGTTGATGCCGTTTTCGGGCTCCTCGAAGCCAATGAGCGACGGTCGGTCCCTCATGCCCGAAAGGGACAAGAGGCCGAGAATGCGCAGCGTTCCTTCAGAAAGCAGCCGCGCGGGGATAGGCCTCTCTCCTTCCAGCAGCCTGAGCTCCACCTCGCCGAGCTCGGACACTTCCACCTGGATCCCGCTCATCGACGGGATGACGGCCCTAAGAGCTTCCTCAATGGCGGCGTACTGAGCTGCGTCCGTCGCCTTCAATGTGTTGAGAAACGCGGCGAGCTCCTCCCCCATAAGCCCGATATGTCGCACCTCTTTCACGGCGCTCGCGGCGCGCATTCGCTCCCTGGGTTCGAAGTAGAAGAACAGCCAGCTGCGCAGCTCCTCCTGCATGGCCACCAGATGAGGGAAGTGCGGAGCGTACAGTGGCCTGGAGAGGATCGTGTACGGAAGGCTGAGGTCGTGGTAGGTCGGGTGTGCCTGCTTCTCCATTCTCAAGCGGAGATGGCCTTCCATCCGCTCAAGGAACGGCGCTCTTGTCGCGGGTTGCCACTGCCGGTCGAGGGCGCCAAGGTACTCATCCTTGACGAACAGGATGCCTGAGCGAGGCTCGATGCCCACTTCCACACGGTATCTCAGCCTGCGCTCGCGAACCGGTGACTTCTCTTTCGTCAGCGGCGCGTCTGACTCGCTGCTGGTTCCAAGTCGCTTCATGTCGCGTACCTGCCGGCTGACCCTCTCCACCACGCTGGGGGACAGCTCGACGTCTACCTCGATGACGAACGACGCCTCCTGTTGTTGGAGCAGGTCACGCATGCCGTTCGGCCCGAACGTGAACGACTCCAGCTGCTGGCCGCGGTATGGCGGCGCGAATGCGTCCTTGAGGGTGGGACTCGTCCCGAGCCGAGACAGGAGCTGCAAGGCGTCGAGGAGATTACTCTTCCCGGCGCCGTTCGGCCCAAGCAGAGCGGTGAACGAGCGCAGCTCGATGTCGAGGTCGGCGAAGGACTTGTAGCCCCTCAGATGGATGCGCTTGATCATCTTGCTCAACGCCCCCTGAGTGCCGGACGATTGTGGAAACCTGCTGCCGACCTCGTGAGTCTATCGTCTGTTGACAGGCCTCGCTCCAACCTGCTTCACGCCGATCAGCTGCCGAAAGTGCGGCACACGGAAGATCTGAGCCACGTACTCCATCTCCTCTTTCGTGGGGTCGAGGAACAGGCGTGGGTGGCTGTCGACCCAAGCATTCAAGTGCTCCGAGGAGCTTTGAAGCTCCAGCTCCTTGGCGACCTCCCTGCACGACACGAGCAGCCCGTCGGCGACCAGCTTCTCGATTCGGTCCCAGAACGACGGAAAGCTCTCTGGGTAGTAGTTGCCGAAGACCCGGAACGAGCTGGTGTCGAGGACGTAGGTGGCGGACATCAGATCCTGCTCGCGACCTTCTCTTCGAGCTTCGCGATATTGCGGGCTTTGATGCCCAGGTGCTCAGCGAGATCGGAGTCGCTGATGATCCCGGCGCGGTACCGAGAGAAGGCGAGTCGAAGGTACGCGTCACCGAGGTAGGCCGCCTGGTTGTTGTAGTAGTCGCCGCCATCGCCGGCGCGGCCCACTTCGCTGTCGGTTTCCCATGCCTGCACATAGTCGCGATACGACACCGGGTCGATCCAGCCTCTGTCGAGGACGCGACGCAGGATGACCTCGCGGCTCACGTTGAACGTGCGCGCGACGGCGGAAGCAGAGGCCACGGGATCGTCTCGATCGATGCTCTCCCAAGGAAAGGCCCCGCTCGGAACCAGTACCTCCGAGGCAAGCTGGTTGCAGGCGACCTCGATGGACTGCCGGGAGCCTGACATGCGATCGACGAAGCGGCCATCGGCGGTCGTGATGCTGCTGAGGCCGTGCAGCAGATGCGCGACCTCGTGGAACAGGGTGAAGACCTGGCCTGAGAACGGCGTGCTGTTGTTCACCATGATGATGGGGAGCTCGTCGTCAGTGAGGCAGAACCCGGAGACATCACGTTGCTTGAAGGATCTCTTAAACACAAAGACGCCGGCACCCTCCACGCAGCCGCGCCACGCCGCCATTGCCTCCGCAGTCGTGCGCCACGATCGCTGCTGCTCCAGAGTCACGCCGAGGTAGCTGCGCAGCTGCCGGGCTGCGGACATCACATCGGATGAGCGGTCGAGTCGGAGATCGCGCCACAGACGTCGCTCCGACGGGTTCAAGCCGCCGGTCAACTCCCTGAGCGACGCTTGATATGAGCGGCCAAGCCGCAGGGCGAAGCGCGCATCAGCACCGAGGCCGGTGATATCGAAGCTCGGCAGAGTACGGAGCTCCTGCTGAGCGGCCAGTTCCTCCCGGGGCTCCGGCAGGAAGAAGAGGGCGACTGGGCGATGGAAGAGGCCCTCAGCCAGAGTCTCGAGCTGTCTGTAGGTGGGCCATGCATCGCCGGTCTCCCACGCGGCAACGTCGTCCGCGCCCTTGCGCATGGAGTGCGCCACGTGAGACAGGGATAGGCCCGCTCGCTCGCGCGCCCACGTGAGAAGATCGGGATTGAGTGCTGTCGCCCTATCGCTCATGAGCCCAATCTACCATTTGCTGACGACGGCAGACGGGGCGTTCACCGTGTCGCAGACTGGCGACGCGCACGTCGATGCCGTGCCACGCGGCGTGGGCTGCGGATCGCCGTCGCAAGCATCCTGGGCGATCTGCGGTGCATGGCGCTCGGTCTTTACATCTGAACGACTGGCCGCAAGAAGAAGCCGGTTTCGTTGTCGACCAACTCCACGCGGAAGCTCTCTCGCATGTCAGACAGCCGATCGTTGACCCACTCCACCGGGGGCATCAAGACCCAGGCATCGGCGTCATGGGACTACTGGGGTGCGTTGATGCGTACTCCCCACTCAGACGGCAGAGCAGCCTGAGACTGCGATCGTACTCAGCGGAGCTGGCGCCGCGCCCGCCTTGACCGTAGCCCTCGCTCCCGGTCAGTCCGAAGGACGCCAGGATCTCCGCAGAGAGCTTCTTCAACGGACTTGCACCACCGGCTCCGCCGCGGCCGTCGGCACGACCAGCATCCCCTCCGTCGCCGCCGATGACGATCGAGCCCTCCCCGCTCGCGTCACCGCCGCCACCGTCGCCTCCGCGCCCCCCTCCAGGTCCACCAGCCTTGCCGCCTTTGCCTCCGACAACAAGGCTGTTCCTGCCAGCGGCGTTGCCGCCTCCGCCTCTTCCGCCTTGCCCGTCCAGTTGAGCCGTGGCACCGCGATGTTCCTTGTTGGCGATCGCTCTCCCAAGCTCCGTCTTGTACCGCGAGAGCTCGCGCGGCGCCAAGCCCTTCGCCTGGCTGGTCTTGGTGTCGTACTCAGCGTGATGGTCGAGGAAGAGGAAGGCGAGGTTGCTTTCCGCTGAGTTGGATCAATCTCGATCAATGTGCGCGAGTTGTCCCTGCTTGCGGTCCAAGTCCCCGTTGAGGCCATAGCAGAATGCGCACCTGCGGGCGCAGGAGGTGAGAACCCGCTCCTGAGCCTCACTCGTTGCCTTCTTGCGCCGCTCTGCAGAACCCATGGCTCCTCCCTACTGCCGGCTCGCCTCGTTACGGGGGCGAATTCTGTCCGCTACCATGGTCACCGTAGCACCAGGGCCGGACGGGTCGGCGTGATGGCTTGGGCTACGGCATGCGAGACTGTGCCGCCGCGTCTCGTGAGCAGTTTGTCGGCCGTTTTGCCGAATCGACTGTTGCGCGCGTGGACGCGCATCATCGGAAATCGCCAGGCGCAGGGACAAGGCTTGGAGGCGGCGACCGGAGTCGAACCGGTGATGGAGGTTTTGCAGCGTGCACCACGGTGGTGTGTCTCTGATGCCGGCGCCGATCATCCGCGTGGGCTTCGCCTCGTCGATGAGGCGGTCGACGACGTCGGCGCGCGTCTCCATACGGGCAGAGCGCTCCCGGACTTCGCGTTCGCCCATCGGCAGCGCCTTGGAGTCGACGCGGTGGTAGTACCGTGATTGACCCTTGCCGGACACCATCACCGGGGAGAGAGATTCCTCGACCTCCACCAAGAGACAGTAGCCACCGCCCTCGATGGGGATGGGAACGGCATCGAAGGCGACGGCCGGGAGGCAACGACCCACGAGCGTGTCGATCAGCTGATCACGATATGCCGGGTCGGTGAGCGGGGTGATCTCCGCCGGCACGTTCTCCCCGGGGCGCTCGTCCTCTTTCAGGCCGATGATCAGTCTGCCCCCGAAGCTGTTGGCCAGCGCGGACACGTTCTTCGCCGCCGCGCCCTTCTGGGAGGCAGTGCCAAGTGGCAGAGACGCCTTGTACTCGAGCCGCGGTCCCTCTTCGACCTGATCGGCGATCAGCTGCTCGAGGTCCGCTTGGGTCCATGTTCGCGCTGGCTCCTGAAGCATTTCGGCCCCTATTCGTCATTTCGGATCTGCAACAAGAAGACCAGCAGCGACTCCATTCGCGCCACCGTCGATATCAGATGCGCCGTTGACAGCCGGGATTCCACCGTGTGCGTGCCATCGCTGAGGAGGTCGAAGAATGACAGTGCGGCTCTTACGTCGTCCTCCACAAGATCGGTGAATGCGCCCTCATTGATGTTGCGACAGATGTACAGCAGGCGCGCGCGACGAGTTGGCCGTTTGTTGTGGAAATGGTCGGCATGGGAGGTCCAGGACCGCACACCATCGTCTGGCGCGAGCGCATGCAGCACCTGGGTGAACAGCTCGCGCAGGGACGTCGTCACGTGACGTGCGCGGTCCGGGTTCCTGCCGGCCAAAGCCTGCCGAGCGCCCACCAGAAGCGGGCAAAGCGAGCCATCGAACTCACGGAGCAGATCATCGATGCCCGGAACCGCTTCCTCGAGTGATGCGTCGACGGTGACCAGAGCGTCGTCCGCGTCGACCGCCAGGATGCTGACTGACTCGAGTGTCCGAACATGACGGTAGTACTCAACGGGGACGTAGGCAGTAATCAGAGGGAGACGTGCGACGAGCGACGGCTGAGTGGCCGCGGCGAGAACGCGTTCGTAGGACCGAGTCAGCCTACCGAGGTGCGCCGCAACAGAGCGCCGGAACGTCGCGTCAGCGCCCACCAGACTCCCAAGAGGCACGCGGTCCAGAGCGGCGAGCCTCTGCTGCGCGACGAGTGACGCAGAAAGCATCCGGCTCATATCCATCTGGGCCAACGATGCGGTGAGCGTTGGCGGCAGGCCAGCGCTCCGGAGAATCTCGTGCACTCCTCCTGGGCCGGAGAATGCGGCGGCGACGCTGCTCTTTGGCAAGCCAATCTGCTCGACGATTTGGGTGAGATTCCGGTTGGCGCCGAGCAGCGAGTTCATCAACGGAGTCACTGGCAGGAAGGCGTTGGTCTGACCAAGGATGCTCTGAGCCGAACGCAAGAGCGCGACATCGAGAATGGCGCTCTTTGAGAGCGTTTGTGTCAGGGCCGCTGCCGTCGCGTCCTGCCCCCGAACCTTCGTCGGATAGCCGGAGTAGGTGGTGCCAATTGCGGTCATCTGGCGCGCCAGCCTCGCAAGCTCATCGAATCCGCCGATGGCAGACGTCTTCACCATCCTGGTCGTCCGCATGACACCGCAAGCAGAATCGCCCGAACGAGATCCATGTCGCGTTTCATGCACCCTTCCAATCGCACCGGCTCCACTGGCGCCGCCACGCAGCCAACGTCCGCGAACGCCCAAGTGCCGGGTTCCTCCACCTTGACATCTTGGCCTAACCGGTATCAAATGATACCATGCCTCGCATCCCAAAGCGATGGGAGCTCACGGACCGCAAGGTCATCCGTACCATCCGCCAACTGGCAGCGCTTCCCGACTTGGTGCGGACCACTAACCGATGCCTCAGAGACATGACATCGCTCCGCATCAACAAGGCCGGCGTATGCCAAGCGATCTGCGACTGGATAGATGCCGGAGAGACGGTGATCGCCACGATCAATACGGAGGACCCGAACCACATCGCCGAACCAGCCTACGAGGTGTATCCCGTCATCGAGGGAGTGAAGATGTTCGTCAAGGTCAGTGTGGTCATCCGTGGGAGCCGGGCGGAACTGCTACTCATCATCTCGGCTCACAAGGACGAAGGAGGCCAAAGCGCATGACTGACACCCGTTGCGCTGTCTGTGGCAAGGGCGAGCTTGCTGAGAAGCATGGGACGTTCGTCTTCGAGTGGCCCGCCGATTTCCCGGTCGAGTCGTCGCGCTTTGACGATGCCACGTGGTGGGTCTGTGGGTCGTGCGACGAAGAGGAGCTACCCCCTGATCTGGTGGCGCGAATCGAGGCGGAGCGCTACCGGCTCGAAGGGCTGCTGAGCCCGCTTGAGGTGCAGGACGTCCGCAAGCGGGTCGGTCTGTCACAACGTGAGATGGCGAAGCTGCTCGGCGTCGGTGAGAAGACGTACACCCGCTGGGAGCTGGGTCTCTCCGCACAGACCAAGTCGATGGACAATCTGATCCGGCTTGCCGACCAGAATCCTGAGGTCCTTCTCCAGATCGAGTCGCGACGGAATCCGGAGCGACAGCGCGAGATTCGCGAGTACTTCGCTGGTCTGCCCGAGGCCAAAGCAGGTTCCGTCTTCGCCTTGGCCGCTCACGGGGGCGAGCTGGATAGCCAGACCGCTCAGAATCT
>Ga0247840_10009139_pt1 | contig 12952 bp, 12 predicted proteins | sample LaCruzMarch2015__FD_192404 | JGI IMG/M metagenome (GOLD analysis project Ga0247840, IMG submission 192404) | Freshwater microbial communities from meromictic Lake La Cruz, Castile-La Mancha, Spain - LaCruzMarch2015_17m | ecosystem: Environmental > Aquatic > Freshwater > Lake | place: Spain...
TTTCTGAAAAAATGAAGATGAAAAGGCTCTTCAGTAATGATACTAATTATTATTTTTGGCGAGAAAAAAATGATCAAGAAATTGATATTATAGAAGAGGGCGATGATAAAAAAATAAGGGGATATGAATGTAAATACAGTTTAGACAATGTTAAGGTACCAATCAAGTCACCAGTAGAGAAAATAGAGGTGATAAATAGCAAGAATTATTATGATTTCTTGTCTGATTCTTCAGATAAGCTTTAGGGGGTGCTGGGATGCTGTGTGCACATTACCAATTCTAATTGACGACTCCGCCTCCGCGTGATACTCTTTTTTTTGGCTTTTTGAAAATAGATCGGATCATTTTTTGTAGGCGTAAGCCGGAATGATTCAGTCAGAATTGTAGAACAACGTTTGAATTAGAAAGATAACAATAAAATGAGAAGGGATTTTATTATTTTGCTCAGTGTGATACTTGTGCTGGTGGGAGAAGCCTGTTTTTTGATTAGTGGTGCAAATGGTGAAAAATCCAGCTCCGCTGTTACTGAACAGATCTGTCAAGCCAATCAAGTGCAGAAGCCGCGCGTGCTTACTAAATCGGACATGGAGTATTTCATCATGACTGAGATTAACGGGATCCTCCGCAGTCAGCTCGTCATGGGTAAGTTGCCATACGAGGAAATCAATGAACGATTCAAGAGCTCGAACAAGCTCGTCATTGGGCGCACTGGTAAAAACATAAATGTCACACTGGTTGCAAACTATCACTGGGCTCACAAAGGAGTGGAAGCGTCGGAGGGGTGTAGCTCGGACGGCGCGGTTGCATGTTTGGAGTTGTACATTCCAGCCATCATGAACACGTTTGAACGGCTTAGTCAGTCAGGAAACTCTAATTGGCATAAAGTATTTCAATCTCACATCATAGTGATATTCATGCATGAAATGGAGCACGCCAGAATTGCTCCGCCCTCGAATCATATTGATGTCAGTGAGGAATCAAGAGCTTGGGCTGACACCTGTGAATACATCATTGATCCCATGGTGCAAAATCACGGCTTGCCGTTATTTACAACCGAGGACAGCTTGTATAGGGCATGGAAGATTGCCAACGGGAACACTGAAGATCCAGTTTGGATCAATGCTGTTCAAAACATCTATGGAGAGATTGATGGTTTAACAACCAAAAAATAATTCCACAGATTTCGCCAATAAGAAATAACAACCTTAACCAAAATTAAAACCCAGACCCGCTAAAATTGGAGAACCTGCCAATTCACTGGCGGGTTTCTCTATTTTTATATCACTTTATTATTCGTCCAGTTTCATTATTTGTGTTATTATATGAAGTATTACTTACATTTAAAACAAAAAATGAAAAAAATAATTTTTGCATTGGCTCTTTCTGTCGTGACAATATTACCAGCTTTTGTTTTCGCATCGCCAGCTGACATTGATACTTCTCTGCAGGCGTCATCTTGTGTAGACTTACAAAATAATCTTAGATACAAAATTCGTGATAATTCTACAAATGGAGAGGTCTCAACACTGCAAGATTTTCTCCAATCTAAAACTTATCTAAATTCAGAGCCTACAGGCTACTTTGGCCTACTTACACAAAAGGCAGTAAAGGATTTCCAATTAGTAAATGATATCCAAGCGACGGGGTATGTTGGACCGATAACTCGTCAAAAAATTAAATTCCTTACTTGTAGTGGAGTTTCTGACTCAACCCAAACATCTAATCCTGATCAATTTATTGGAGTAAATTGTCCTAATGGTCAGATTTTTGTATTTGATAAGTGTGTAGCATCTAATCCAGCAGCAGGGGGTACACCAAAAGGTGCTTTTTTGTTAAAACGAATATCTGGTACTAATGCTATTATGCAGGGACAACAAGGAACTTGGAAGATAGAAACAAATTCAAACACATTAGGTGCTCCTATTAGCAGATTTAGATATAATGTACTTTGGGGAGACGGTTCAGACTCAGAGACTCAGGATTCAAATGTTTTCAATCATCAATATTCCAACCCAGGTTTATATCAAGTTGTATTTAGTTCATACGATAGTCAAGTTGGAGGATTTGATACTGTAAGCCAAATTGCATATGTTAAAGTCTCAGGAAAAGTTCCTTCTAACGTCTCAATCATTTCCCCAAGAGCAGGTAATGTGTACAACGTAGGAGATGTGTTGAATATACGATGGACTGGTGGAATGAGACTCATATCAATAATGGATATGAATACAAAGATTGTTCGCACAATTTTTCAAGTACCTTCTTCATCACCTGATAATGTAAGCGGCGTATATAATTATACTATTCCAAAAGATTTATTGTCTGGCTTTAGGACAGGTACCTTTACCGTTAGCGTATATAATAAGTTTGGTGTAGATAATGAGATATTTGATACCAGTAATCCATTTACAATACAAGCTCAAGCTGAAGCTTGTGCTACTGGACAAAGATGGAATGGAACAATATGTGAGACACCAGCAAAAGTTTCTATTTCTTCATTTAACTTAAATTCAGCAAATGCAGGTTCATCAGTTTTGCTTTATGGGGAAGGGTTTCAGCAATATGATCAATTGTGTTTTACAAGCATGAGTGTTAATTACGCGCCTATGAATTGTATTAAACCAGACTCTATTTCTCCAACTCAGATGTCTATAACAGTACCTTCCCTTGATTCAGGAATATATAAAGTTCAAGTAATACTTGGTGAAGTTATGCAGAGTAATTATCTTGCATTCAGAATTTCTTCCCCATCTGATCCGGTGGTTATTTTCCCAAATCCACCAGAAATAGTTACACGTCCTAGTTTAATAATTTCTAATGTAAATATGGACAAAAATAGCTATAATGTTGGCGATAGATATACTGTGACTTGGGATTTGTCAGATACACCTCCAGTTGAAGCAAATGCTCACATAGGCATTGCCTTATTTAATGAAGAGGGAGTAAGGGTATATAATCTTGTAAATACCTGCGATCATGTCTCTGATTGTGTTAATATTCCTGCAGTTAAGGGGAAGGGAACATATACAGGTGTAATACCTGCTGGTGTCGGAAAGATAGGCCGTTCTGTTTCTACTGGAAAATATAAATTTGAAGTGATGGTTATTGCCAATAAAGCGTTTGAAACAGATGGAGTTAGTGAACATGTTGCAAGTATTCCTTTTACTAATTAAGGAGTCAATATTTATTTAGTAAATTTCGGATTATCTAATTTTACACACCGCTTTTATTTCCTCCAAATCACTTTCTGTAGCTTGCATATTTTCACTTGTGTTTAGTCTATGCATGATGGCATCTGGATCATCCACGTGCTCTAGCCAAAGGGCATGCCCTAATTCATGAGCGAGAACTCTTACTAGTTTTGTATCATCGCTAAATTGATAAACATCAATTACTTGACCCTTAGAATCGCTTCTGTAAAGTCCCTCATTGAAGCCCTCAGATAGAGGTTCACTAATTCTATTATATTGATTCACGCCAGCATTTAGATTATTCGCGTTTTGATTTATCTCGGCAACCATTGCATTCAGCTTTGCGACTTCATTGTTCAGTTCTGTCTGTAATTGATTTATAGCCGATGATTCTGAGTTTAAATAATCTCGCTCAGCATTTAGGCGGTTCTTGACATCAGCACTTACTGAACCTACTCTATTGAGCATGGCTACATCTCTTTCGTAATTTCCTTTTCTTGCATTAAAATTTGCAAGTCTCGATTCAAAATCTGAACTTTTCTGATTGTGTGCCAAAAGCTCTTTATTATATTGTGCTGTCAATCTATCATACGACCCTCTGCTGTTATCAAGTGATGAATCCATGTTGCTTAACTCATCTGTGGTTTGTTGACGAGAATCATAAATTAGATTTATTTTCAAATTTCCATTTGGAGAATATTTAAATAAGTCTTTGTTAATAGGGTCTTCCCAAATTTTTTCTGCTGTCGCAAGATCTTCAATAAAATGCTCTTTTGATATTCCAAATCTGGTATCAAATTTTCCAATACTATAGTAGATTGGACTTCTGCATGGAAAGTATTGGTGATACATCTGTCGCCAATTGTTTACAATGGTGTTTTTGTACATTATTCCTAAAATGACGATGAATATCAAAAAAATAATTTCAACTAGTTTTTTCATAATCTATATATAATATATTAGCAAAGATAGGGGAAAATGACATCCAATTTTGTTTGATGAATTTTGACGAGTATTTATTTGACGATTCTAATTATATTGTTATTCCGTTGTATTTAGAAAGTATTCTGCAAAAAAGAACTTGTCTTTGTTTGTTTTCAGAATCTTTTCGATTTGTAACACTCCAGGAATTAATCTTTGTCTTGGAAAATCCTCAATCTTTCCCCAGAAGCACTCATTTTGGATACCGTTATTGATTATTTCTCCAGATACTTTTGTGCCAGTAAAAATATGACACAACATTTGACTTATCAACTCTGTTTCATTATGAACTGTTATGTATACAATCCCTCGATGCTTCAAAGATGCTTTGAGCCCAGTCTTTTCTAGTAGCTCTCTGTTTGCAGAGTCCTTTATATGTTCTTCCATGTGAATTTTTCCATAAGGGAAACCTACGTGATTAATAAAAGGCATTTTGTGTCTTTCGTATAATAAAAACTTCCCATTATGTTTAAGTACCAGAAGGGTTACAATTTTTGGTTGAATTCTCGTTTGAAATGTTTCTGTAGATATTTTATCCACATATTGATTTCCTTTTGATGTTAAATTATATTTAGCACTTTTTAATTCAATAAAGTTTTCTTTAATTAAATTATTCAAGTGATATGAAAATAGATTTCCTTCAATCTTGCTTGGTTTTAATTCAGAATATTTCGCTTTTTTGGAAAGCATAAGTCTTTTTAGAATGTCTTTTTGTATATCATGCATAGCGTATTATCTAACCTCTTTAGCGTGTTATTTTAATATATGTATATAATAACACCCGGTAGGTGATTCTCCAAAATCATCGTTTGGACGAGCCCCGTGGCGATTCTGCTGAATCGTCTCCCAAATCGTCCTTGGGGTGATTTTGCTAAATCACCCAGTAGGTGATTTAGCTAAATCACACTACAAGAGCTTTTGACTCAAATCATTTTGACTAGATTGATAGCTCTATTTGTTTAAAGATGTATACAGATTAGCAACAAACAAAACAAATGAACACTACAAAACTTACAATTACACTTCAATCCATTACCGATCTTGACGAAGGAATCCACATAATTGCCATTACAGGTGGTCCATGTGGAGGAAAAACAACAGGATTAGTTAGATTGGAACAGATGCTCAAAGATAGGGGGTACAAGGTTCTTGTTTCTCCTGAGTCAGCTACCAAATTGATTATGGGAGGTTTTCACCCGTGGGAGATAGAAAGGGCGATCTTTCAAAGGCAATTGATCTTGGACACTCTGATGCAAGAGGAGAGGTTTATCACTGCCGCTCGTGAGTATCGTAAACTTGGTCATAAGGTAGTGATACTTTGTGATCGGGGAGTGATAGACGGACAGGCTTACACCTCTGGAGCGGAAGAGTTTGAGGGTATGATTACAGATCTTGGTTTATCAATCAATTCTGTTTGCAATAATCGATATCATGCAATCATACATCTACGAACGGCTGCACTTGGTGCAGAAGAGTTTTACACACTAGAAAACAATGGGGCGAGAAAGGAAACTCCAGAGGAAGCTAGGATGTTTGATCAGAAAATCCTTGAAGCATGGCAGAGGCATCATCATCCCCGGGTGATAGACAATTCTACAGACTTCAATGGAAAAATCGATAGACTCTTTGCAGAAGTTTGCGCAGTACTTGGCGATCCAGAACCACTTGAGATAGAGCAAAAGTTTCTGATCGAACTATTTGATCTTGCGGTGATTCCATCTCACATGACAATGAGTCAGATTGTGCAAGATTATTTGATCTCACCAAATGAAGGAGAAGAAAGAAGAGTTCGTGCAAGAACTGACGATGCAGGCACATCATACTTCTACACAATAAAGCGCAAGGTTCGTGCTGGAGTCCGAGTTGAAATAGAAAGGGTAATTGATGCTGAAGAATATGAAAGACTCCTCTCTCTCAAAGATAAAAACCTAGAGACAATCAGAAAACAAAGAGCCTGCTTCTTCTTTCAAGGGCAGTTCCTTGAGGTTGACATCTTTGAATCTCCGGCGCGTCACTTTGGACTTTGGTTGATGGAAATTGAGCAGAGTAGTATTCAAAGAGACTTGGTTATACCTTCATTTATAAAAATCTTGAAGGAAGTAACTGACGATGAAAATTATTCCAATCGATCCATTGCGGGGTTCACTGGCTAGTATGCATCTAACTGGTCACATAGCTTAAACCTCAACACTCCGTCCCATGGAAACATGGGGCGGTTTAAAATAGTTGGCTTTAAGCCGAAGAGCTTATCAATTGCTATTTTATAGCTCCCTTAACAATATAATCTGAAAAGCCCTGTGGAATATTTCCAGTTCTCGCGTAATTGAAAAGAGCGAGTTTGAAGATTGAACTAAGGGTGGTTGCGAGGAGCATCATCGCAATGTAGAAGATTGTAAAGACTACAGCTACAGAAACTACAACATAAGTTGTTGGCGCCATTATTGTTATTGCAACAGAGAGAACTAATCCTAAAACAACTACTGCCACAAAGAATAATCCCACTCCAAAACTTACAATCAATGTTTCGCCCCAAGTTTTCTTGATCATAGATGCTGATTCTTTGAACGAATCTTTGATGCCTAGGTTTCCAATTACAAGAGCGGGGAGGCTGAAGTATGTAAGTATTTCCCAAGCAGCCCCAAGGATGTTAGCTAAAATCCTTCCAACCATTTTAAATTTATTTGAAATTGCATTCAATATAATACCAACCGTAGCAGAAATTAGAGACCATATAAATATTTTACCAACATATTTTCCGGCACCCTGCATTCCATCGCTAAAATTTAAATCTTGGCCAGAGAAACGACCTTGGACAATTATAAATAGTGCTGATTGAAAGAAATTGGCAATGAAGAAGATGACAAGGTAGTAAATGAATATTGTACCATATATAATTATATTGCTTATCTCTTTTGATTCATCAATCTTAAATTCTGTTGAACTTCCTCCAAGCAACATGAAGTAGAAATAAGCGGCCATCGCACCGAGTACTATTAATGTAAGGATTGTTGAAATAACAGGGAACCACATTATTTCTTTATCTTGTTTTAAAACATTCCATGATTCTTTAACGATAATTCTACTGGCCTTAAATTTTCCTATTTTTATATCTTCTGGAGGCATAATATTTTGATTAAGTTTTAATAGAGATATTATATCACATGAGTTGGGGAAGTGGAGAGACTTGAGTGGGTAACACATAAACATTACATTCATCAAAACATGGTTGATACACCCTAATAAATATTGTTTAAGTAATTAAGCACGGTTGACATGCCTATACAATATGATAAACTCGTGATGTAATTGTACTTTGAAACTTTGAAGTTTTGACTGCATCTTTGAGGATATTTATGAATCTTCTAAGATGCAGTCACAAACTTAGTTGTGACTTGCTCAGATCACAATCGACCATAGAAAGAAAATCAAATGAATGTTTCATCTGAAGTAATTGATAGACAATACCGTCTGACGATAAGTGCTACGGATTCATCCGAAAACAGTGCCATCCTGGAATTATGCAATGAGCTTCAAACTGTCTGCTATATCCCCACTTTGGAATGTGGGGACCCTGAGGATAATACCAGAAAATACTATTTTTACGTCAATCTTCCTATCACCCCAGTGGGATTTCAGCAGTGGGCGGCGCATGTTGCCCGCATTCAAGCATACAAGGACGGGTTGGCCGAGAGTGGTTGGGGTTGAGGATCAATTTATGAAAGAAGACCATAAGCCAACAACAATAGACGGAGGCCAACATCGAGCCAGAGAACAACGTAAAAGCAAAAGTGCAGAAAGTCCTCACGCGGACATCCGAACGGTGTATGGAATTTTTCCAGTTGATCCCGCTCGTCGATCTGACGACTTTTTTGCTCAACGGGCTTTTTTAGCACGAGACCTTGCGTCTTTGGGCCGCCAGTCCATCGGCCATCACAACAACCATTAACCCCATCACTCCCAACGGAAAGCCTTGACGCTTTACTGCCAAGAGTGGTGGGGTCTTTCTGTTTTTGTAAAGACGATTGATGTAAGAAATTTTAAGCGTTGTTTTCATTGACAGACGTCCTTTTTAGTTTAGTATCTTATCAGGGAACCTTAACGCAAGGCGCGTTAAGAAGAGCACCTGAACAAATCACCAAACCTTATTTGAACAGTGAAAAAGAAAAATGGAAAAGGAAAGAACAAAAAAGGCCCCAAAAAACAAGAAAAACATCAACTCAAATCTGATTCATGCTTAAAGATAAAGAGGTTGAAGCTTCGCCCAGAGACACTGAAGTCCCTCGGTCGCAAGAGATTCAGGAAGATCAGGTCTTTGAGGGATTTGGCCAATCTTGGAACTCAGGCTGTCTTGCAAATTCCAGGCATTGGTCCTGGTACACTTGACAGGCTTCAAAAACACGCCCAGGATCATGATATTCGCTGGAACTTCAGTGAACATGAAAAGGCTAGACATGCCTCGCTCCTAGTGGATGCGGATGACACGGGTGTGGATGACTCTGATGATTCTGCGGAATCGGATGATGTTTCATTGCTTGGCATGATGTAATCTGTAGCGATATCAAGGCGCGCTAGTTAAGTACTGGGTATAGTACTTAACTAGCGCGCCTGTTGTAATTTTATAAACCACATTTTGGATAATTTTAAGAGTGTAGTTCTATGGGGTATGATATAATTCTAGCTATGGCATTTTCCTCATACTCTAAATTTAAAAAATACACAGGCGGCGGCGCCAAGAAAAAAGCGGGCCCTTCAAAAACGGAGACCTTTAAAAAAACTTTAGCCAAAATTGCAAAAGAAAAAGCAGAAGCAGAAGTGGGTGGAGGAGTTTCTAAAAAAGATGGATTTTATATAAATGGTGAAAAGATAGAACTAAATGATGAAACATTGATTGCTTTAAACTCTATGGAGAGTACATCGCAAAATATCTTTTTAACAGGGAAAGCCGGAACTGGTAAGACCACGCTCTTAAAATATTTTAAAGAAAATACAAAAAAGAAAGTTGTGATCCTTGCACCTACTGGTGTCTCCGCGGTTAATATTGGAGGGCAAACAATTCATTCATTTTTTAAATTTGGAATAAACGTCAGTCCTGTTTCAATTAAAAAAGCAACGGGGAGTACTGCAATTTATAAAAACCTAGATTCAATAATCATTGATGAGATTTCAATGGTTAGAGCGGATCTATTGGATTGTGTTGATATGTTCATGCGTTTGAATGGTAAAAATAAAAACCTGCCATTTGGAGGTGTACAAATTATAGCAGTGGGGGATTTGTTTCAACTTCCTCCGGTTGTAACAAGTTATGAGGAGGAGATGTTTTCATCGTACTACAAGAGTCCATACTTTTTTGATTCAAAAGTTTTTATTGATGCGGATTTTAAATTAATTGAACTAAATAAAATTTATAGACAGGATGATAGTAAATTCATAGATATTTTGGAGGGAATTAGAAGTGGAAATATTAGAGACTCGCATTTGGACTTATTGAATAAAAGATATCAAGATCCAATGGATGAAAATCTTGATCCATCAATATTCAATGATTATATTTTTCTTGTTACAACCAATGCAATGGCGGATGCAATTAATAATGGAAAATTAAATGAGTTGGAGTCAAATAAAATAATTTTCAAAGGCAAGAAGAGCGGAATGTTTGAAAGAAATTTGCCAACCAATGAAGATTTGGCGCTTAAGGAGAACGCTAGAATTATGATGCTAAACAATGATAAAGAGGGGAGATGGGTTAATGGGGATCTTGGAACTGTTACAAAGATAAATGAATATAAACAAGAAATTTACGTGAGACTGGAAAATGGCGTAGAAGCACTCGTTCCAAAATATACCTGGGAGATGGTTAAATTTTCATATGATAAAGATTTTGACTCAGTTGATACTGATGTTGTTGGAACATTTGCGCAATTTCCAATTAGACTCGCATGGGCAATTACAATTCACAAGGGGCAGGGGAAGACTTACAACAACGTGATAGTGGACTTTGGTAGAGGAACGTTCACTCACGGTCAGGCATATGTTGCGCTCAGTAGATGCAGAAGCTTAGAAGGGATGATTTTAAAGACACCCTTGATCAGACGTCACATTATGATTGATGAGAGGATCAATAAATTTATGCAAAACATGACAAGCGAGAACAGAACTATTTTTATGGGCGATAGTGATCATTTGGCCATTTAGTTTACTGTCTAGTTTTTCTCCGTTTTCTGTTTTGATGTAGTAACTAGTAATTGCTGATCCTTTGATTCAAAAAAATTATTTATTGCCCTTGCAGTTGAGGCCGCTGCTTTGTCTATAAAGGCATTTCTTGTCTTTGTTTTTTGCATAAATCCTTCATATATATAGGCGTATTCAATTAAAACACTCAGTGTATTTGATGTATTATATCTTCCCATCGATATTAATTCCTGATCTTCATTTACGCCGTTACTTTCTTCTGGCATTGTGCTAACTTTTTGAATCTTTAATAATTCTGGCACTATAAAATTTGCAAAATCTTTGCTCGATGTTGAATTGGAATATTGTTTCTCTGGAACATATATAGAGAAACCAGCATAAGTTGGTTTACCTTTATATTTCAAATTGTCATTAAAATGGAGATGCATCACTATATCGATTTTATTTTCTCCTGCCCATTTGTTTATTCCATATAAAAAGATGGCGGAATTTAAAGGAGCTCTCATATGTCCCATTTCAGATTTCACAACTGAGATTTTTCCAGTTTCTACCAATTCATTCATTACTTTCTTTTTATCATTAACCCAAGATAAAATTTCTGCATTGTTTGTATTTACGTAGTTTTCTAGCGTTGGATTCCATCCATTGGTATCTCTTGAAACTATAATTTCAAACTTTATATTTTTACCCAATATCTTTCTGACCTTTTCAGATAGTAACAAATTTAGATCTCTCTCCTTCAAACCTTTATAAATTGCTCCACCAAGGTCAGGTTCATGACCTGGAACTATCAATATCTTAACAACTTTTTCTTGTTCCACTGATGAGGTATATTTTTTAAGTAGATCTTCGGTGCTTATTACTGTAGAGAAGAAAACCGTAGCAGAATTGGAATACTTATTGATATAGGCATTTAGATTCTCATTTGAATTCAGAAAAAAATATAAAAATACGAGGAGTATAACAAGCAAGAATATTAAGATGATCTTCTTAATCATTTTTTTATTATATCATAACAAAATTAATCTGGGGTGACTTTTTAGATATTTAGTGTATTCTTATGTCTGGACTTTCTGTCCACTCTGAACAAATGGGCTGGGCTCAAAAGCTTAAGCTGAAACTGAAAAGACGAAACAAATCGAACAACAAAAAAGCGATAGAAAGAAACAGAACGAATGAAAATTGAAAAAAGAACAAAGAATGGAAATCGTGCAAGCGTATTTGCACTGATTGTCCTAGCGATCCTTACTCTCTGCTCTCCGCTGTTCTGCGTGAGCACCAGAGCTGAAGAGCCGGATTTAAGGGATATGAAGGTAACCTACTCACCGCCTGTGGATTCAAAACCTGCAATGCTTCGGTGGGTTTCCAAACCGATGGCCTTCTATCAGGTGGAAAGGTCCACGGACTTGCTAAATTGGTCTTTGGTGGACTTTGCTTGTGGCCCGTCTATGACGGTGTTTGAACTCAAAAAAAGTTGGTGGCAAGTGTCTCCTTCTTATAACGGTACGAAGATTCTTGCCGCTACAAGTCCTGGCTACTTATACACTTCCAGTGATTCAGGTGCAACCTGGATTGAACGGGTAAGCGCTGGATTGAGGCTGTGGGGATTTGTAGATTCTGATCCAACCGGCACCTACCTGGTTGCAACTGTGAACAGTGGCTACATCTACACCTCCAGTGATTCAGGTGTTACATGGGTGCAGAGATCTTCATTTGGAGTCCGCGGTTGGACCGGTGTCACCATATCCAATGGGGGCGCACGGCTGGCTGCGGTTGCGCAGAACGATTACATACATACATCAGCGGACTATGGCGCCACGTGTATTGAAAGAACATCAACTGGGCGATTCAACTGGTCATCCATTGATTCTGATGACTCTGGCTTGAAGCTTGGTGCCACAGTTAATGGTGGTTCTGTGTGGGTCTCTCATGACGGGGGAAACACGTTGAATAGGGTTCCCAATCCATTGGATGGAGTTGTTAACGATATTGACTACACACATAGCTATTCCTGGTCATCAATTGGGATTTCCGGTAATGGCACCAAATTTGCAGTGGCCGACGGCTCCGGCGGACCTATCCGTAAATCCCTAGACGGCGGTATCACATGGACTGACAATGGTTGGCCTGCAACTGGCTTTCTTTCTCTGTCCATTGATTCCATTGGAACAAACATGGTGGCGATTGGAGATCATGGTACTCGTTTGCTTATATCCGAGGACTTTGGTTTAACCGGTAACACCAGTTCTGACCGGACATTCCATTGGTCCTGTGTCCGTCTCTCAGGTGACGGCAAGAAGATTGTAGCCTCGGATAATGACAATAATCTCTACATCGGAACCGTCGGCGAGCAATCGCTTAAGGTATATGATGAAGAGAAGGCTGTAGGCAGATGCTTTTACCGGATCCACAAGTGGGAGTAGGGAAGCAACGTAAGCGGTGTTGCTAGGTCTAAGCAAGAGTAACTAGAAGAGTAATACAAAATAGTATATAGACGTGGCCCCGCGTCACTTCAAACCAAACCCACCCCGGCTCGCGAGAGCTGGGGTGAATCTTTTTAATACAATTGATTTAAAAAACTAGAAGTCAAAAGA
>Ga0247840_10009144_pt1 | contig 12945 bp, 14 predicted proteins | sample LaCruzMarch2015__FD_192404 | JGI IMG/M metagenome (GOLD analysis project Ga0247840, IMG submission 192404) | Freshwater microbial communities from meromictic Lake La Cruz, Castile-La Mancha, Spain - LaCruzMarch2015_17m | ecosystem: Environmental > Aquatic > Freshwater > Lake | place: Spain...
CTCAATGATGTATATGGGAAGTTTCTTCCAGAATTACAAAAGACCTACAAAACAATCCAAAACAAACAAGAAAAGAAAACCAAACTTTCACAAGATGATGAAGCGTTTTTAAAGACATTCAAAACAGACCTAGAAACCAAAAAGACAGAATTTGAAACAAAAACTACAGAGAGTATGGAGCAATCTACAATTCTGGGTCCTATCATGGGATTGGCTAATTACATGGATATGGGAATAGGAAATACATTTGAATTCAACAAAAGCAACGATATTCAAATAGACAATGGTATGCTTTCTATCACAGGAAATATAGACAACAAACCATTCACCTTAGAGACAAATCTAGACAAACCTAGTAAATTAAAAACCAGTGACTACCTAAACAAAACTGATGACTCAAATATGTGAGTTGCCAACCAAAATAGACAAGAGACAGCATACATCATGCCAGGACACAAAGAAATCCGAGAAAACATCAAAAATACCTTTGGAAAAAATCACCAAGATATTTTAAAAGACGCAAAAAATATCAATGAATATCAAGAAACCCTCAAAAAAACACTCTGCGAAAATGTACAGAAACTCTATGGATTCAAGGATTTGGTACAAATTCGTATCGAAAAACAAATGACCAAAAATATAGCTGCTCAAGAGACACTAGACATGCTAAATACGACTATTTTGAATGGAAAATATGACTATGACAAAAATATCAACAAAAATTTAAATCCTGAATTACATAATTTTTTATCTGATCTAGACTACAGTTTGGAGAATTTATCCAGTGATGAGATAGATTCACGAAGACAAAATATTCAAGAACTAGGAAAGGTTTTGGACAGTAACCAAGAGGGAAAACAGAAGAATTCATGCAAAATTTTACAAGATTTATCACCATCCCTTCTCAATCAAACCAAAAACATTATAGAGAGAAAACCTAATACTGAAGTACAAAAAAACACAAGTCTCTTCACGTTCTTCGAATGCCTCAAAGATTCTCAATCCAAAACATACAGAGTCGATGAATTCAAAAAACTCCTCGAAGAAAACCATAACCCAAAACCTAATGACCAAAATTACAAAAATATCTTAGAAAACCGAAACACAAAAACAGCAGATGATAATTTGGATTTATCACTATTTATAAGTATTGAAAAAACAACTATAGAATATTCTATCTCATAATCTCAGAAATCCACCCGGGTGGAGATGTCTCAGATATCACAAAGTATCTAAGATATTTTCTATTTCCACCCGGGTGGATTTTTCTAAATAACAAAAAAATTAGCATTACTGCTAATCAAAGATTTGGACCCTATCGGAGTCGAACCGATCACCTCCTGCGTGCAAAGCAGGCGCTCTAGCCAAATGAGCTAAGGGCCCATGAAATGGGACTTTATATTTTATGAGATTACTATATGCTAGAGGTGGGCATCTCTTTTCACCTAAGCAAGCGCTCCTTGTCCTCTTTAGAGGATAACAAATGAGCTAAGGGCCCATGAAATGGGACTTTGTGTTTTATAATTCGAGGGATGAGGGGATTGAACCCCCGACTGCGGTTCCGAAGACCGTCATGTTACCACTACACCAATCCCTCACATAACCGCACTAAACAACTTTCCGACTGCAGTCTTAAATCACTAAGTATTTCACATGTCATGCTTGTCCAGCAACGCTGGATTACCACTACACCAATCCCTCAAAAAAATAAATCACCTAAAATAAAGTAGTCAACGACTTTGGTTCTTTGTGAATTGTTTGAGCTGGACTACATTCTTTCCACCGTAATGCCGCGCCGGCAAGGCGGTAAAAAAACAAATAACCCAAGACAAAGTATTAACTCTTAGCTAAGAATTTCACAACTCAACTTTCGATGATAGCTGTAACATTCTCTTTTCCATCTTGTGGAATCTGAGTATCTTCAGCCAAAAAAACCAAAAGTTTAGCTTTCATTTCTGCAGTAAAATCACGTTTACTGATCTTCTCGATTTTTTCAATAGATTCATACCATTTCGCAAATACTTCGAGTAACTCATAATCCGTAGTACTTATTTGATAGACTACTCCATTATTTGTATCTAAGACATCTGTTTTCACAAAAATCCCTGCATGTTGAAGAATCTCAATCATAGCGTCAAATTGTTCTTGGTACTTCAAGTACTGACCAAACAATGGAACTTGAATCTTAACGCCAAGAAGTTCAGGCTTTTTTATTTCTTCGTTGTTTATTTCAAATTTTTTGATTTCAAATTTTCCATATACCAAAAACAAGGCAAACAAAAAACTCAAGATTGCTTCTAAACTATCTCAGATGTCACGAATAGGTTCCACATTTACCAAAACTCACTTTGGACTAATCTCAGAAACAAGATCTACACCAAGTGATATAAATTTCTTGTTGAGTATGTCGATATCTTTGTGAGGAAAATTAGGAAGAAAAGAATATTTTTTTCCTGTCTCTTCATCAAATCCATGAAAGATACCAAATCATTGTTTAAAAGAATCTAATTCAAAATTTATAATTCATAATTTATCATTTCTTACGTAGATAACCTGCATCCCATCGCCCAAATGTTTCAAATTAACGAGTTTGAAATCTTTCTTGTGCAAAACGACCATCCCCTTGTCCCAATCACTAAATTTCCACCCAGCAGCAAAATACGTATACTCCTTCAACTGAGGAATCTCCGGATGCGCAATAGACACTAAATGATTGTGATCAATTTGAACTTTCATAGTCATTATAAAACTAAAATCTAAGTCCTTCCTTGACAAAGGAAGGTGGCCTTTAGGCCGGATGGATTTGTGCTGCTACGCTCAAACAACAACTTTACTTGTCAAAATAACCGTTTTTTGTCCATCTTTTTCAAGATAGAACCCTTGTTGGAATTCTTGAACTATTTTTCCTTTCATTTTTTTGTCTTCTACAGGTATCGCAGAAAGCGGTTCATGAAACAAACTATCTGGCATCAATCCAATAGATTGAATAGGTTTGATTCCAAGTGATTCCAAAGATTTGAGCATATTATCATAGACCATTTTGACTCAAACCACAAATGGATCGGCAGTTTTATCTGCATCTATATGATTCAAAGAGGCTTTCAATTGGTCCAAAACAGGCAAGATTTTTTTGATATGTTTGATCAAAGCATCTGTTTCCATTGATTTTTCTTTTTCAGCTGAGATTCTTTGAACTCTTTCAAAATCTGTTTTGAGATTGAGATAATCATATTGAACTCTCTTAGTTATTTCGAGCATATCAGCTTTTTCTTGCTCCAAGTGAGCGATTTTTTGTTTCAACAAAACAATTTCATCTTCATCCAAATCTTTATCTTGTTGTTGAAGCTGTTCAAGTTGTTCTTCCAAAGAGATATTTTCATCTACAGGTTTGTTTTTTTTAGTCATAAGACACAAATAAGGAAATAAATATTATATAACAGAACAAGAAGTCTGTTGTGGTTGGGAGTTCATTCGCTCCGCAAAGGTTTGTTGATTATTGTGAAGGAGGCTTGCTAAATCTACTCACATATATCTTCGATGTCGAGGTTCAATTATTTTTCCATCTACAGATACTCATCTTTGGTAGGTATTGTGAAATCCAAATTCATGAGCATGAGCTAACAACCAATCGTGATATTTGTTGTCTTGATCCAAAGCAATAGTCGATCAACGTTTTGTCCTTACACTGAGATCCAAAGCTAAACCAGCTTGATGTTCGCTAGTCCCAGCTTGAGCACAGGCATTTTTTCTACAATTACGAAACAAATATTTTTGGAAATCAGAACTTCTATATGCACTCACAACGACAAGCTTATCTCCATCAAATTCTTTCCAAAAATGCCAAGCCAAATCAGCAAATTGAACTCCAGCTTCTTCTCTTAACTTAAATTTAGACGGATCATTTGCTGTAAAAATTGAGTTTATTGGAAGAAGATCACTAGGTACATATTTTTTGTTGGCAAATGGTGCTGTATCACTAAGATATTTTTGAAAAGAACTATCGCTTGTGACATCATAGGAACAAATAGGTGCCTGAGTCACCGGAAAAGGAAATGATATAGGTGTATTTGCACTCAATGATGACTGAAAAAAAGCAGCATTTGCTCCTCCAACCAGCAAATTAGATACAAGAACAGCTCAAATTACATATCCAAAACGAGGAAACTTCACCATACGAAGACAAACACGATAAAAGAAAGCATATACGCTTTTTTCTATTGTTTTGGTGATAAAATGCAACGCATATTATTATTCAAAAAATTTGTGTTTTCTAGATTTACGAGTATACTTAGATATATTTTATATATCAAAAGATGATGAGCGGACCAGAAACAGCCAAAAATCTTGTTGAAAAAGTGGTAGATACCAAAGAATCTACTACATCTTTTGATGTTATTAAACAACTTACTAATCTTGAATCAAACGTAAAAAACGGAACCCAATTAGATATTTTCAAGGGTCTAATAGCTACAAGTAATAATCCAGAAGTCAAAGATAAAGCATCTGAGTCGATGAAAAAAGTTGGAGATATTTTGAATATCCAAGTACCATTTTTGGGAAGCATTTGAGCTTTGTTTGGAACCAAACGACCCATAGACATATTGGGATCCAAAGAACAAAGAAGCAATAAGAAATTTTTAAATGGAATTTTGAAATTTTTCTGATTTAATAATGGAATTGAGGGTCTCCATGAATCTTATATTACAGAACAATTGAAATGAGTAGATATGGATTTTGGTAAAAATTGTTTCAATGAGTACAAAAAACTCAGCACTACAGATATCCCAGAAGACAAAAAAACTCGAAATGTCTGTGGTTTAGAAAAAATGTTTACAGGTGTCAAAGACGAGATAAAAACGAAAATTAAAGATAAAATTCCTGAAGATTTTGAAAACATCAAAACAACACTCACCAAAGAACTTCCAAACAATATCGACAAAATCAACATAAACACCGTAAGAATGATTGACCCATCGCTCATCATCACAGAAAACAAAATAGAAAAGGTAGATATCACAAAGATACAAGCTCAACCAGAGAAATTTATAGACGCATATCTCAAGACAACCATCAGAGCCTTTGCTCAATCTGGTGATGAATTTATTGCATCTAATAATGTAAACAAAGATACATTTACACTTGCACTCTTTGGAAATATAACAGGAGAAAAATTCTTTGTAGAAGGAGTTAGTTTAGGACTGATTACTCCAGAAAACCAAAATACTATAGATACAAATCCAACAAACAATGAAGCAATAAGCTCAAATTGAGAAGTCAAAAAAGAAACTACAGATTATAATTCAATAGTTGAAGTGGTGATAGAAAAAATAGAATGAGGATATTACAACCCAAAGACCATGAATACAAAATGAATGAGGGATTCAGGAGAAACTATGATGTGAATAGATAGAAAACATGGAGGAAATTTAAATACAAGTACTGCTGGAAAAGAATTTTGGAAACTTATAGACGAAGATAAAATCAAAAATCAAAATGCATGGAAACAGCGTGGATATAAAGGTTGAGCATTGGAATCTACACTGAGATGATTAGCTGGACAAATTATAAAACCTCATTACGAAAATTTAGCAAAAACATATCTTTCAGAAGAATCTCAAAAAATAGTAAATTCTGATGGTAGATTAATGTTTAATTTTATTTATTCTGCACGAAATGGAGCTAGATGGTTTCAAAGAATGGCAACAGAAATAAACAACAAAGTAGATTGAGGAACAAAAGACACAAATATATTGATCAAAGATATTGTAGATTGGAGAATTTACAAAAGTGGTGATAACTTAATTGCTCAATGAGGAAGAAAAATTGAAGATATTGTAGGATTAGCATAACAACAAAGAGTATTCGATATAATAAAAAAGACACATTTATTTGTGTCTTTTTCTATATATAATTTTTCTAACTAAACAGTTTCTCCTTTGACCAAAAGCAAGTTCACAGCATCTACAAATGACGTAGAAGACAAGGACACATAATGATGTAAATGCAAAACATCTGAAAGCTCAACATCATTGATTGTTTGATTATTGATATCCTTAGAAAGAGCGAGCAAAAAATTCTGATCATTACGTTTCATTTTGGAGACATTATTAAGCATCTCTTTGACCAACGCAGCATCGTGAACACCATCAATAATTTGAGATGCGGTTTTGTACAACTCAATCAACAATACTCTGAAATCTTGATATTTTTGACCACTCCATGTATCATCCTGATCACGGAAAGAGGTGATATTTTGAGAAATATCTTTGATATATTTAGCGGCATATACAGCAGCTGAAACTACTTCATAATAACGAGACAACATATTATTTTCTTCTGGATTTGTGGTGGACGCTTTAGCTTGAGAAATAAAGGTAAAGAGTTTTTGTTCGATTTGTTTGATTTCACGATATTGAGAAGCTAATTGATGTCCATCCAAGAAGACTTGTACTGCAGCGATACGATGGACACTACGACGAGTCTTCAACATCATATCCACATCTACACCCCAAGAATTCATTACATATCCAAATACTTTCTTCAAAAACTTTTTAGTATCATGGTCCAAAGCAACCTCTGCAGCATCCAAAACAGTTGGCGAAGTGGTCTCAATATATAAACCAAAACTCGTTGGATGTTGAGGAAATATTTTTTTCAGAAATTTTATAAACAGACTAAAGATTGGCAACATAAGAAGTGCACAAATAATCTTAAATCCAATAGCAAACACAGACAATCACAAAATAGTATCTACAGGAAACAAATGATTCAACACCCATAAAATAGGAACCATAAATACAAATCCAATAATTACAGAAAATACATTGAAAAATACATGACTAAATGCGACTTGTTTTTTGATAGCATCACCGGCGAGCGATCAGAGCACCACGGTCAAAGTAGTTGCCAAAAATGCTCCCATAAGCATAGGAACACCCATGCGATAATCTATCATCCCAGCACTCGCTGCAGTCAATACTAAGACGGTTGTAGCTGAACTAGATTGCATCAAAATAGTCAAAAATGCTCAAATTCCAAAAAACAAAATCATTGGATACCCAGCATATTGGACAAAATCAAAGGTAGTCGCTAATGTCATCATGCTTTCTTTCATATATCCAAGACCCAAAAACAATAATCACAATCCAAAAAGAGCCTTACAAATTGAGACAAATTTATTCTGATGAGAAAAGATCAACATCAATAATCATGAAATTCCAAGGATTGGAAGAGCAATTGCAGACAAAGAAAACTTAAGACCCAGATTTCCCAAAAGAATATCCGTCAATGGACCACCAATATTAGCTCCCAAAATAATTCCTACACCATTACTCAAATTCAAAATTCCAGCACCCACAAAAGACACTACAATCAGAGAAACTACAGCACTACTTTGCAAAATAGCAGTAGCAAATGTTCATGTGGTAATAGCTTTAAATAGGGTATTTGTAGCAGTTCTGAGAAGTCTTTTAAATGTTTTGTTTACCAAACTCGTTACCGCCTCTTCAAACAAAAGAGTTCCAAACAAAAACAATCCCAAACCTCATAATAATAGACCGACTTCTGCTAAAGACATACAGGATAGAAATATATAAATACCTAAGTATACTCGAAAAGTATTTAAAAGGCAAATTTTCAGGAAAATTTATAAACAAATTTTATATCATCTTGCATCCATTTTCCAAACTCATATACTCACACAAATTTATCATATAAAAGCCAAAAATGTTAGAAAAAATCAAAAAAATGTTATTCTCATTTTATGACAAAAACGATAAAATCTGATTATTTTTTTCATTATATGACGCCAACAACGCACTCATACTTTCCAACGGTACGCTCGTAACCGACAAGGCTATGAATGATTTAGTAGATATTTTGTATCACGCAATTATAGAAAAACAAACTAACGTCAAAACGATAGCGGTAGATATTGTCAAAGAAGTTCAACTTAAACCAGATATTGCAAACCTTATAAACCTTAGTCCAAAAGACTACGGGATCTTTGTTCTCAACAAAGAAACACAAAAAACAGCAGTTATCCTACCAAATATGCAAGGTGTCGACACTATGCAAGTAGCCCTCGCAATGATCAAACAAAAACACGGCCTCTCAGGAAACGTAGAAATTTCAACCTTCACAACGAGAAGAATCGCATTTGCTGTGTAAAAAAATTACTTATACAAGAAAATTACCTTTTTCCCTTTCTCATTTTCAATTATTTCAAAAGGTGTATGTTCAAAAAACTGGAAACTATTCGCAATGATGATGGTTTCCTTTTTTTTATGCTTCCAAATTCGAGATTCTATGGCCTTAAGTTGCACAGGTAACAAGTACACATAAATATAATCAAACTTCGATAAATCAGCTTTAAAGAAGTTTTTCATAAAGAATTGAATATTCTTTCTTTGGGGAGAAAAATAAGTCAGAATTTTACCAATAACGATCGCATAGAAATTGATATCAAAGCCTACACATTTCATTCAATAGATATTTGCGAAGAATCTCATCGCTTTACCGTCTCAGCATCACAAATCAATCAATGACAAGCCATGTTTCAATACAAGCTTTTCTTGCATCACACGAATGTCTTTGTCAAAGGAAGAAATATAGGGCGCTTGTGTAGTTTTTTTGAAGACACCAAGAACCATGTATACAATCATCAAGGCGTTTCCCAAGAAAATAAATACACACAATCACAAAGCAAACCAATCCCAAAACCCCATCAGAAAATATATATGTAAAATGTTTTATTCAACAATATGAAGCTTTTTGAGTGCAGCCAAAGTATCTTCAAAAATCTTTTCTACAGACTGATCTGCATCTATATGAATTATCTTTCCTACCTTATCCAAGTATTCAATTACTGGAGTAGTTTCTTTTTCGTAAATATTCAATCTTCTTTCTATAGCATCTTTTGTATCATCCACACGTCACTCTGTAGCAGCTCTATGCATAATTCTTTCAATTGCCTTCTCTTTTGAAAGCTTAAAATGGATTCAAACAAGACCTCTTTTATGAGAATATTCTTGATACAAAAAATAATGCATTTGTGGCAAACTTCTCATAAAACCATCTACAAGCATATTTTGCCCTGGTTTCAACAAATGTTGATAAATATCAAACAAGCCAAAAACAATAGCATCATCTACCATTTTACCTTGATCCATAGAGGTTTTGATATGTTCACCCAAGACATTATCATTGGATTTCAATGCTCTCAAAATATTTCCTGGCTCAAAATATTGATAGCTTTTGAGTGATTTCATAAGCAAATCAGCCTGTGTTCCTTTTCCAGATCCCTGAATACCAAACAAAATAATATCTCTTCTCATATGAAAAATATGTAATTACTAAAAAAAACCATGTTTCCATGATTTTTTGTAGAGAAATCTGCTTCCGATTCAAGAGAGAATCAGAAATAATTATCTTTTTGACCAAGTAGGCGCTTTTCTCGCTTTTTTCAAACCTGGCTTCTTTCTTTCCTTAATTCTAGGATCTCTTTTCAACAAACCATATGGTTTGAGAGTAAGTCTCCATTCAGGATTGTATTCAATCAATGCTCTTGCAAAACCAAGTTTTACAGCATCTGATTGTCCAGCAATTCCACCTCAAGCTACCTTGATTTCGGCATCGAATTGTTTTACCAAATCAGCTCCCAAAGTAACAAAAGGAAGAATAGCGTTTTCATACAAGTAAACGTTACCTCCAAAGTATTCTTGTAGTGTCTTTTGTACACCAGTAGCTGTTGTAAGTGTGAAAGATCCTGTACCTTTAGCAAAAAGTTTTACTACAGCACTTGTTTCCTTTCTTCTTCCAATAGCGTAATTATATTCTTTGTTTGCCATTATTTATAAAGGTTTACGGGTTTAAAATTATCGTATTGTTCTGTTGTACCAACAATCAACTTAAGTCTTTTAATTCTTTTATCCCTAAGTTTGTTTTTAGCCAACATTCCTCTAACAGCTTCTTTCAAGATTCTTTCAGGATTCTTTTTAAGAAGATCTGCAAAAGAGATAGACTTCAAATTTCCCTTGTACCCACTGTATGAATAGTAGAGTTTTTGAAGTGGTTTATTAGCACCAGTTACTGTTATATTTTGAATGTTTTCAACAATGACAAAATCACCACAATCCCAGAAATCACAATAATAAGCCTTGTCTTTACCCAAAAGCTTTTTTGCAATATCACTAGCAAGTCTACCAAGAGTCTTACCTGTTGCGTCTACTTTCCACCATTTTCTTTGAGCATCCATTTCAGATGGTTTTACCCAAAGGGTTTTATTAAGGTCTTTTTTAGTAAATTCCATTAGTATAATATCTATCAATTAAAGAATCTGTAGATGGACTACAACAATTTAAGAAGAACTTTTGGTGCAGCATCTCCTGATCTGAAACCTAAATTATAAGAAGCTACAAAACCTGTTTTTCTTCCTTCTTTCAAGAATCTTGGCAAAAGAGTATCTACAACAAGTTTTCCTTCTGGTTCTCCATAAATGTGAGCTCCTACATATCTAATTGCTTCTCTCTTAGCTTCTTTTTCATCTGAATATCTTCCCATAATTTCCAACAATTTTGAGAAAAAATGATCTGTTTCAGCTTTGATTACCTTAGCTCTTTTTTGAGTAGTACTAAGTTTTCCGTGTTTTACGAAATTAGTAAGCAAAACTCTAATATATACAGACTTTTTTTTAACTCCTGTATCAATTTTCAATAGTCTATTTTTTTGATGTCTCATTGAAATATAATCTAGATAATAAAACGACTACCCTATCAAAGACTTACTAATATTAGCCAATGAGCTAACAATTTCGTCTATAGCCTTTCTTCCAACACCCTTCATCAAGAGAAGTTCTCCTTTCTTTTTCTTTTCAAGATCTTCTACATAAAGGATATTATTTTTAATAAGCGCATTTCTTGTTCTTTCACTCAAAGGAAGTGCGTCGATAGGCATGGTTTTAACATTAACTTCATATTCTGTTTTTGATGTCTCTTGATGAATGTCCTCAAAATCAACCAATACAGATTTATCAATATATACATCATCAAATACAAACAATTTTGCGTAAGAAGCCAAAACTTCTCCAGCAAACATAACTATTTGTTTTGGTGAAACACCAGCATATCCAACTTTGATATCCAATACAAGAAGGTCTTTTGTAGAACCAGTGAAATCTTCAATCACTTCTTCTACATCATATTTAATATATTCTACCAATTTGAATTCATTATCAATAAGGAGAATATTTACATCTGTATCTTCTTTTTTTTCACGACTTCTCAAGAAATCAATACCATAATAACCATATCCTTTTTCAATTCTAATATCAATATTAAGTTCTACAGAAGGATCTGTGATTTCAAAAAGAACAACATCAGGATTCAATAATTCAATACCGCTTGATAATTTAATATCTTTAGCTGTATAAATACCAACACCTGAGAATCTTTGTGAAATCCATTGAAGTGTATCAATGCTTTCATCAAAAGAAAAACGTAATTTTTTGAAACTAAGCATGATATCTATAGTATTTTGGAGAACTCCATCAACTACATGGTATTCATGAGAAACTCATTTAATTTTTAGCCCAGTAACTGCAGCTCCAAGACTATAAGAAAGAATAAGTCTTCTGAGTGCATTTCCCAAAGTATGACCAAATCCTCTTGGTAAATATTTTACTTCAAATCTTGTAACAGTACTGTCGATCTCTGAAACAAGAATCTTTGGAGCTCAAATAAGTTTTTGGATATCCAACATACGTTTTTGTTAAAATAGATAAAGAAATATTAAGCTCTAGCGTAAAATTCAATAACCTTCAACACGTCAGCATTTACTCCAATTTCTCCTGCAACTGGAAGAGAAACAACTTCAACTGAATATGTATTTTTGTTTGTTTTGATCCATGAAGGTGTTTTTGCTTTGTTGTCCAATTGAGCATACAAAGGTGAATTTGTTAACGCTTTTTTAACAGTTATTACATCTCCTGGTTTGAGGAATGTAGATGGAATGTTATGTTTTCCTTCATTCAAAAGGAAGTGTCCATGAGTAACCATTTGTCTAGCTTGCATAATTGTATTAGCAAAACCAGCTCTATAAACAATAGAATCCATTCTTCTTTCCAAAAATTGGAACAAAGCAGTATCGAGAGTAACTTTATTGTTTTTTGAGTATTGAGGAGCGATTTCTGTTACAATTCTTGCAAATTGTTTTTCAGATAATCCATAACTTCTCTTAAGAACTTGCTTATTTCTAAGCAATTTACCATATTCTGAATATCTTTGCATATTTGCTCCATGTTGACCTGGGAGGTTTCTGTTGTTTTTAATATTGTATTTTTTTGCTCCAAACAAATCAACTTGTTCTCTTCTACATAATTTAAACTTAGGACCTGTATATCTCATCTCTAGAGTGAGTAAAAATAGTAAAATACGATGCCGATACTACCATAAAAATTAATTTCTCTTTGGTCTAGTACCTTTTACTCCACCAAATTGGATAGAAGTAGCTTCTTGTATATATTTGATATCAATCAAACCAATTTCGTTGATAGCCTTAAAAACACCATCTCTAGCAAGACCAATTCCTTTGAAGATAATACAAAGTTCTTTGAGTCCAAACCCTTGAGCTTCTTTCAAAAGGTGTTTTGTAAGTACTTCTGCAGCGTAAGGAGTGTTTTTCTTAGCACCTTTGTACCCAAGAAGTCCTGTTCCTCCACCAACAATCTTATTACCTTGTTCATCGATCAAGATAATCATAGTGTTATTTTCTGTAGTAGTAACTTTCAAAATTCCAGAAACGATTTTGATATCTTTCTTCTTTTTTGAAGAAGTTTTTTCTTTTGCTGCCATAATACGACGTGATAGCTAAATAAAATTATTATTTTTTCAAAACAGGTCTTACTTTTGATCTTCCCAAAAGTTTCTTCGCTGTTCTTGCATTTTTTCT
>Ga0247840_10009146_pt1 | contig 12938 bp, 7 predicted proteins | sample LaCruzMarch2015__FD_192404 | JGI IMG/M metagenome (GOLD analysis project Ga0247840, IMG submission 192404) | Freshwater microbial communities from meromictic Lake La Cruz, Castile-La Mancha, Spain - LaCruzMarch2015_17m | ecosystem: Environmental > Aquatic > Freshwater > Lake | place: Spain...
GTGAACGGGGTGCGGGTGCACTCGGACGACTCGGAGCCGACGGGGCCTCGCTGCGCTGCGGCGGTGCTGACGGCTGCCTTATGGCCGGAGCCTGGGTAGGAGCAGGACGTTGTTGGATCTGCGTGCGAGGTGCGGGGGCACTCGGGCGGCCCGGGACCGACGGGGCCTCGCTGCGCTGCGGCGGTTCGGGACGTTCCCTGGTGACAGGGGCTTGAGTCGGGACAGGACGTTGCTGCGAACGCGGTGCCTGCGAACCCGAGCGCTCGGGGGCCGACGGGGTCCCATTGTTTTGCATCGGGGCCGGACGCTCACTTACAGCCGGAGATTGACCAGGAGCGGGACGCTGTTGGGTCTGTGGTCGCTGAGTGGGTGCACCCGGGCGCTCGGGAGATGTTGGCGACACGCTTCGCTGCGGGCGGGTTGATGGCTCCCTCACCGCTGGTGCAGGGGCTGAGGGAACAGGACGCTGGCGCATCTGTGGCCGGGCAGGAGACAAGCCATCTGGACGGTCCGGTGTTGACGGGCTAACGCTCCCCGGGGACACACCAGGACGCTCCCTGTCGCTCGGCGCACGGGGAGCGGGGCGGGATGGAGTTTCTCCGCCGACCGGAGCTAACGACGGATCCTGCGGTACTTCCCCCTGCCGGTTTGGAGGGCGGACATTGCCGCTCCCCGGGCGCTCACCACGGGATGGTGCGGAGGGGCGGGTGGTGCCGTCAGCCGCTGGCAGATCGTTGTTTGGAGATCCCGGACGCCGACCCGGACCCCGCCCTGCAGCGTCGCCGGGAGTGACTGGACCTGCCACCGCGGGTTCCGTAACAACATCACCCGTCGGAGTTTCAAGCGGGGACTGAGGACTTCCGGCATCGGATCCACCACTCCCCCCTCCTGGACGGATCCCACCCGGGCCCCGGGAGCCACCGGAAACCGGGCGAATCGCATTATCCCGGTCCGGACGACCGGAGCCTTCCAAACGGCTCGGACGGGGCAAAGCAGCCACGTTGTTGGATCCGTCACGGCCCGGGCGCCCGAAACTGCCGCCACGCGGCGTGCCGCCAAGATTCACGGGACGATCCGAAGGACGATCGGCACCGTCCAGCCTGTCGGCTCCGGTTTGACGGGGTCCGACAAACCGCGCGTTGCCGGTTTGATTCCGCTGACGGTTGCTGAACTCACGCTGGCTGCGTGCACTGGGCCTCCATGCGCTTGCACTGGCGGTATCAATGTTGACGACATTGACGTTGTTGTTGTTGACCGAGTTGTTGATTGTCGTCTGCTGTGCACGGAAATCGTTGAATGACCCCTGATTCCTCCCCCGGTTGTTCCAGTCATTGTTCCAATTGCCATTCCCGGCGTTGTTCCAGCGATTGTTCCAGCCGTTATTCCATCCGTTATTCCAGCAATTATTCCAACCGTTGTTCCAGCCGCCCCATCCCCAGCCCGAACCAATACCGATGCCGATCGAGGGGCCTCTCCAAACAGGAAGAGTATTCCAGCCGCACCAGTTACCGCGGTAGATGGAGCGACTCCACCAGTCGCAGTCAAAGGAAAGCCAGCTCCCGACGGCCCAGCCCACGCCAAAGGTAATGAGCGGGGCGGTGGAATAGCTCTCCACGTAGACAACCTGGGGATCATATTGCGGGACGTAGATGACTTCAGGTTCTGCAGGAACGATGCGAATGACTTCCTTTTCAACCACAACTTTCTGCTCGGGTGTGTCTTTCAAATTTCCATTGGCGCGAGCCACAGCCCTCAGCTTCTGGAGAACGTTCATCACATCGGCGGGCTGGGCAACGAATGCCTCTCCCACTGCTGCGGTCCACTCCAGATTCTCATTCATCCAGAGCAGAACGTCCGGATAACGCGCAAGTGAGCGGACACTATCGTCCCACGGCTGCTGATCCGCGAGAGCAGGGTCGCCCTTTTTCTCGATGTAGCGGGCACCGAGCACGATGTCGGAGGGAATCGTGGAGGCTGGAAGGATCATCGCGATCAGCGCATCGGGATAGAGTGCGATCGGTCCGAGAAGTTCCTTCAAGTCGCTCTCGGGCAGCAGGGCGGTTTCTGACGCTGCAGGCTGCGCGGCGGGCTCCGCCTGGGCCTTGAGCGGCGATCCTCCGAGAACGAGCAACGAACAAAACCCAAGCACTCCCAGCCATCGGGAGCGAAGGAAGATGTCCGCACCGTCACGGACGGTAGGGGGAGCGGGAGAGGTTTCGAAGCGGAGATGCGGTGAAGTTTTCATCTGGAATAGTTGCATTCTCTAGAACGCGCGGGGAGCACACCTATTCATAATTCCTTTTTGCCGAAGACACAAATCACACTCCCATCCGCCGCGATCCTGAAGGAAGTATCGGGCCTTGGTATTTTTCAACTGATCCCCGTGTTGATCACCTCACGCGCGGAGCGGACCAAATCCGGCCAGCGGGGATGCTGAGGCGGCGAAGCGTGGAGGATGTGTCGCAGGAGGCTCTGCCACTCGAGGAAGGCACGTTCGAGGTCCCCGCGGGAGATTTCATCGGTTCTGGCGCGAACCGCGGACAGGCCGGAGTCCTTGTAAGCCTCAAGTGCCTCAAAGGTGCCCTCGCCGTAGCCCGGGCACAGCCCGACCTCAAGATAGCCCTCCACGTCGATATGGCCAAAGGCCTCACGGGAGGCGAGAGAAAGTCGCTGGCTGGGGCCGTCGGCGAAGTCACTGAAGCGGTGGCCGCCGCGGAGATTCGCCAAGTGCCGCACGATTAGCGTGGTCGGGTAATTTCCAGCCTCAAGAGCGGCGGCAATGACCAAACCTTCCCCGGATTGGAAACGACTGACAACCTGCCCGCGGAGCGTTGGAGATCCGTCCTCCTTGAGCAGCCCGAGCCTGCGCAAGGAGTGAGCGGTGGAACCGGGTGGTGGATTCCAGAGCGTGCCATCGGCGGTCCGGAGAGAGGTTCCACTTTGAACAGCGATCTGACGCCGCGGCGGATCAAGGAGCGGAACATCTCCGCAAATGGTCGCCCGCACAACGAAGGCGCTGAGATCAAGCCGCACCGAGAGTTGGCTTCCGCGCTCGATCACATCGTGAACGGCTGCCGGTGCCCAGCGCTCCAAAAGAACGGGAAGCAAAAGTTCCCGGATCTCCTCCGCTGTCGCCTCGCGCGGGAAATCCGTCGGACGCTGAACAGAGGCTGCGACTTTCCAGGGGCCGGACCTTGACAGCGAAGCCAACACAACTTCCTTACCGTAGACGAAGGACTTCTCCTGCCGCAGCCTGCAAACGCGACCGGGACCGAATTTACCGGCTATCGCCGGCGAGCGAAGGGCCGGGCTCCAACGGTCCTTGTGAAAGATCCTGCAGTCGCCGAGTTTGCGGTCTTCGAACACGGTCAGCCGGGCATCGACCCAGACACCCTGCGGAGTGAACACTTCCCGGCGGGTGGGACCGAGGTGCTCCGGTGCAGCAGTTGCTGTGAGTGTGCTCAAACCCAGGGAGAGCTTTTGGGGACTGAAGAGGCGGGTGATAAGATCCGCCGCCCTCTCCAAGGGGTTGGTGCCATCGGCTGCGGCGGCTTCCATTACCCGCAGAAGGGTAGGCCAATCGAGTTGGTTGATGCGGCGGATTTGGCGGGGAGCCGCGTCAAAGAGCCTTGGGCGGTTGGTGTCGTAGAGCACAAAACCGCGTTCATCAAGACCCCGGCGTCCCGCGCGACCAAACATCTGCAAAAGCTCGTCGGGGCGCAGCTCCCTGCGGAAAGGACCATCGGAATATTCCACGGATGCCACCGCCACCGAACGCACGGAAAAATTGATTCCGGCAGCGAGGCCGGTGGTGGCGACAATCACGTCGAGCTGGCCGGACTTGCCCAGCCTCTCAACCAGTCCCGCACGAACGCCGTATGAGAGTCCGCTGTGATGGAATGCCACCCGCTTCTGAAGCATGCGGGCCATGTCGCCATCGATGCGGATTCCTTCATCGGCTTCGAGCCGCAAAGGGTCGCGCACGGGCAGGGCCGCCGCAATCTGGCGTGCAATCTGCTCAGCCTCGCGGCGGCGGGGCGCAAATATCAGGAGAGGGGCCATCCCAAGGGCGATGGCTCCTGCAGCAACCCGGGGCCAAAAACCCGTGATCTTCGCCGGCACGTTCGGCAATTCCTGGATCGGAAAATCGTCCAGAGGCACCGGCCGCTCGGCAACCCGGATCAGGTGCGTCCGGCGGCCCAGCCTACCGAGCCAGGCCTCAAGGTCGGCGGGATTTCTCACACTGCCGCTGAGAAGAAGGAACTGGGTTGAAGCGGGCGGCATAGCGAGGGCCAGCTCGTAGTTCAGACCGCGCTTCGCATCGGCAATGAGCTGATACTCATCGACGACCAGAAGTGCGGGGGGGTTGTTGGCGATAATGCGTTCCCGCTGGGTCTCCAGTGTTGCAACCAGGATCGGCGCGTTTAGGTTCTCCGCGATATCTCCTGTGGCAATCCCGGCATTCCAGCCGAGGGAACGCCATTCCTGCCATTTGTCGTTGGCGAGTGCGCGCGTCGGAACCGTGTAGACGGCCTGACCACCGGGAACTCCCCGGCCATTCCCGGCATAAATCTCGAAGACCCGGGTCTTTCCCGCCCCCGTGGGCGCATCGATAATAACATCAAACCCCTCCCTGAGCGCCCTCACAGCCTCCTGCTGCCAAAGGTCGGGGAGTTGGATCGGGATCGCCAGCATGGGGAATCATTAGCCCATGCGCGTGGACTCCGCCACGCGACAAAAATTGCCAGCCTCAGAAACGGTGATTCAGAGGGGACCGGCCATCCCGGCGGCCGGGCAGAGAACCGGGTCAAACGGAAAGGCCGGTCGGCTGATCTTCCGGTAGGGAAGTGAGAGAATGTCGCTGGAACAGGCACCGGGAGTGGAGACTGTGTAGCTATTTCTGGTGATCGGGTTGTAGGCCTGGCGGTGGGCGATGGCGGCCTTGACACCGATGAGATGCAGGTCCTCGGGCTGTACTCCCACGCAACGCCACTGCGCCAGATCCATGGGAGCGGTCGGCTTGGTTGTCAGCAGGAGAATGATTCCGCCCGATCGTACCACCACAGATTCGCCCATTTGGATGCGGGTGCCACGGGTTGAGACAATATGGCTATGAGGATCCTCGACTTCGAATTCTCCGTCCGAGTGGCGCATCACGGTAACCGGGAGTGTCAGTTCCGGACCTGATAGCGATGGATTCATTCCGCCGAGGGAAATTGTCGCCCCAGCACCAACTGGAAGGTCTTTCAGGCTCTGAACGGCCCGGGGTGCGGCAAGAATCACGCCAGCATTTTTGACGTTCTGCAGCAAGAACTCCTGCAGAACCCAGGTGGCATCACCCGGTGCACCTCCGCCGATATTGTCCGCAGGCTCAACGATCAAAGCGGGATAATCGCCCCGCTTCAATGCGTCGGTAACCGCATCCTTCAGCGCCCATTCCCGGGGGTATCCCTTCGATGCACTACTCAGCAAAGTATGAATCAATTCTTCGGAGGCCGCTTCAACCTGCGCGCTCGCGGCGGCAGATTCAGCGGCCACGATTTGGAACGAAACGCAGGTGAAGGGCGTATCGGCCAGCGCGAATCCGGGGCAGATGCTGATCGCTGCGATTTCCCCGCGTTCGAGGCACCTCGCTGATTTCAAAAGTCCGGCCATGGGTTCTTCGGAAGTCGAGGTTCCCGTCGGCGGCAATATCACGGGCGCGGTGACAAGGTGCGTGCGATAGGATTTACCCTCGGAGACAGCCATTGCAAGCAGGCTTGCAGTCCGCAGTCCGGATTCAACGGCGTCCGTGTGAGGATTGCATCGATAGGCAATCAGGATATTGGCACCGTCTGCCATTTCCGGCGACACGTTGGCATGCAGGTCCAGGACGGCGGCAACCGGAATCCTCCGATCCCCGAGAATGCGCCGGATTGTTGTGAGAACCAATCCTTCCACATCGTCATGGGATTGCGAGACCATGGCCCCGTGCAAAGCCAGGAAAATTCCGTCGAGTCCGGCTTCCAGCGCCTTCGGAAGGTCCTCCTCGATGTGGGCGAGTGTGCGGGCAACAACCTCATCGGCCACTGTGGGGCCAGGCGCTGCAGAGAGATCAAAGGACGGAACGACGGTCCATCCGTTTTTTCCCGCACCGGCAATCACCGCCCCGAGAATCGATCCGTCGCCCGAGATCTTTAAAATCTCCGCCCCATGGCGGTGGGTGAATTTCTCCAGCGGCGTCACCCCGGACGCAAAAGTATTTGATTCGTGAGAAAGCCGTCCGAGAAAGATGCGCACCGGAACTCAGAGAATGCCGTACTTCCGGAAAACCTCTCCCATCGAAACTCCTTCGGACAATTCTTTGCGGACAACATTTTCCCCGGAGACTTTCTCCAGCGCGAGGCGCACGGCCTCTTCAAGAACAGCCGCCGGAATTGCCGCAATCCCATCTTCATCTCCCAGGATGTAATCGCCGGTATGAACCGTCACAGCGCCGAATTTGACTGGACATTCCAATTCAACAATATCGAGACGGCCTTTGCTGTCTGCGGGGTGGTAGCCGATCCCGAAGACCGGAAAATCCAAATCCTTGATTTTCCAGACATCGCGGGTGCATGCGTTCATCACCACTCCACGGATTCCCTTGTAAAGGCAGGCGGTCGTGAGCAACTCACCCCAGAAACCACAGGTGCGATCATTTCCGCATTCCGCAATCAGAATGTCGCCGGAACCCATCCGCTCAACCGCCTCAATCTCAAGTTTGTAGGGCTCGGCAGGGATTTCATTCACAACGGCCGCCCGGGCCGTGTACGCCCGTCCGATCAAGCGCCAAGCCGGCGTGAGAGGGCGCAAATCCGGGGGCAATGCCTGATTCGGATAGCCCAGAGAGTCCAGCACATCGCAAACGACGGCTGAGTAAAGGAGCTTCATGGATTCGAGAAAGGAGGCGGTGTTTTTCATGGTGGGATTGCCCAGGCGCGATTGTGGGGCTCTTCATGAACCGCAAAGCCTCCGCCGCAGCTAACGTGAGGCTAGGCGGCGATTGTCTCCCAACAAGCAGAAAAATCCGAAGCCTGCCCTCGTTCTCGCTTTTACCCCCCTGAAAAGCAGATTGAGGAAGATGGTGGCAGGGACTCCAGTACAATGCAGCACTGTTCAGATCTTGGCTCGAAGCGTGAGCCTATGTAACACGGAAGGAATCCCTGTTACAGGGTTGACTGGACACGGGAACCATGTACTAAAGCGTGTTCATGGCCCGCTCTTCCACCACGTTTCCCCGCAAGTGGTCCTCCGGTAAGACTTCCGTTATTCGCGTTCCCGAGCGCATCGCTGACGATCTCCTCGACATCGCACGGCGCCTGGATGAATCGGGCGGATATCGCGTTCGCGAAGAGCCAAACGGGTTCTACCTAGAAGTCCTTCCGACACGGCGAGTGCGTTACAAAGCGGACAGACCCATCAATGTTGCGAGCGTTCCGCAGAGAAGTCCATTCCGGTATCCGGGTGGAAAGACTTGGTTTGTTCCGTATCTTCGGGACTGGTTACGAAGCAAATCAAGGCCTCCAACTCGATTTATTGAGCCTTTCGCAGGCGGTGGCATCGTCAGTCTCACCGTCGCCTTCGAGCGGCTCGGGAAACATGTGGTCTTTGCGGAACTCGATCCCGGAGTTGCCGCCGTTTGGCGCGTCGTGCTGAACGGTCAGTCCGAGTGGTTGGCGAAAGGAATCCTCAATTTCGAGCTCACGCTGGAGAACGTTCGCAAGGTCCTGAGTTCTCCTTCCGAAACGGTGGGCGAGAGGGCATTCCAAACGATTCTCCGCAATCGCGTCCAGCGCGGAGGAATCATGGCCGCGGGCGCGGGACTCGTTAAATCTGGCGAGAACGGTCGTGGACTTCTATCGCGGTGGTATCCTGAAACTCTGGCGCGCCGGATCCGCGAAATCCATCAAGCCAAGGATCGCCTGACTTTCGTAGAGGGCGACGGATTTGCCCTGTTGGAGGAACACAAGGCCGACAAGGATTCGGTTTTTTTTATAGACCCGCCCTACACGCTCGCTGCGCGGCGGCTCTACACCAAGTGGCAGATCGATCATCGTCGCCTGTTCACTGCGATGAAAGCTTGCAAGGGAGACTTTCTCATGACCTACGACAACACGCCCGAGATCGTGGCCCTGGTCTCGGAGTTCGGCCTGCAGGCCCGACCCGTTGCCATGAAAAACACACACCATGCAAAAATGACCGAGTTGCTGATCGGGCGGGATCTGGGCTGGCTTGGCGGGGATTCAGACGCCTGATTTTAGCTTCTCGCGAATCAGCCGCTCGAACACCTCCTGAGGCAAAGGAATGCCGCCAGTCAGCGCTTTCACAGTACTATCAAGTTTTGAAAAAACGTGCTTCTTCGGCCTCAACTGATATCTTCCGTCGATCAGTTCGTAACGCACGACGAACCAAGCCAAGTCCGCGTTACTCAAATGCCTCACTTCTTCGATGCCCACCAGCTCGCCGAAGAAAGACTCGTCAACACAAACGGCCATCTTCTTGCCCCACCTCGATAGCTCCGGGACTTTGGTCTGAAGCTGAGGCAGAAGACGCTTGGGGCCACTGCTGCGAAAATCGGGGCGACGCTTTTGTGTTGGAAACCGCAATTCCTCGGGATGCGCTTCGATGTCTTTGAATTCCCAGGCCATGGAGCGCCCCGAGAAATAAACCGCCTGCATTTCCAAGGCGCACCATTTGAGCCCGGCTGTTGGATCGGGATGCACGAGGATATTGTCGATGCGCCCAATGAAGTCGCCCTCGCCGGGCTCCTCATCACCCTCTTGCGGCACTTCGGACCTTAGCTTTTGCAGAAAAGGAATTTCTCCCAGCACTTCAGGCGATTCTGTCCCGAGCATGACGCCGCCGACCCACCGGAAGACTTCGCCTGAGTCGAAGAAGCGTGCCGGGCAGGTCGTCACCACCTCGCCCAAAGTTATGGGTGCTGCCTCATTTTCGCGTCGATATTGCCGCAAGGAGCACACCCCACCTGCCTTGTTGCACATCCGTCCGGGTCGGAAAGGGCAAGGCCGCTGCTTCACCTTTTTCGAGATGGCAAGCACCGCATTCAGCCGCCGGTCTTCCGGTCTCAGCGAAGTAACATCGGCACCAAACCACTCGCCGATGCTATAAAATTTCGGCGGTGCCTTTTCTTTCTTTGATTTCTTGGGTTTCGGCACGTTGCAGACTGGTCAGGTTCACTGGAGGAGGGCAATCTCGTTATTCGCCAGCGATGGGGTGCTGTGCCAGTCCTATTGGAGCGCGGGCGGGGACATCCGAGCACTCCCTTTCGAAAGCGTTTGTTAATCATGGCCGTTGAGGATCAAGGGTCAGAGCATCCCGGTCCTTCAGCGGACGAACAACCGCAGAAGGTCCTTGTGCGGACGCGCGATCAATTCCAGGCCCACCAATTTGCCAAGCCCCGAGACAGCTTTCGATCCGGCTTCCAGAGCGGTGCCGACGGCACCAATATCGCCTTTGATGATTACAGAAACATAAGCGACACCGATCTTCTCCTTACCGACGAATTGAATGTTCGCCGTTTTAAGCATGATGTCGGTCGCATTCAAAATTGCCGCGAGTCCCTGCGTTTCGAGGATCCCGATGGCAGCGGGGCGTGGCTTTTCCTCCCTGGGTTCGGAAGGTAAAAAGCAATCTCGTCCGCCGTAAAGCGGATTCAAGCTCTCGGAACCGGCGAGGGCGGGTTCCAGCGAGTCCGAGGGAGACGGAATCATCGAAGCAGAGAGGGCGGGGGCTCCGAGCTTGGTGGCAACTCCCGAAGCCGCGTTCAGCGCAGCCTGAATCGAGCCCACATCACCCTCGAACCGCGAGAGGATGACCTCAGTGCCAATGGGCTCGAGACTCAGAAGCCTGACATCAGCGGCCCGCAAGGCGGCCTCGCAGGCCACGGCTGTTACACTCAGAAAGCGGGTTTCGAGAAGGCCAAGGCTCATAGGGTTAAAGGAAGGGAGAGTGGGTTTAGGCGCTTAACCATGAAATCCATCGAAAAAAGCGCAAGATTTTCCGAAACGAAGCAGACCTCACGCCTGCAACGGACGCAAAGCGCCGGCCAAGCTTTCCAAGGATGGGAAGGACGCAAAGAGATGCAGAGAATAAAATTATGGAGTTGATACCGCAATGCAACCAGGGAGACCGTGGATCGGTCTTTGTCCTGCCTCATTTTGCGCAGCAAAATATTTTAATCCGGCGGCGGAATGAGCCCGTTTCGCACTGGGTGCCCTTGCCCTCACCCTCTCCCTTGGCACCGGCTCCGCCGGATTAGGTTAGAGGCGCAGTGAGGGATCGATGGCATCGAGGATTTTGTCATAGAGGATCCCACCGAGGGTGGTGGCGCGGATTTCGATGCGGGCCTTGCCGGTGACTCCCGCGCGGAGTCGGGTGAATTCCTCCGGTGAGGCATCCAGGCTGGCTTCCGCTTCGAAGTGCGGAACGGATGGAATTGCGTGCCCGCTGCGATCGGGTTCGGAGGGCACATCACCCCCAAGGAGGCTCGACAACCCATCGACAGAAATCTTCTGGGCCGGAGAAACCGCGGCAACCGTGATTTTTCCCTCGAAAACGCGATCGGGCATCGCCGCGAACCGTGCGCGCACCCGCTGGCCGACCCTCACCCTGCGGGCCTCTTTCTCGTTGAGTGCGATGAGAAGTTTCGGATTGGTGTCGTCGCCAATCTCGAGGATCGGGTGGTTTGCTGGAAAATGACGTCCCACCAGTTCCCCCGGTTTGCTTGTGCGGACCACGCCACTCCTCGGTGCGACAAGAATCAGCCGCTTCGCCCGATCCTCAACCCCATCGATCTGGGCATCAACTTCCGATACGTGCTTCTGCAATACCGGCATCAACAACCGGGCTTCGGGAGAGTCATCGGCGGATGCCGCCCGGTGGCGGACTTCATGCATCTCGCGCTGGAGCTTCAAGTCCTTGAGACCCGACTCGAGTTCGATATTTTCGATCCTGCCGAGTTGCTGTCCTTCTTCCACCTGCTGCCCGCTCGCGACATCCAGTTCGATGAGGCGACCTGCGGAGGGTGTTGACACGGCCTCCACCCGACCGTGCTCAATTGCTGCCGAGCGCCGGATCGTTTCATGCCAGGGGATCAGGAAGATCCCTGCCAGCAGGATGGCAACTGCGGCGAAGACGAATCTTCCGCGGCGCAACAGGGACCCCGTCAAATCGGGCGACCCTTTGATGCTGCGTCCGAGCCTGAATACAGGAAGCGCAATCGAGACGAAAAGGAAGAGTCCGACGTAAGTACGGCTCACAATTTCAAGCCCGTAAGGTTGCAGCATGTTAAACATCATGACCGAAATATTATACATAATAAACCAGCCGTAGACATAGGCAGCCACGGCATATACCCCGAAGAGCGGCCCGATCTCGTGGCCCGTGAGGCGGGCACCCGCTGAGCGGATACCGAGCAGGTAGCGCTGGGCCCATGCGGTGACCCACGCGTTGCTTTTGGCCCGGAGGTTGGGAATCTCCATCGCGTCCGACATGATGTAGTATCCGTCGAACTTCATCAAAGGATTGCCATTGAAGAGGATCGTGGAAACGCTGCAGAGCACCATCGTGTTGAAACACATCTGGTTGAACAATCCGGGCTGGGAAAACAACCACAGCCACGTCGCCACCGAGGCGAGAAAAAGCTCCACCCCGATTCCCGCTGCGGTCACCGCGATCCGGGGGCCTTTGTCCGCCCGCCAGGAGTCGCTTACGTTAACGAACAGGTAGGGAGTGAAGAGAATGAACATGAACCCCATCTCATGCACCTCGCCCCCGTATCGCTTGCAGGTGAAGGCATGTCCGAATTCGTGGAAAATTTTCACTACGAAGAAGAGGCCCCAGCTGAGAACAAGGTTGTCGAGAGTAAAAAAGTTGGCCCCCTGAGTCGCGATCCGCTCCCAGTTCTCTGCCGCGGCAAAGAGCGAGAGCGCGATAAAAACACCAGCCAAAACCAGAGTCGTCCGGGAATAGAGCCACCGGACCCACGGAAAAATCCGTTCGAGCATTGCATCGGGATCGAACAGGGATTTCTTGAAAAAGAGGGCCTGGCCGACAGCCATTTCGAAGAGGCGGCTTTTCTTGAGATCCCGCATCCGCCGCGCACGGTCTGTCGCAGTGGGAGCCTTAACCCGCAACAAACCCGCGTTGGCAAGCTGGCCAACGAGCGAGGCGAGTTGCCCAACGGCCTCCTCCCGCGGCATGCCCCGCCAGTAGAGCGAGGTTACAGCCAGTTCCCCGGCAATCTGGTCAAGACGGGTTTTGCCGTCGAAGCGTCTCGCGGCCTCGGCGTGAGCGACCGGCAGACGGAAGTAGGTGAGGCCAATGGGGTTCTTGTAGACGATGTATTTGCGCCCCAGGTAAGGCTGCTCGTTCTCGACAAGATCCGGGCGGAGTGGTGGCGGAATTGCGGTGCCCGGATCCTTCGGTATGACAGGCTGCTGCGGGGACGGAGCGGGCGCGCTCATGCCCGTCAGGGTTTTGATACGGTATCCGTCGGTGGCTTTCCGAAAGTCGCAGCGGCATAGGTTCCTGAAATGAGCCTGCCATCAGCATTGGGAACCAGCACGCGCACCTTGAATTCGCCGCTCGCGGGGTTGACCGTCGGAGCGATCTGCGCGACCTGCCCGCGGACGACAATCGCCTCCCCGGCCCGCACCTCGACCGGGTCACCGGGTGAAACCTTTCCGATGAGCTCACCAGGAAGGAATGCTTCAAGATACAGGTTGCTCAGGTTCACCAGCAATAACACGGGGACAAATTCATCCACGGCTTCGCCCGCCTCGCGCAGCCGCTCGGCAACAGCACCGTCGAAAGGCGCGATCACCCGGCGCTTGTCCAACAGATGCTCGGCCTGGCTGAATTGCACTTTGGAGACCTCATGGTTGACACGCTTTTCC
>Ga0247840_10009149_pt1 | contig 12935 bp, 13 predicted proteins | sample LaCruzMarch2015__FD_192404 | JGI IMG/M metagenome (GOLD analysis project Ga0247840, IMG submission 192404) | Freshwater microbial communities from meromictic Lake La Cruz, Castile-La Mancha, Spain - LaCruzMarch2015_17m | ecosystem: Environmental > Aquatic > Freshwater > Lake | place: Spain...
CCATCGCAATCCAATCAGGATTCGTCTTGCCGTCGCAAATAATCAAAATTTCCGAAGGTCCTGCAATCATATCGATGCCAACTTGTCCGAAAACTAATTTTTTCGCCGACGCCACATAGATATTGCCAGGGCCAACAATTTTCGCGACGGCTGGAATGGTTTGAGTACCATAAGCCAATGCTGCAACCGCTTGTGCGCCACCAATTGCAAATGCTCGATCTACGCCAGCTAAATATGCCGCAGCTAAAACCAATTCATTCGTTTCACCGTTTGGTGTAGGCACAACCATAATCAATTCAGGCACGCCAGCGACTTTTGCTGGAATCGCATTCATTAAAACCGACGACGGATAAGCCGCTTTTCCACCAGGAACGTACAAGCCAACACGGTCTAATGGCGTGATTTTTTGACCTAAAACCGTTCCATCTTCTTCGGTATATTGCCACGATTCCATTTTTTGTTTTTCGGCGTAAGCACGAATACGTTGTGCAGCTTGTTCCAAAGCCTGTGCTTGTTCAGCAGGTAAATTCTCCCAAGCGGATTTCAATTTTTCTTTTGAAATTTCGAGTTCACTTGCTTCAGAAATATGGCAATGGTCAAAACGATTTGTGTATTCAATAACTGCCGAATCGCCGTTTTTTCGCACGTCAGAAATAATATCCAAGACACGTTGATGAATGGCTAAATCGTCCGATTCGTTCCATGCCAATAATTCCTTTAATTGCGCGGTGAAATTTTCATCGGCAGCATTGAGTTTTTTAATTGTTATGTCATTCATGTTAATTTTCAAAATTTAAAAAATGGATGGATGCGCGAATTTTACGGTTAAACGACGATTATTCAAGATAAAACGTGAACATCGCGTTGAGGGTAGGGGATTTTGATTTTATTTTCGCGTAATGTTTTTTCTAAGCGCATGTTCAAATCATGAATCACAAACCAGCGCATGGTTGGCTCTTTGACAAACGCACAAATTGAAAAATTCAATGAACTTTCACCAAAGCCAATAAATAATACACTCGGTTCGGGAGTGTCTAAAACTAACGCGCTACCTTTCACCGTCTGCAACATTAAGTCGTGAGCAAATTCGACATTTGAATCAAAGGCAATGCCAATCGGTAACACAATTCGTGTTGTCGTATTACTCAACGTCCAATTTGTTAACTGGCTTGTGATGAATGTTTTATTTGGCACAATCAATTCTCGTTGATCAATATCAATCAACGTCGTCGCACGCATTTGAATACGACAAACAGAACCTGTTACATCGCCAATTGTCACCACATCTCCGACTCGAATCGGACGTTCAAATAATAAAATAATGCCTGAAACCAAGTTGGCAAAAATCTCCTGTAATCCAAATCCCAAACCCACGCCTAACGCTGCGACAAGCCATTGCACTTGCGACCAACTGCCGCCAAGTTCGTTCGAAATACTGATGAATGCAACCGTGATAAAAAAGTATTTTGCTAACTGATTTGTGGCGTAACGACTGCCGACTTCGATTTCCCAGCGACGAAAAACGAGCAATTCCAATAGACCGTAAAAATTTCGCACTGCAACCACAGCAATAAAGAAATACAAACCTGCAAACAGTAAATTTGTTAACGTGATTGGTTGATAACTTTCTTGATTTTCAATCAAAATTTTGTGCTGCCACAGAACAATTTGATCCAAAAACGAAAACGCGGGCAAAAGATTTTTCCAAATCAAGCCAATTCCCAAAATCATTGCAAATGCCAATGTGACGTGCAGCAATTTTTTGGTTTGCGTGTTGATTTTTGGAATATCCAGCGGTGATTCTTCATCGTATTTATCGTGCAATTCGCGTTGTTGTTCAGCATTTTTTAATGCCAATTGCCGATTTACCAATATCAACCAACGCAACACCATTTCGTGAATCACCACGATAAATATCAGCAATCGCAAAGTGGTAATCAGTTTTTCTTGCAACTCCAATGCGCTTGAATAATACCCCATTACTGCCGCACCTATAACGGTCAACGGTACTGTAATAACTAGCGCGAACACCACATAACGCAAACGTGGGGCATGATTTTTTAGGTCGGTACACCACAAATTGTGATGCAAAATTTTGGTCATAAAAACAGTAAAAGCAATCAGTCCAACGACTAATGCAAATCGCCCAAGTGAGTCGCTATACTCCGAAAATTTGGATGTATGTGTCGCGTGAATTAAAAAAACAGCGGGTACGATAACAAGCCGTAACCATCCAAAATGCGTGTGTAGAAAAAGTACCGTATTTTTTTGCCATTGAAAATGTCGCCGCACAATCCCATCAGCTGCAAAAATAGCATACGAAAATTGCCCCATAAACAGCGTAATCGCCGATTTTTGCAATCCCGTTCCTATCGCTAAACTGAAATCTGTCAAACTATTTTTTGTTAAAAAAATTCCAAACAAATAGACGGTTATGGGAATTGGCAAGGTGAATAAAATTTGATAAAAAAATGCCTGCAATGTGCTGTAAAAATGCGCTGTATGCCAATGATATAATTCAGTTTCCGTAACTTGTAAATGTTGGCGTGTCCAACTTTTCAAGCGCGTCAATAACCATAAAAAAACAATCCACACGCTGAAAAGTAATCGATTATTTTGAATGGCGCGTGATGTTTCACTTCCAATTTCCAACCAATTTGACGGTGAAAACAACCATTGCACAGAATGATAAAGTTCTGACAACATTTCTAAATTTACGGGTTCAGAACTTTGTACCCACAACAAGCGTTCGTCCAAATATATTGCAAATTTCTTGGCTTGCGTGAGCATTTGTTGGCGACCAAAATCCAAATCGCCCAATGTTCGCAAATAGGTTGTATCAGTGAGCGCGAGTTTGTTTAGTAATTCTTTTTGATTGTTTAATAAGACTCGCAATTCGGCTTGAATCATCATGCGTTGTTCAAATGGCAAAGTAGTTTCGACTTCTGTTGCCATCAGCTTTTTTAATGTGTCGTCCAAATTCAACAGAGATTTTTGCTTATCTTCGATTTCGAATTGTTCCAAGCTGGTCAATTCAGTTTCATTTTGAAGTTTTCGTCCTTCCTGCTGTTCATTTGAATTAACTAAATCACGCCGTTGTTCACGCAAAATCTTCCCTAATGTGGGGCTTAGACTTGCCAAACTGATTTTTTTATCGGCACTTTTAAATTCATTTTCAATGTCAGCGGTTTTAATTTCGATTTGCGTTTTCTGTTCACTAATTTGTTCTATTTTCGCTGTCATTGTTTGCAAATCACGGCTGTATTTAATGTTTTCACGAGTGAATTTTTGAATTAGCGGATGTTTGCCCTCAATGTCTTTTTCCGATTGACTTAGTACATCTTCAATTTTTTTCGCTTCTTGTTGACGCAAATAAAATGCCAAATTTTCAATCGTCGCGACAACGGGGGCGAGAGCATTTTTTTGAATATCGAGTAATTGAATTCGCGCTTTTAATAATTCCAGCCGCGCGGGCTGACTTATTGCTTCAACATCAAGCAATTTTAATTCAGTCGTTTTTGCTTCAATCAGCGTTTTTAAATAAAGATGTTGCGCTTCGATTTCCAGCTTAGAATCGGTTTGTGTAAGGGGGATTTCGAGTTTTTTGCGGCTATTTTCAATGAGTTGTTGAGCCGCCACCGATTCTTCTCGAATCAATATCGGGCGATTATTCTGTAACGTTAAATCTGCCTCAAGTTTTTTCGATTGATCATCCAGCAAGCTAATTTTATTTTTTTCGATGATTAAACGTTGTTCCAATTCTTCAACTGGAATTTGGCTAAAATCTTCAATTTTTTGCTTACTTAGTTTCGTCGTAGCCTGTTCGATTTCTTTTTGTAGGGCTTTTGTTTGCGCGGGTGCTTGATGCAATGCGGCACTAAAATTGGCGATTTGTGTGATGGCTTGCCTGTGGCTAGTGATATTGTCTTGTGCCGCTTGATATTGGTTTAAAACGGCATTTTTTGTTGAAGTTTCCAAACCTTGTCGCGCGTTTAGCTCAGTGATTTTACTTTTAATCAATTCAATAGAAATTGATTCGGCTTGTGTTGGCAATGTTGCACCAAAACCGAATGTTGAGAAAAAAAATAAAATGAAAAAATAAAGCCAAAATCGATTCATTTCATCGCCAAATACCGCTGTTTAATGGATTGCCCAAGTTGATGAACCGCCATCGCGTATTTATTGCTGCTGTTGTATTTTTTGATTGTTTTAAAATTATCGCCAACCGCCCAAAATTGACTGCCATTATCTGTGCCTAAAATGATGTATTCGGCATCAATATCACCGTTAATTGGCGTGGCGACAAGTTGGTTAAATTTCCAGCCAGATTTACTAAAATAATGCGCGACGCTACCAATCGCATCTTCGGAATTCCACAAATCACGTTTGCCATCGCCGTTGAAATCAACAGCAAGTTTGCGAAAACTTTTTGGCATAAACTGCCCCAAACCCAACGCGCCCGCCCACGATCCAATAACTTTACGCGGTTCGTAATTTTCCTCTTTCGACATCAACAAAAAGTTTTCAAGTTCTTTGGTGAAGTATTCAGCCCGTCGTAACGTAAAAAACGACAAGGTACTCAACGCATCGAAAGTATTGGTTTTGCCGACATTGCGCCCAAAATACGTTTCCACACCAATAATGCCAACGATGTATTCAGGATCAACATGATAGGTCGTACTGGCGCGTTGCAAGGCTTCGGCATTTTGTCGCCAAAAATTCACGCCGTTATTGATATGCGCGTCGTCCATAAATTGTTTGCGATAACTTGACCAGCCCAGTGTTGGTTTAGGTTTAGGCGGCACGACTGGAACGGGTGAAACGGCACCTTGATATTTTGGTTTTGGCGGTACAAATGGGTCAACTTCTAGGCGTATAACTGAATCGAGTTTGTTGGCTTGCGAAAATAAACTATTCAAATAATCTTCTGAAAAACCGTAATCGTGAACCATGTGTTGTACGAAGACTGTGACAGCAGGTTGATTTGCATAAATACCAACAATCGGACGCGCTTCAATGTAGTCAGGAATTCGACCTATATCGACAGGGGTTGGTTTGCTTGGACGGATGACTGGCTCGGACGCACAACCTGCGAGTAAAAGTAATAATGAAAAAGTACAAAATCGATGCAAAGATGAAGTCGTCACGGGCAAATCTCAAATAGCAATGGGGGCGGAGATATGGGTATCGGCATCGTAGCCAATTAGTTCAAAATCGTCGTAGGCGTAATCAAAAATTGAAGCGGGTTTGTGCTTAATTTTCATAGTTGGTAAGGCGCGGGGCGTGCGTTGTAATTGCATTTTTGCCTGTTCTTGATGATTCAAATACAAATGCACATCGCCCCCCGTCCAAATAAATTCGCCGAGTTCTAAATCACATTGTTGAGCAATCATTATCGTTAAAAGCGCGTAACTTGCAATGTTGAACGGCAAACCGATAAACGTGTCGCAACTGCGCTGATAAAGCTGGCAAGACAGTTTGTTATTCGCAACGTAAAACTGAAAAAAAGCGTGACAGGGCGCGAGAGCCATTTTGCCGTTTTTGACATTTTTTTGAGGGCTAATTTTTTCGTCAGGTAAATCGGCGACATTCCATGCAGAAACGATAATGCGGCGGCTGTTTGGATTGGTTTTTAATTGTTCGATGATTTGTGCAATTTGGTCAATTGTTTCGCCATTTGGAGCTTCCCACGACCGCCATTGTTTGCCATAAATTGCACCCAATTCGCCGTTTTCACCGCACCATTCACGCCAAATTGAAACGCCCTTTTCTTCTAGTAAATTGTTGTTCGTATCGCCATTCAAAAACCATAAAAGCTCGTGAATAATCGATTTTAAATGCACTTTTTTCGTAGTCAATAATGGAAAACCCGCCGCTAAATCAAAACGCATTTGATAACCGAAAATCGATAACGTCCCGTTTCCTGTTCGGTCGCCTTTTTCAGTGCCTTCAGCAAGCAATTTTTCTAAAAGTTCAAGATAATTTTTCATTTATTTGTGTATTCAAACGTAACGTGCTTGTTTTAAATTCATCAATTTGGCTTGTGTAGTTTCCAAAATAAAATCACGCAAAAAAATACTCGCTTTCATTATTTCAACACCAATCAACTCACCATTTGCATTCAATTCAGCGGTAATGTTTGGGCTAATTTCAAGACTTTCAACTTCTTCATCGTCCGTAATAACAAGATGCAAAATGTCTTGCGCTTGAAAGTAATTCATTTTTGGATTAGACATAATTCAATCTCCCAGTGTTAAGCCTGAATTTGATTTGTTGCCGAGTTGTTGCGTGAATCGTTATTGGGGTTAATGTTGTTTCATTTTCTTCGTAAGGAATCGTCACTAATTTGTCGTTGTGATCGCCGATAACAACAAAACGATAGCTTTCAGAATCTATATAACGTTCGGGCGAATAACGTAAAATTTGTTCAATTAACGCTAAGTCAAAGCCGCGTAATTCAGCTCTGTACTTCAAATAATCTGTGAAAACAACGTTTTTCATGCCGATTTTTTGTACGCTAAAACCATTAAACCCGCCCCAATCACAATCATCGGCGTTGACAAAATTTGTCCCATCGTCACCCAATCGAGTGCGAGATAACCCAAATGCGCGTCGGGCAAACGGTAAAATTCAACAAAAAATCGGAAACAGCCGTAACACATCACCGCTAAACCTGTTGCCGCCATTGTGGGACGTGGCTTTTGCGTGTAAATCCACACAATCACAAACAAAACAAAACCTTCTAAAAATGCTTCGTAAAGTTGCGACGGATGACGCGCCACGTCGCCACCATTTGGAAAAATCATTGCCCACGGCACGTCTGTTGGTCTGCCCCAAAGTTCGGAATTGATAAAATTCCCCAACCGTCCCGCGCCTAAACCAATCGGCGCAATCGGCGCAATTAAATCTGTGAGTTGCCAAAGCAAGCAATTTTGCTTCTTTGCAAACCACGCCATCGCCACAAATACGCCGAGCATTCCGCCATGAAAAGACATCCCACCTTGCCAAATTTTGAACAAAATCAACGGATTTTCTAAAAATGCGCTGAAGTTATAAAACAAAATGTAGCCAATACGCCCGCCCAAAATCACGCCCATCGCGCCATAAGTCACTAAATCTTCAATCGCTTCGGGTTTGATGGGCGACCACGCTTGTTTTGCGCGGTGTTGACCAAGCAAATAAACCGCCGCAAAACCAATCAGGTACATGATGCCGTACCAATGAATTTTTACAGCACCAATCGAAACCGCAACAGGGTCAATGGCAGGAAAAGTCAGCATTTTTACACGTCCAAATTTGAAACAAAGTTTTGAGGTTCATCTTAGGATTTTTCCCAAGCAATTCGCGCTTTTTCAGACAACGATTCGATGGATTCATCCTGCCAAAGATTTTTTTGCCATTCTGTGTAATCGAACTTATCACGTTTGATTAGCATAATAAATCTTTCAGCATCCACCATGTTTAAAGAAGAAAAAATAGAGTTAAAACCCATATTGATAATTTCGCTATCTGTTCTCATAAAAATCCCCTTCAATTTCGATAAAACGCAACGGATTCATAACCGAAAGTTCGTTAATCGCGCTGAATTTGTTAATTAACTGCTTATCGGTTGTCAAAAAAACATCTGCTTTTGCTTCAACAGCGCAAGCACAATGCAACGCATCTTTTACTCGCAAACCCAATGCTTGATAATTTTTAGCGCGAATAATGATTTCTTCAGATGGCGAAACCAAAACCTGAGCGAGTGTTTTCCATTTAGCAATTTCATGTTTATGGGCGATGTGCGGATTTTGATCATTTTCAAACTGTAAAATGTACGACCAAATCAAACCGTATTTTTTATTCAAAATTTGTTCTTGAACATAGAGTTTAGACTGTGTTTCTAAATAAATGCGATGATGTGATTGCTCATCGTATGGTCGATTAAAACAACAGTTGTCGAGATAAATTAGCATTGATTTATTTTTCATAGACAATACGCAAGTTAGTTATTCCTGTATGGCTACCCAGTTAATAACCCAATCTTTTTCGATAGGAATATCTGGAGAAACAACATAAACAAGAAAGCTATTAGATGTTTGATAATATATTGCCTGAACACCGCGTGTTTGCCACATTCCTCCAGACGCACCTATAATTGATGCAAAATACTGAGGGGTTTTAGTAAATCTGCATTTCGATGTATCAATAGTCACATCTGCACCTTTACCATCAAGATTCCATTTGTCCGAAGTAACTGATGTTCCAGTACAAATCTTTGATTTAATACTTTCTTGAACATCCGCTATAACCTTATCCACCGACATCTTCGATAACGCGCCGATTGCCTCTACTTCAACTTGATAAGTTCCTTTGCCCGTTTTTAACTCTAAAGTTTGCGCTTCAGCAGATAAATCGCCATTGCTGTCTTTTTGCATTTGACGGTTGCAAGTAATTTGCAGTTTGTTATTGAAATCGAAAGGCAACGCTGTTGTTTCATCAACGGCAATCGATTTGAGAGCTGAACTATTACGAGCGGGTAATGTTGCTTTGCAAATCGAACGTCCTGAACCGCCTTGTGTTAAACCTAAAAACTTTTCTTGATTTCCCAACGACGTTGACAAGGTGAAAGAAAAACTCTGCAAATTTCGAGCAGGTTGCATAACAAAATCCACACCTTTTTGCGCGAGCGTTTTGCAATTGTTCCATTCTTGAATCGAATCTTGAAAAATATTTTGCGTGGATTGCGCGGTTTTTCCAATGTAAATATCGCTACCAAATCCACTGCAAAGACGTTTTTGAGCGTCACTGATTCCAGCTAAATCACTGCCGCCTAATAAGCTATAAGCCGATTCAATCAGTGCGGCTTGCTCGGATTTAGCGTTGTATTCACTGGCACAAAAGCTGGCTTTTTTAAATAAATCTGCATCCGAATCGTTGCCTGATTGTGCAAGGTTATATGTGCCTAATGTAAGAAATGAAGCGCAAGAATTCACATCAGCAAAACTGATTGTTGAAAACGCTGATAAAGTTAAAGCTAATAAATTTTTTTGAAGGTTCATGATTTCGTTTTTTGAAAAGTGATTCATTAGTGTGATGCAACGCCTGTTAATACAACGGTATCCGCATCAATACGGACATTGTACGAATCACCATCAGCAAATTGCAGAACTTCAATGTTATCCAATATGTCTTTGCCATCCGTAATTTCGACATCGTGACCAACATATTCTACTTCGATTTGTGCGACACCTTCGGCATCAGAATTAGGGGTAATTTGATAATCGCTTTTTTTACCATAAAAAACAGCCATATCTTTTCCTGCGCCGCCATCTAACGTGTCATTACCCGCTCCGCCTTCCAACGTATCATTACCACCTTCGGCAAAAATATCATCATCGCCACCATTGCCATAAAAACGATTGTTAGTTTTTCCGCCTGCGATTTCTTGAAGCAAATTATTTAACGCATTCCCAGTGCCTATTTTTGCTTTTGTGCCAGATAAAGTGAGATTTTCAACATTATCCCATTGCGTTAAATCAAAATCGGCAGTTGAAAGCACGCGGTCATCTTCACCACCTGTTGGCGTTTCAATGATTTTATCGTCCTTATTATTTACTAAATACAGGTCATCATTATCGCCACCAATTAACGTGTCTTTGCCTTTGCCACCGTCTAACGTGTCGTTACCCGCGCCACTTTCTAATTTGTCATTTCCGTCTAAACCATAAAGCGCGTCATCACCAATGCTACCTGTAATCGTGTTATTGCCTTTATTTCCAGTACCTTTATGACCTTTGCCGTCCGTGTCTTTTAAAATAAAAATTTCGATATTTTCAGGCAAAACATAATCTGAAATACTTTCAACCGTATCAACACCACCTGTTTTAGAAACCTTGTTGGTTTCAATCACAACATCTTTTGCATTATCAACATAGTAGTAATCATTACCGTCACCGCCCGTCATTTTATCAATGCCGATGCCACCATTTAACGTATCATTTCCAGCCCCCGCGTCGAGTGTATCGTTACCATTGCCGCCTGCTAAACTGTCATTCCCTGCGCCGCCCAATAATTGATCATTGGCATTACCGCCTAACAACGTGTCATTTCCACTCGCACCTTCTAATAAATCATTCCCTTCGCCACCGTCAAGCGAATCATTTCCTGCATTGCCTCGCAACGTGTCCATCCCCGTCAGACCAGAAATCGTGTCATTTTTTTCTGTGCCGACTAACAAATTGTTATTTGAATCGCCGTTAAAAAGATTTGCGGACGGTTTGACGTTCACGCTGTAAATGTTTTCAGTATTTGTTACATCTGAAAGCGAAGCATTTGCCCAACGACTAAAGGTAATTAACGCACTATCGCCACTAAATGTAACATCAGTTGCATCACCTGTTCCGCCATCGCTAAAACGAGTTAAATCACCAGTGAGCAAATTTTTTACAAAAACATCTGCCACATTATTCGTGTCGTCTACGATTAAATTGCTGGCATTGCTAAGAAACGCTACATAATTACCATCAGGACTAATAACGGGATTCCAACTTTCACCATTTGCTAATGTACCGTCTGTGGCTAAAGTGATTTGTTGTGTGGTGTTTTTCGTTAAATCCTTAACAAAAATGTTTGCGCCGCCATCACTTACTGTACTTGCAGTTAAATCCATCGCAAAACTACGAAACGCGATTTTTTGACCATCCGCGCTTAGACTTGGCGAATCACTCACGCCATTTGCAGATAAACCTTTGGTATTTTTGCTGATGAGTTGAATTTCGCCTGTTGTAACATTTTTCACAAAAACATCACGATTTCCATTGTTGTCAATAGGTGCAGTTTTTACAACGTCTGGTTTTGTCGCATCTGGAATAGTCGTAAAGCCAATTAAATTATCAGCATCACTGGCAAACGCAATGTTTAAACCGTTCGCGCTCAAACTCGGTGAAATGCTCGCGTTATTGCCTTGAACTTTTTTGGCATCGGAGCTGATTAGCGTTAAGGTGTTTTTTTGTAAATCTCTCAAATAAATATCGTATGCACCGTTATTATCGTCATCAGCAAAATTAGAAGCTAAACTTTGAAACACTACATAACGCCCGTCAGCACTGATTTTAGGATTGATACTTTCACCGTCACCGATTTTTACTGTGACTAATTTCAATGAATTGTCTTGCGTATCTTTGAGAAAAATATCGCTTTCGCTGTTATTGTCGATAGGATTACCAGCGGCATCATAACCCGCAAAATTATTCGCCGTAGATTGAAAAACGACATAACGCCCATCGTCGCTAATGCTTGGATTGGAACTATTTGAATTACCACTTTCACCCGTTGAGCTAATGCTCAATAATGTTAAATCGCCTATTTGGGTATTTTTCAAATAGACATCACTTAAACCCAATGCTGATGTTGATAAATTGAGTGCATCACTAGCGAACGCAACGAATTTTCCTGTTTTATCTAATGCAGGTTGTGTGCTTTCACCGTTAGTGGTGGTTTTGGTTGAGCTAATCGTGTTCATAAAAATTAACCATTTTCAAAGAAGGGATTTAATAATTTCACACCACTACGTTGAACATCTTTAACGTTTCGCGTAACGAGTGTTAAGTCATGTGTTATTGCAGTTGCGGCTAAAAAACCATCAATTACTGGCATTTTATCGGGAACATTGATTCGCCCCCAACAATCTGCAATTTCTTGAGTAATCGGCAAAATAAAATGCGTTGATTCTGATTCAATTCGTTTAAGCCAATTTTCTAAAGATTTTGCAGCTTGCGTGTCACGACGTTTGATTTGTTCAATACCTTGGCGGATTTCTCCTAGCGTTAAGACTGAAATATACACAGAGTGACTTTCGACACTTTCAAACCAATTTTTTACGCCAACATTTGCCTTATCCTTCTTGCGTAATTCAGATAACACGTTCGTATCAATTAAAAATCCCATGTGATTTCTCGATCATAATCTGCATCACGAATAAAATCCTCATCATTTCCAACATTTGGCATTGCGCCAAGTAATTCTTTCCAGTTTTGGTTTGTAGTGCATTTAGTCTTTTCATCATCAAATGACAAAACAACCCGAACCACAACGCCATCTGGAATGTAATCAGGAATACGCACCGTATGTTGAAAAGGCACGGTTTCAAATTCAATTTGTTGTTGCATTGTTTTTACCTCGATTCAGAGAACTTGTATCTTTCGGAATGGGAAAGGGCGGGATTAGAACCTTCCCCTACGTTTGATTATTTAAACCCAACGACACCAGTAATTACAGACAGCACAGCAACAAGTGCAATCCAGACGTTTTTAGCTAATTCTTGGTTGTATTTGAATACATCAGGAGCAGATTTGGCTATTGGATCGAAAGTAAATTCGAGAATAAACCAAACAGGAGGAAATAAAACCCATAAGCTAACAAGACAATATGCAAAAATGTTAGACATAAAAACGATAGTTACATCGCCGACGTATTCTCTAATCACTCTACACACAATAGCCAAAACAATTGAAATAACAGCGGCTACGATTGAAATGAAAATTTTATTAGGCGACAACTTGTCAAAAATACACTTGTACATCAAAACATCATTGAAACACATACCCATTCACTCCTAATTTTTAACACAATAAAGAAGAGCTACATTTCTAGGGCGTGTTTCTGCACCGATATTTGCACCATGTGGTGCTGTTGATTCTGGATAATTGTCCACTCGCGCACCTGTACCAAACACGGGAGCATATATATCACTACTAATGGCTCCCATATAAACTGATTGAACAAGACCATCAATTACACGATGTGTGTGAGTTTGTAATTGATGATCTTGAAAACTTCCAATTCCCCTGCCAGCATCAACGCCTCTATCATTGTCAAATCCTCTCACAAACTCGCCTCTTAAATCTGGAGTTCCATTTTTTCCATCCGCTGGACTCCAACTGCTAGGACACGAC
>Ga0247840_10009150_pt1 | contig 12934 bp, 11 predicted proteins | sample LaCruzMarch2015__FD_192404 | JGI IMG/M metagenome (GOLD analysis project Ga0247840, IMG submission 192404) | Freshwater microbial communities from meromictic Lake La Cruz, Castile-La Mancha, Spain - LaCruzMarch2015_17m | ecosystem: Environmental > Aquatic > Freshwater > Lake | place: Spain...
CGTCGTGGAACTGTTTGATAACCTACTATTCGGGTTCAGTGTCGCACTTTCGATGCAGAACCTCCTATACTGCTTCATCGGCGCTCTGCTGGGCACCCTGGTCGGCGTGTTGCCCGGTATTGGTCCGCTCGCGACAATCGCGATGCTCCTGCCGCTCACTTTCAATGTTTCGCCGGTCGCGGCGCTGATCATGCTGGCCGGCATCTACTACGGCGCCCAGTATGGCGGATCAACGACCTCCATCCTGGTCAACCTTCCGGGCGAGACATCGTCGGTGGTGACCTGTATCGACGGTTACCAGATGGCACGACAGGGGCGCGCCGGTCCGGCTCTCGCGATTGCAGCCATCGGCTCGTTCTTCGCCGGCACCATCTGCACACTCCTGATCGCGACGTTCGGCCCACCGATCGCAGGTTTTGCGCTGAAATTCGGCCCACCGGAATACTTCTCGCTGATGCTGATGGGCCTGATCACCGCAGCGGTGCTCGCCCAGGGACACATCATCAAATCGCTGGCAATGGTTGCGACCGGTTTGCTCTTCGGCATTGTTGGCACGGACGTCGATTCCGGCGTAAAACGTTTCAGCTTCGATATCATCGAGTTGACGGACGGGATCAGCTTCGTGGTCGTCGCCGTCGGGGTGTTTGCGGTGGGGGAGATTGTGTGCAACCTCGGCGATCCTGAGGAACGGACGGTATTCACCTCAAAAGTGACCAATCTCCTCCCCACGAAGGATGACCTGAAGCGATCCATCGGCCCAATCATCCGAGGGACCATGCTCGGGGCCTTCTTCGGTGTGCTTCCCGGTACCGGGCCCGCGATCGCATCGTTTTCTTCCTACATGGTCGAGAAGAAGGTCTCCAAGGATCCGTCGCGCTTTGGCCACGGTGCGATTGAAGGGGTGGCGGGGCCGGAATCCGCCAATAACGCGGACGCACAGTGCAAGTTCATCCCGATGCTCACGCTGGGAATCCCTGCAAGCGGGGTGATGGCGCTGATGCTCGGCGCACTCACCATCCACGGCATTACGCCCGGTCCGCAGGTGATGATCAAGAATCCCGACCTTTTCTGGGGGCTTATCGCGAGCATGTGGATCGGCAACTCCATGCTCCTCGTGCTCAATCTGCCGCTGGTCGGACTCTGGGTCAGCATGCTCAAGGTACCCTATCGCCTGCTCTTCCCCGCCATCATGGTCTTCTCCTGTATCGGCATTTACAGCGTCAACACCAGTTCTGTCGAGGTTTACCTCGCGGCACTCTTCGGCGTCCTCGGCTTCGTGTGGATACGGCTCGGCTGTGGTCCGGCGCCGATGCTGCTCGGGTTCGTTCTGGGGCCCATGCTGGAGGAAAACCTGCGGCGGGCGCTGCTCATCTCGCGCGGTGATTTCTCGGTGTTCGTAACGCGGCCAATCAGCCTTTCGTTCGTCATCGTCACACTTTTGATCCTGATCGTGATGGCGGCGCCGGCCATCCGCAAACAGCGGGGTCAGATTACCGACTGATGTTATTGAGCGTGGTCGGCATCTCGAGGAATGGATGATCCCATTCCGAAGCCGCGCGAGGCGCGGTGATTTTAGAAAAAATGCTCGCCAGCAGCGAAGAACCGCCGGAACCCTTCCCGATCCGAGGCTGCCGCCGCTATCCGTTCCACGCCCTTCTTCAGATCCTCCGTGCCGGTTGCAATCGAAAGCCGCAGGTAGTGGAACGGCTCAGCGCCGATCCGGCCAAACGATTTCCGGTCCATTGTCGCCACACCGTGAACGAACAGCAGGAACATCTGCAGCAGGGTCGAGGGGCTCGTCTTCTCCCGGACCCTTTCCGGAAGTTCTGCGCAGGCATCCATGATCCCCAGATTCCGGCAGGCCTTCTCCACATTGGGAAATACGTAGAAAGTTCCTCGCGGCTTCAGGCAAAGTATCCCCGGAATGGCGTTCAGCCCTTCCACGACCAAGTCGCGGCGCATCTGAAAGATCTCCACCATTTTTCGGATCTCGACCATACCTTCCGGCGATTCAAGCCCCAGGCGCACCCCCTCCTGGTTGTAGGCGGCGGTGCAGGAGAAGTAGTTGATGTTGAGGTTCTTGAAGAGCTCCGCCTCCTCCCGCGTCGGAAACAGGGCCCACCCGATCCGGCCGCCCGTCCAGGCAAAGCTCTTGGAGGCGCCGCTCACCAGAATTGCGTTTTTCTCCATGCCGGGGCAAGAGAGGATACTGTGATGGCTGTGACCGTCGAACAGAATGTGTTCGTAGATTTCATCGGAAAAAATGCGGACATCCTCGCGGCACCGGCTCCGGATGACCGAGGCGATCTCCTGAAGCTGCTCCGGCGATGCAACCCCTCCCGTCGGGTTGGATGGGAAATTGAGGAAGATCAGTTTGGTTTTTTTGGTCAGAACAGAAGCCAGCTCTTCACCGGAGAGGGAAAATTCATTCTCCTCCTTCAAATAAAGAGGCACCGGCGTGGCGCCCACGTATGGGATGAAGGATTCGTAGATCGGGAAGCCGGGGCTCGGGTAAACCACCTCGTCCCCCGGACCGCAATAGGTCTGCTGGCACAAGCCAATCGGGGGTTTCCCTCCCGGAAAGACAACGATACGTTCCGCCTCCGCGTGGATCCCCCGTGTTTCCGAAAGCTGCCTTGCAATGGCCGCCCGTAGGGATGGAATCCCCTGCGGATCGCAGTAATGGGTGTTGTCCAGGTCGATCTGGCGTTTGACCTCCTCCTTGATGAAGGCAGGAACCGGAAAATCCGGCTCGCCGATGTTGCACCGGACCACATCCCGTCCCTGCTCCTCGAGGAGTCGAATCAACGGTCCAATCCTGAATGCGTTTTCACTGTCGATCAATCCTGCCCTGTCTGAATAGAGTCCCATCGTCATCCTCATTTCTCAGGGGAAGATTTGAAATCTGTCCCCGGATTCTCATTCCATTTAATAATGTTATGCACAAAAACAGGGCGTCCGGCCTTTGCTGCCGAACGCCGAGAGGGGATTAACATAAATCTTCATGATATCGTATTTGTTCATATTATTGCTTGCCATTTTTCCATGTATCCCCAAAAGTATCCCCAAAAATCTTTCCTTACCCACCACCTTACCTACCACTTTTTGTTGCCTTATCATAAAAAAAACCCTCTGCATAGCCAACATTTCAAACGAGCAAACGGCGGTGGCGATCTGCTTGTAGGCGGATACAAGTAATATTTCGTGTGGGCATGCCTATACCTCATTCTTCTACCCCTTTTTGTACACTTCTTGCTCCGTCTCAATTGCATTCCTTGCGCGGCTCTCTCCCTACTGCAACATAGCCCCTTCCTGACTGGCTCGTTCTTCGACCTGCCCGTTCATCTCTTCCCTCTGCTCCATAGGCATCAGGTGCTTTACGGCTGCCACATAAGCCTTCCGGCTTTTCTCTGTGGCCCACTCGTATTCCTCCTTCGCTTTGGTCACCAGTTCATCGGCCTTCCGACTGATCTCCTCCCGGGTCTCCTTGCCGCTTTTCGGTGCGTAAAGGACACCGATTACAGTGCCGATCAGACTGCCGACGACCAAACCTGCCCCAAGATATCCGCCTTTTTCCATGGCAAAACCTCCTTTCCTGTTGTTATATATTGGTGGACATAAACCATAATTCTTACCGGCATGACTCTGGCCTGATCAGGAGCACCGGTACTTGCGATTCATGCAGCACCTTGAGTGCCACGCTACCGAAGAACCACCGTTTCATACCTGTGTAACCATGGCTTGAAATAATGATCAGATCTACAGCGTTCTCTCTTGCATAATCCACGATGGAGGAAGCGACGAAACCACCTTCAAATATCTCCCTCGTGGTATCGATTCCTTCTGCACAGAGCTGTGATTTTATCTTATCAAAATACTTTTCAGCCTCTCTGTATTGATTATTCCTTGTTGCTATAAAATCACAACCTTCTCTGCACCATGTTATTGGGTCAAGAACATGCAAAAGAATTGCCTCTACAATCTTATTCCCTTGTGACAGGTTTCTTAAATGATCCAAAGAACATTCCGCTAGTTCTGAACCATCAAGAGGAATTAAGACCTTTTTATACATTTTACCCCCTCCTGACCCTATTCAAAGTATAAGGTCCCAGAAACTACCAAACGCCAGGCCCACACAACAAAGAATAGTCGTCGCAATTGAGGTGATCCCTGACCTTTCCTATACATTTGATTCTTACCGACACGACTCCGGCCTGATCAGGAGAACTGGCGCATGGGAATCATGCAGCACCCTGAGGGCCACGCTGCCGAACATCAGCTTTTTCATCCCGCTGTAGCCGTGGGTGGCGATCACGATCAGATCCACGTTGTTGCTGTCGGCATAATTTACGATCGTTTGCGCGGACCTTCCTTCCAGTGCCTCCGTTTTCACGTTGATCCCTTCCGCACTGAGCCCGGCACGGACCTCTTCGAGATACTCATGAGATCTGTCGAAATGATCTTTTCTAAGCGCGGGCAAATCAATCACGACGGCGCGGGTCGAAGGAATCATCATAAGATCGATTTCAATGACCTTTAAAAGGATCACTTCTCCGATAAAACCGCCCGTTGCCAGGTTTCTTACCTGGGGCAGCGCGGCCTCGGCCAGATTTGAACCGTCCAGTGGAACGAGAACTTTTTGATACATAATCGGCACCTCCTCTTTCTCCTGGTTTCGGATGAAAAGTACTGGTCACTTCTCCTCATCACCTTTTCCGTAACGTTTCAATAATGTATTTTTCAACGCCCCATTTTCCGTGATCAGCGGACTCTCCCTTCGGTGTTTTCCCCATTCGGCAAAGGCATCCTTGACGACCGCAACGGCACCCTCGAACCCAAGCGATCCCGTATTCCCATTATTATTTCGCCATCATGCGGGATTAATACCATTTTTGTTACTTCCCAGTTTCTCTTGCCATCAAAGGATTGTTGATCGCTGTTCTCAATGGGAACCTTGGGAAATGCTCTTGTACCATCAAATTTATTGAAGTATTTCTACTCCATAGGTCTCATATTGATCATCCACAACAGATATCACGGCATCCTCTGTTATCATGGTTAGTTGCTCCTGTGACGACATCATTGTCCTTATGGCAAATGCGACTTTCGCTGATTGGGATTGTATATCGGGTGAATAGAAAAGATATTAGACTTTAGTCTAATAGGGCTCAAAACACGCTCTATTACGCTTTTGTCCAATCCCCCCGTCCCTTAGTCCTGAACGGCAAGGAGAATGTTGTTCGGTTCATCAACTGATGAAGAGTGCATATCGAAGTAGAGGCCATTTTTATTGAGTCCGGGAAGCTATGCTTGCCGACCTTTTTTAGCTCTCAGCTTTCGCATATGAAATCTGGTTTGCTTCGAGCCAGTCAATAGCAATCTTTTCAAGTTCCTCTTGTCGGAAACGATACCACTCTTCTTCAATATCGTACGCAATAATGGCATCTTTAAACCGTCTGAAAGCTCCTTGACCGCTGATTTTATTCAAAAGCCCCTCTCGGATCTCATCATCCTCAAGCGAACAGCAAAATTCTTCCATGATATGGTATTCATCGATATCGAATTTGCTCGGAAGCGGCAGAAAGTCATCAGAGTCGATAACTTCTTTTGCCTTAATGATCGTTTCCTGCTGCCATTTTGGGTAATCACCAATATCGTCATCCTCTTCCGCTGCGGAAAGCTCTTCGGTGGTTAAGGTCACCAGCTCTCCGGTGTGACGGTTGAGGAATGCTGAATGCTCATCACTGGGGACATCCATTTCGTCGACGACATCTGTAATTGAAACAATTGTTTTCATAGTGGAAAACGTTACCTCCTCGTGCCAACATCCATATAGACCGATTTCTGATGTCTGATACCAAGAGTACCACGAGATTTTGTATTCTGCAATTTTCAGCAGTCCCTCAAGCTCCCTTCGATTTTCCCTCGTGCAGCAGCGGTGGAAGTGGTGGAAGAGAAAGCGGCCCGAGGCGGTCCCCCTCGTAGAGGACCTGGGCGAGGAAGAGTCCTGAGGGGGGCGCTGTACACTGTGCGGGAATCTCCGAGGCGTTGGTCAGCATTCGCTCCACCGCGGCCGGGGAGAGGCTCCCCCGTCCTGCCTCGACGAGGATGCCCGCGAGCCGGCGGACCATTTTCCAGAGGAAGTGGGAGCCGACAATCCGGAAGAGTATCAGCTCACCGGAGGCAACGACCTCTGTCCTGTCGATTTTCACCTCCGTGGAGAGGTTCTTGTCGATTCGTTTGTCGGCGAAGGAGGCAAAATCGTGGAAGCCCTGGAAGATTTCGGCCGCGACCTCCATTCGGCCTAGGTCGAGTGCATCCTTGATCCACCAGACATAGCGCTTTCCGAAGGCCGTCCGGCTGCGGGAGATCAGGTAGAGATAGCTCCTTCCCTGGGCCATGTGGCGGGCGTGAAAGCCTGCGGGCGCCTCTTCCACCTTGAGGATGTTGATTGGCGCGGGGAGGAGGTCGTTTAGGCCATGGAGAAGCCGCTGCGGCGGCATGCGACGCGGGGCGTCGAGGTGGGCGACCTGGGCCAGTGCGTGGACCCCGGCGTCGGTTCGTCCTGCACCCTGGATCTCCACCTCCGTCCCGAAAAGCTCCCGTGCGGCGTCGATCAGGGTTCCCTGGATGCTTCGGGCATTCTTCTGCACTTGCCAGCCGCTGTAACCGGTCCCGTCGTACTCCAGCGTGAGCTTGTATTTGCAGCAGCCGGAAGCGGAACTCGCTTTCCCCCCGCGCCCCGCCTGAACAGGTTTCCGAATCATGGTTTTTTCTCCGGCGTCGCTGTCCCGTTCTCCGGTGGCTCCCCGAGGAGGGTCATCCCTTCGATACCGAAAGGGCGGTCGGCTCGGGGGGGATCGAGATTCAGGAGCTCGCCGCCGGGATGGAGTGTTGTAATCGCAGCACGCCCGATGATGATCTGCCCCCGCTTCCCTGCCGCATCCCGCGTTCTGATTCTCCAGAAATTGTGGAAGATCAGTGGTTTCCCATTGTGTACCCCTATATAAAGCATGATGTGCCCCGGCATCCAGAGCAGCGTTCGCCACGGCGCCCCCTGCCGGATGATCAGGGCCTCCCTTTCCGCTGACGAAAGGTTCTTGAAACTTATAAATTTCCAGGCGACCGCCTGATCCCCGGAGTTGCGGGGGAGCCAGAGGCCGAGCGGGGTGAAGATGTCGCGAACCAGCGAGGAACAGTCCCGCCTTCCGTAGAACCCCCCCCAACCGTAAGGTTCACCGGCAAGCTCCTGGGCGAGACCTGCGACATGGCGGGGGGTGAGCGGGACGGGCATATCCGCCGCCGCCTCTTTCATCACCGCCGCCTTCCGGAGAGATGCCTTCCCTTCAGCATCGCGTGCCGCCGTCCAGATCCAGGTCTGTTCTGTATCCCCGCCGGTTGTCGGAAAAATTGCCCCCAGAGGTGTCTTGAAGAGAAGACGCTTCCCGACCGTCACCGCAGCCTTGTCGCGAACGATCGCCACATAACGGCCATTCTCCCAGCTCTTCATGAACTCCGGATCGACGGCCGCGATATCCGTCGCCGGAACCCAGCCAAGAAGGTGGCTTGTCTCCGTGAGGAACCATTTGCGATCACGGCTGACCAGCGTCACGAGAACGGGCATCCCCGCCGGGGCCGAGGATACCTGGAAGTTGTCGAACGGATTGTCAAGGGATGGGCCCTTCGGATAACGGGAATGGGGCTCGCGGGTGGGAAGGTGTCGGAAATCGGTGTGATTTACCGTCACCGCCGGGAAAATCCGCTGCGGGAAATCGTCGAGATGGGCGTTGACCGCCATTTTCCGGATCCAGTCTTTGGGATGCGGCCGGCCGCCTTTTCCATAACCGGGAGTCTTCCCATATTCGCGGAATCCCCAGGAGACCTGCTCCGGGGTGTGACGTGGCTCGGTTCGATGCCACGGGGCGAAGTAGAGGAGATCGGCTTCGGTGTTCAGGCGTTTCTGTTCCTGTGGTGAAAGAAGCGGTTCATCCGCCGTGCTCTTCTCCAGATAGGCAAGGGGATTCTGGCTCAGATTGTCAAGATCCCGGATCACCGCCCCCGAGGCAACGCCGCCCCAGGCCAGCATGAAAAACAGAAGCGTCAGGGCAATGCCGCACCCCAATATTCCTCCATTTTTATTTGTTATCAATATCTTCCGCATCATTCCTCTCTCAGAAAAACCTTCCAGTTCCCAATTACCCCCAACTACCCTGGTTATACCTTCCGCACAACAATCCGATGAACTGTCTTGCCGGAGGATGCACTTATTTTCTGTTCATCCAAAATGATTTTCGCTGTTGATAGAACCTGAACGACCACGGAGGGATCGAATGCCGCATAGAGCCGTCCATACTCATCACGCCTGTCGGAACTCTCGGTGACCCGCCAGCTCAGATAGAGAGTTCCCTCGGTTTCGAGGAGGGCCATAAGCTTTCGTACCGAGGGCGCAATAATTTCCGCTTCCAGGTGCATAATGACCGTTTCACAGAGGACATTCACGAAGCTTCCGTCTGTAGCGCAATCGAGGTCAGGAAGTACCGCATGCTGAAAGCGAACTTCCGGATAGCGCTGCCGCGCCTCTTTCAGCAGCCCTTTCGATGGGTCGAATCCGATAGCGGGATACCCGTTCTCGGACAACCATGCGGTATCTCGGCCGCTACCACAACCGACATCCGCCGTGAGGCCGTGGTGAAAGTACCGCCTCACGACTGCTCGCAAATCGGTCGGCTCCGGTTGTTCATCCCACTCTTTGGCGAACGTAGCCGCATGCTTATTGTAGGCGTCGAGTGTTGTAATGTCCATTTTCCTCAAATCACTCCCATAACGACTGGTTAATATCACGACTACTGGTCATTTGTCATGTTTTGTGAATGACCAGCGTCAATATATTTTTGTCTCCCGTTCGCTCATAGCGCAAATCGTCGACCATGTTGCGCATCAGAAGGATCCCCAAACCATCGGTCGGTCGTACCTCAACCGGTAAACTCAAATCCGGGGGTGCGACCAGAAGCGGATTAAAGGCAATTCCGCTGTCGATGAATCTAACCGTAAAAGAATCGGCTTCATTCTGGATTGCGACAGAATAAGCGCTGTGTCGTTGGTAGGCATAGCTCATTTTGTTGATTGAAGCCTCTTCGAGATAGGCATGACCGCTAATATTTGACGTTGCTTCTTCAATAGCCAATTCCAGGCGGGAGATTTTTCCCGAATCAAGCCCTGCATCTTTTGCCCATTTTGCGACAAAACCGATTGTGGCTGTAATCTCGCTTGCATCCGCATCGAAAGTCTTTTCGGCAAGTGAGTCCGCTTTGTCGTAGCGTTTCGCAGGGCTCAATCTTCTGATGTCCAGGCGGATGATCAGGGAGAGGACAAAGGCCAAAACAAACAAACCGAGAAAGATCATGATGACGCCGGAATAACTACCCGATATCTGACGGGTCCAGGCGACCAGGATCGGGCCGACCAGTCCCGCCGCTGCCCAGGCTGTCAAAATATAGCCATGAATGGCGCCCAGTTGTTTTGTCCCGAACAGGTCTGCAATGTAAGCGGGAATACAGGAAAATCCGCCGCCGTAACAGGTCATGATCAGAAAAATCAGTGTTTGGAAAATAAGCAGGTCAGGCGTTTTCAGCAGCAGGAAGAACATCACCATTTGAAGAGCAAAAAACAGGGTATAGGTATTGGGCCTCCCTATATAATCAGAGAAGGAGGCCCATGCAATCCGACCGGCGCCGTTAAAGAGTCCCATAAGACCGACCATGACCGCGGCTTGGGCCGCCGACATGCCTGCGGTTTCCTGTGCCATGGACGAGGCCACGGAGATGATTGCAATGCCGCACGTGACGTTGATGAAGAGCATCAGCCAAAGCCAGTAGAATCTTTTTGTTTTTACCGCTTCATTGGCATTCAGTTGCGACAAGTCGTCCTTGATCTTTTTTTCAGCCGAAATCGTGCAGCCCTGCAAACCCTTCGGGGTCCATCCGGCAGGTGGCGGGGAAAGATACTGCGAGGAGGCAAAGATGATCACAAAATAGCCGGCGCCAAGCACAAAGAAGGTGTAGGGAAGCCCGATTGTCACGATCAATTTCTGGATGATGGGTCCGGCGATCAAAGAGGCGAATCCAAAACCCATGATCGCAAGGCCTGTGGCCAGACCGCGCCGGTCCGGAAACCATTTCACCAGTGTGGAAACGGGTGCAATATACCCGACTCCAAGGCCTATGCCGCCCAGGACACCGTAGCCGAGATAGAGCAGATAAATATTCTTCGCGAGAATGGCCAGTCCGGAGCAGCCGATGCCAAGTCCGAAAAAAAGGGCCGCTGCGGTTCCTGCCTTTCTTGGGCCGTACTTTTCAACAAAGCGCCCCAGCAGTGCGGCAGATAATCCGAGAAACAAAATGGAGATGCTGAAGGTAAGCTGAACATCTTTGAGCGCCCATCCCATCTGTTGGGTGATCGGTTTCGAAAAAATACTCCACGAATAGACGGAACCGATGGAAAGGTGGATGCCTACGCCTGAAGCCGCGATCAGCCAACGGTTTTTGATCTGCATGGAGTCCTTCCTCGATCATTCAGGTCGATTCCGCAAGCTGTTCCATAAAAGCTTCGATATTGGTCCTGGCCTGTTCTTCGGAGTAACACCGCAAATCGTTCAGATCGCCGTTGATGGTCAATGTGGGAACGCCCAACCGCTTCATCAGCCGCTCCGGCATTCCGTAACGGTTGTTCGAATTGTTGGGACAGGTTTTGGCATCATGAAAGAGGATGCCGTCGAATTTATAGAAATCGAAACAACGGCGGATGTACTCTTCCTTGTACGCTTCATCCCGGACGATAAACAGTTCCGTGTAAGCCTTGGCCATGCTTGCGAAAGGGTCCGCCGGGTCTAGCTGATCGAAAATCCAGCTATTGCAGTATGTGGATGCCACCACGGATGCGTTCAGCGCGCTGAACTGCTCTGCCAGGGGCCTCAGTTTCCCCCAGATGGGCATGCCTTCCCAGTATAGCCTGTGATTTTCGCTTGTTACCGTTGAAATTCCTGCGGCGACCCGCTCCTTAAGTTCCGCCAGAAGCGTTTCATAATACCCGACGCTTTCCCTGGTCCCGCGGGCGATCACGGTGGGCCCCATGTGGATTGTTGCATCGAAGAATGTCCACGGCGCGGGGAAGGAGGCGTTCATTTCCAGGCAGGCCTTCCACAGCAGGGAGGTGTCTCTCGACAGGGAAACCGCCTCCTCGAAGCGATCCCGGCGCAATTTCTCTCCGGCCACGGCCTCCAGCGCGGGAACCATCTCCTCCATCTGCCGTGCAATATCGCCAACCTGATACTCCCTGATTTCCCCAAGCTCGCGGTGGGTATGGATCCCCAGCAAAGGAACCTGGAACTCACGGGCATACCAGGCAAACCAGTCCTTTACATCCCGGCATTGGTTCGTGTTGAATACGAGTACATCCGGCTTCGGGACGGAAGCGATTTGATAGGAAGCTGTGAGGGGCGTCTTTTTCCGCAGAAAAGAGCCGATGTCCGAAGTCAGATAGGAGCAGATATCGGGTGAATACCCGACGGCGTTGGCGTAAGGGATCGACTCGACGGCCATCCGGGAGGCCCCCAGCATGGCGGCGTGATTCTCGGGGAAATAGACCAGAAAGCCCATGCCTCGCAGCAGCTCAACCGGACCCACGCTGGTGCACCAGGCAATCTTTCGGGCGCCGGTCGCGGAAGCATCGGCCAGCTCATGAAAATGGGCGGCTATAAGCTGCTTTAGTTTCGACGTTGAGCGAAATCCGGTCTGCTGAATTTCTTTTTCTCCGGGCATCTCTCTTACCTCAGATCAGCGCCCATTCCCGCGAGAAAGGCTTTCTGGTTCATTTCCACAAATCGCGCCGGAACCAGGTCTTTTATCACGTGCAGCCAAACCTCCTGGCCGCCGCCCACCAGGTTGGACAAGGCCCCAAGCAGGACCACCCCTGCCATGGCCGAATTTCCCGCAGCCTCTGCCATGTCGGCGGCATTGAGCCATTTCACCTCACCGCCTCCCGATTTCAGCAGATTCTCTATCTCTTTTTCAGAAGGATATCGTGCCTTCCCCAGATTGACCATCGGCGGCGGGATGCGAAAACGGTTGATGAACGTTATCGAATTTTTATTCAGATAGGTAAGCCAACGGGCAGCTTCGAGCATTTCAAAACCGATAAGGTAATCCGCCGTTCCATGTTCCACAAGCGGCGAATAGACCTTTTTCCCCCAGCGTACATGGCTCTCGACGCTGCCGCCGCGCTGTGCCATGCCGTGAACTTCGGCGGTCTTTACATCATAACCCAGCTCCAGGCCGGCGCTTGCAAGGATTCTGCTCGCCAAAATGGTTCCCTGGCCGCCAACCCCGGCCAGCAAATAGTCTATCTTTTTCACGTTCTCTCTCTCCTATGGACGGGTTATTTTTATTCCTGCCTGATTGCCTCAGCGGGACAGACCTGCACACAGAGGCCGCAGCCGACGCACATCGTTTCGTTGATGGTCACACAATCATCCCCCTGAACGAGGGGTGAGCAGCCGATATCAAGGCATGTCCCGCAATTCGTGCAAAGTTCCGGATCGATCCGGGGAGGCGTTCTTCTCTCCTTCGACTGAAGAACGCAGGGCCGCCGCGCAATGATCACCGAGGCTTCGTCGCTTTTCAGGTGCTCTTCCAGTATCTTCCGGAAAGCGTCCATCTCATTGGGATCGCATACGTCAACCTTGCCAAAGCCCAGGCTGCGAACCATTCTCTCCAGATCGACCTTCACCGTCGGCTTCTTCTGCAGGGTGTGCCCGGTTCCCGGATGATGCTGATGCCCGGTCATGCCGGTGGTGCCGTTGTCGGCGATGATCGTGGTTGTTTTCCCGTGGTTGTAGAGGGTGTTGATCAATGGATGCAGGCCGGAGTGGAAGAGCGTG
>Ga0247840_10009151_pt1 | contig 12933 bp, 11 predicted proteins | sample LaCruzMarch2015__FD_192404 | JGI IMG/M metagenome (GOLD analysis project Ga0247840, IMG submission 192404) | Freshwater microbial communities from meromictic Lake La Cruz, Castile-La Mancha, Spain - LaCruzMarch2015_17m | ecosystem: Environmental > Aquatic > Freshwater > Lake | place: Spain...
TGATGACTCGCTTGATGCTTTTGGCGTACACGGCATTGGTGGTATTTGGGGTGCGCTTGCCACAGGTCTTTTTGCAACTACTGCTGTAAATTCTGCCGGTGCCAATGGACTATTTTTTGGCAACCCAAAGCAATTTATGATACAGGCACTTGCTGTCGGTGTAACTATCAGTTACTCACTTGTTATGACTTACGGAATTTTAAAAGTTGTTGATTTAACAATTGGCGTAAGAGTAAGTGAACAAGATGAAAGTATTGGTTTGGATCTTTCACAGCACCACGAAGCAGGTTACACAGTTTTAGAATAACACTCGCTTAAGCTGTCTACAGTAATTTGGAGTGTGGCTTGAGACAAAACAAAAACTAAGAGAGGGTAAAATGAAACTAATAATGGCAATAATACAGTCGTTTCGTTTGGAAGAAGTAAAGGCGGAACTTTACAAGATAGATGTAAACCTGATAACCGTAACAGAAGTGCTTGGTCATGGCCGTCAGAAAGGCATAACGGAGGTTTACAGGGGTGTAAAAGAAACAGGTAATCTTTTAAGGAAAGTACAGCTTGAAATAGCCGTAAACGATAACTTTGTACAGCCAACGGTTGATGCCATAATAAGAGGCGCGCGCACCGGCTCAATAGGTGATGGCAAAATATTTGTTATGGAGCTTACCGAGTGTGTGAGAATAAGAACGGGGGAAAGTGGCCCGCAGGCAATAGGGTAAGTTATTTATAGGTTGCAAATTCCTGCGAGTACAGTTTATAAATTATTTACAACTTGTAAAGTATAAAAAGATTGACAATCAGTTCTTTGATTTTATACCATTTCTTGTAGGTTTTGGCACAAAGCTGTGTCTTGCCCTAAGAGTTCATGGGACAATGATGTTCCCTTAAGTGGAATGTCATTGTCCTTTTTTTATTCCACAAAACTATGTGAGAGGTGGTTTTATGCTTAATGCCGCAGACACAGCTTTTGTTTTATTAACAACAGCTCTTGTAATGCTTATGACGCCGGGCCTTGCCTTCTTTTACGGCGGTATGGTACGCCGTAAAAATATACTTGGTGTTTTAATGCAATGTTTTGCTATGCTTTGCCTTATTAGTTTGCAGTGGATGTTCTTTGGATATTCTTTGGCTTTTTCACCGGGTAATGGTTTTATAGGTGGTTTAGATTGGTCTTTCTTAAATGGTGTGGGGTCAGCTCCAAATTTTGACTATGCACCAACAATACCTCATAATTTGTTTATGATATTTCAGGCAATGTTCGCCATAATTACACCGGCACTTATTATAGGAGCATTTGCCGAGAGAATAAAGTTTTCGGCATTCATTATTTTTAGTTTGCTTTGGGCAACGCTTGTTTATGACCCGGTAGCTCATTGGGTATGGGGTATTGACGGCTGGTTAAGAGTTCTCGGTGTGCAAGATTTTGCCGGCGGTTTGGTTGTGCATACAACAGCAGGTATAGCTGCACTTGTAACAGCACTTATGATTGGCAGAAGGAAGGGATACAACAACAGCCCAATGCCTCCACATAACTTGCCATTTACCGCTCTTGGCGCGGGGCTTTTATGGTTTGGTTGGTTTGGTTTTAACGCTGGTAGTGCCCTTGCGGCCAATGGTCTTGCTGTAAGCACATTTGTGGCAACAAATATGGCTGCTGCTGCCGGTGGCTTGGTTTGGGCAGTCCTTGAGTGGTTTTCGGCAGGTAAGCCTACAACTTTTGGTATTGTAACTGGCTCTATTGCAGGGTTGGCAACTATAACTCCGGCATCTGGTTATGTAACGCCGTTGTCTGCTGTAATAATTGGTGCTTTCGCAGGTGTGTTTTGTTTTTATGTAGTCAGTTTAATTAAGCCAAAACTTGGCTATGATGACTCACTTGATGCTTTTGGTGTGCATGGTATTGGCGGTATTTTGGGAACTATACTTGCCGGTGTATTTTCTTCAAATTTTATAAACCCTGCGGCCACAAATGGTTTAGTTTATGGATCAAAAAAACTTTTACTAACACAGTGCATTGGTGTTTCTGCCGTGTTTGCATATACGCTTGTAGTTACTTTTGCAATTTATAAATTTGTAGATATACTTATCGGCATGCGTGTAAATGAAAAAGAAGAAGTTATGGGGCTCGACCTTACGCAACACAGGGAAGGCGCCTACACTATTTTAGAATAATAGGGGAAAAAATGAAATTAATAATAGCAATAATACAGCCATTTCGTTTGGAAGAAGTAAAGGCGGAACTTTACAAGATAGATGTAAGCCTGATAACCGTAACAGAAGTGCTTGGTCATGGCCGTCAAAAAGGCATAACGGAGGTTTACAGGGGTGTAAAAGAAACAGGTAATCTTTTAAGGAAAGTACAGCTTGAAATAGCCGTAAACGATAACTTTGTACAGCCAACGATTGATGCCATAATAAGAGGTGCGCGCACCGGCTCAATAGGTGATGGCAAAATATTTGTTATGGAACTTGCCGACTGTGTAAGAATAAGAACAGGTGAAAAGGGTTCGCAGGCAATAGGGTAATAAACTTTTAATTTTTATTGACTGTCTTTGGCATTTTTTGTTAAAATTTACTGATAAAGTAAGGGCTGGGTAGCTCAGTTGGTAGAGCAGCGGACTCATAAGCCGTTGGTCGCCGGTTCAAATCCGGCCCTAGCCATTTTGTTTTTGATTATTTTTGACATTCGTTAAGCGTTAAGGAGATATAAGTGCTTAAATTTAATAAAAGCAGAAAGGTTCTTGAGCCCGAAGAGTATAAATATGAACTTCAAGATGTAACTGAGCCAAACCTTTTTAGGGATATTTTTCCATACACTGATATTCCAAAGGTTCCATTTAACAACCGCGTAGTGCCAACGAATCAGCCCGAAGAGATCTGGATGACCGACACAACATTTCGCGATGGTCAACAGGCATTATCTCCATTTAGCGCCCAGCAAATAGTTGAACTTTACGATATGATGCACCGTCTTGGTGGTCCAAATGGCATGATACGCCAAACTGAGTTTTTCTTGTACTCCGATAAGGATAAAAAAGCGGTATGTAAATGTCAGGAAAAGGGTTATAAATTTCCAGAAATTACCAGCTGGATAAGAGCAACAAAAAATGATTTTAAACTTGTAAAAGAGATGGGGTTAAAAGAAACAGGTATTCTTACCTCATGTTCCGATTATCACATATTTTTAAAACTCAAAAAAACCCGCAGACAAGCAATGGATTCGTATCTTGATATAGTCAGAAGTGCACTTGCTGAAGGTATAACGCCAAGGTGTCATTTTGAAGATATAACCCGCGCAGATTTTTATGGTTTTGTTGTCCCTTTTGCAATAGAACTAATGAAACTGGCAAAAGAAGCAAACAGCACAGTTAAAATTAGAGCATGCGATACACTCGGTTTTGGCGTCGCATACCCGGGTGCGGCATTGCCAAGAAATGTAAATGGCATAATGTACGGGCTTACGCAACTTGCAGGTGTCCCGTCTGAGTGGTTAGAGTGGCATGGGCACAACGATTTTTACAGAGGGCTTACAAATGCCACATTTGCGTGGCTTTACGGTTGCGGCAGTATAAACGGAACGCTTATGGGTATTGGTGAGCGCACTGGCAATACCCCAATTGAAGCGCTATGTATTGAATATGCCTCTTTGCGTGGAACAAAAAATGGTATGGACTTTTCAGTTATAACCGAAATTGCCAACTATTTTGAAAACAACATAGGATACCAAATACCGTTTATGCAGCCGTTTGTAGGGGCGCACTTTAACCTTACGAGGGCGGGCATTCATGCCGACGGCCTTTTAAAAGATGAAGAAATATATAATGTTTTTGACACACAAGGTATTTTGAACCGTCCTCCGGATGTGGCTTTAACAGACCGTTCAGGTCTTGCTGGCATTGCCTTTTGGATAAATACCCAACTGCATATTCCACTCGATAAAAAAGTGGACAAGGCAAACCCTGGTGTTGCGAAAATAAAAGAGTGGGTTGATGTTCAGTTCGCATCAGGCCGTGTGGCGGTAATATCCGATGATGAAATGCTTGAGCTTATAGAAAAACACTTGCCAGGTTATGAAAAGTTTGCCCATAAGAAAAAGTAAAAAGTGTTAAAAAATAGTTTTTTAAAATAAAAAGGCACCCCGGTTTTGGGTGCTTTTTTATTTTGTTTAGTAACTTACCCGCTTTTTACATAGGCATTATTGGCATTAATGGTTTGCGGTAACTTTAGGTACTTTGCTATATTAAAAATGGGCTCATTAAAAAATACAAATAATAACGCAAAACGAGAACAGTATTTATGCGCAAAATCTCTTTAAGGTACAAAATAATAACACTAACTGTTTTGGCGGTAAGTATTCCAGCTTTATTATTAAGCTTTGTGCTTACATCTATTGCAGGCAAAAACATAAAAGAAGTTATATTCCGTCAACAAAGTGAAGCCGCAAAGCGGGTGGCAGACCGTATCAGTTCGCAGGTGCAGGGACACAGGCAATTGTTAAAAGTTGCGGCAGAAGTAAAAGATTTAAAGAAAAACCAGTCAAAAGTTATTGGCGAGGTGCTGGCGCAAGGGCCGTCATTTTATGAAATAACAGTTGTTAGCAATAAAGGCATTCAAACGGCCTGTTATACAAGGAATACCGAAACTGGGAAGTTGCGCATAGGTAAAAATAAATTGCCGCAACGCATCGCACCTTCTACTTTGCAGTATGCTAGAGGAGTCGGCTATATTGGGCAAAATCCGTTTATTACGCTTTCAGCGCCTATGTCCGATAAAAGCGGAGTGCTAAGTGCAAAAATGTATTTAAATGATGTATGGAAGTGGATTGCTGAGGTGAAAATTGGCAAATCGGGCCGTGCTTTTGTTGTAGACAAAAAAGGGCTTTTGCTTGCTCACCCCGATACAGAAAGAGTTCTTGCAAAAAGTGACTTTAGCGGCCTTCCTGTAGTTCAGGCATTTATTAAAGGGGAAGAGCCGTCACAAAGTTATTGGAATGCCTATAACGATGAACGGGGCAATAAGGTATTGGCTGTATACGAGGTTTTGCCAGAGCTTAACTGGGCGGTAGTTATACAAACGCCTTATGATGAAATTTATAACCCGTTACGCGCAATGTATACAACTGTGGCAATTTGGGTTTTTGTTTTTATCGGAATATTTGTTTATCTTGCTTTAAAGTTTGTTAACCGCATAATTAACCCGCTTGCCGCGCTTAATGCCGGTGTAAAAAAAATAGCACAAGGAGCTTTAGATGTAAGGTTTGGTATTGAAACCGGCGATGAAGTGCAAGAGCTTGCTGAGAACTTTGAAAAAATGGCAAGTGTTTTAAAAGAACTTGAAGAGGTACGCACAGACCTGATAAATATGATAATTCATGACTTAAAAAATCCGCTTTCTGGAATAATGGGCGGGCTTGATCTTCTCGGGAGCGGTTTGGCGGGTGAGTTCTCTGACGAGCAAAAGCAAATTCTTGGCATTGCCAAGCGTTCAAGCGAAAAGATGCTTTCAATGATTCAAAACCTTTTGGATGTTTCTAAAATGGAAGAGGGTATGTTGAAAACACACACTGAAAGAGTAGAATTGAGCCATTTTATAAATGATATTAAAACTCAGTTTGAATCGCTTTGTAGTGCGGAAGGCAAAATAATACGGCTTAATTGTTCTAATGGCGTTTACGCACAAATAGATAAAAGTTTAATAGAGCGCGTTTTGGGTAATTTGATATCCAACGCTATTTTCCACACTCTTTCCGGCGGCAATATATTAATTAGTGTGTTTTTGTTGGATGGTTTTATTGAGGTTTCTGTTTGCGACGACGGCCCGGGCGTGCCGCAAGAATATAAAGATAAAATATTTGAGAAGTTTGTACAAATTAACAGAAAACAAGCACACCTCAGAACTGGTACCGGGCTTGGGCTTACATTTTGCAAGCTTGCCGTAGAACTGCACGGTGGAACAATAAAAGTGGAAAGCCAAAACGGTAGTGGCAGTGCTTTTATTTTTACACTTCCAATTTGTGCAAAGCCGTGATAAGGTTGCGCATAGGTTTTACATAGACAAAAAAAGGTTTACGCATTATAAACTGCGTAAACCTTTTTTATTTTAAAAATAATTTATTCTTTTATTTTTTTAAGCAGTGTTTGTGCAAACTCTTCTGATGCTGCCGGGCCATTTCCTGTAACCACATAACCATCTTCTTCAACCGCTCTGCCTGAATAATTTGCGCCTTCAGCGGTAATTTGAGCTTGCAGAGGTGGTAAAACGGTGGCACGCTTACCCTTTAGCGCACCGGCTTTAGCCAAAGTTACAGGTGCAACGCAAATAGCGCCAAGAATTTTATTTTGAGAAACGCTATCTTCCACAAGGCGAATTGCGTTTGAGTCGTTTGAAAACATAAGCGCGCCCTCGCCGCCAATAAATACAATGGCGCTATAATCGGCCGCATCGGCATCAGTAAGTGTAATGGAGCTTTCTGTTGTGCCGTTATCCATACCTTTTAGCTCTCCAAGCTTTGTGCTACCGGTTATAACATTAAGCCCCGCGCCTTCAAGTACTCTTTTTGTTGTGTCATACTCTGTTTCGTTATAGTATTCCTGTGCTACCACCAAAAGAACTTTTTTACCTTTCTTTTCTACTTTTTTTGCCTGGCCAAGGCGCGTTATTGTCACTTTTTTAATTGTTATGTCACTATAAGGCCTGTCGCTGCTATCGCGTTTTGCATTTGCAATTTTTGAAACAATATCTTGCCCTTGCACAACCTGCCCAAATATAGAATACCCGCCGTTAAGCCATGAGGTTTCTTTTTCAGTTATAAAAAATTGAGAGCCGTTTGTGTTTGCCCCGGCGTTTGCCATTGCAAGGCGGCCAGGGCGGTCAAATGTTAGGCCTTTTGAAATTTCGTTATCAAACTTATAACCCGGTCCGCCCATACCAGTGCCAAGCGGATCACCACCCTGAATCATAAACCCAGGAATTACACGGTGAAATTTAAGCCCATCGTAAAATTTGTTTTTAACTTTTTTGCCTGTGCGCTGGTCTATCCATTCTTTTTTTCCTTCGCTAAGGCCAATAAAGTTTGCGACTGTATTTGGTGCCTCTTTTTCAAATAATTCGCAAACAATCAATCCTTCTGATGTTTCTATTTCGGCAAAAATGCCAGAAGTTTTATCTTTCCAGCTTTGAGCGTAAGCTAAAGAACACAGTAAAGACAAGGCCATTGTTGAGCAAAGAATTTTAACCATTAAATTTACCTCCGATTATTAATAAAAGTACTTCGCGATTATATACAAAATGCCCCAATCAGTCAATTTGTAAACAGCTATTATTTGCAGATGTAACACAGAATACTGGTTAAAATTTCAAATGTAAATAAATTCAACTTAATTTATCTACGCAAATAATTGACTAAGTGTCATTATTTTGCTAAGTTCTATCGAGTAAAAATAATCAACAAAACTGAGAGGATTTTCAATGGGAAATTTAACACCGGTTCACTTAGTAGTAGCAAACATTATCATTCTATTTATTCTTTTCGTGATAATGTCATTTTTTTGCACGAAAAGAGCATCAAAAACTAATGAATCTAAGTTTCAGAAAGCATTAAATGAAGCGCAAGAAGTGAGCAATGCCAGTGAAAATATAATTGACGATTTAATAATGGTGCTTGTCGGTTTAAATCAGTTTGCTCTTAGTGCAAATGGTATAAGAACCAAAGAGCAGCTAAACAAACTAATTGTGCAATATGCCTGCCGGTTAATGAAAATTGAAAGTGCCTCGGTAATGCTTGTAAACTCAAAAGGTGAGCTTACCATAGCCGCATCCGCGGGCATACCTCAGTCGATAGTAGAAAAGGCGAGGGTTGAACTTGGTGAGCAAATTTCCGGTTATGTTGCCCAAAGCGGGAAAGCACTGCTTGTAACAGACATAGAAAGTGATACCCGGCTTAACCGTAAAAACAATATAAGGTATCCGTCAAAATCATTTATTTCAATTCCATTGCGCAAACGTAACGAAATAATTGGTGTTTTAAATGTAAATTCAAATGATACATCAAAGCTATTTAATGACAAGGATGTGCGTTTGCTTACAATTTTGGCTGAGCAGTCTGGAGTTACCCTTGAAAATATAGAGCTTTATGTTGATTTGCAAAATTTTTATTTTGAGTTTGTGCAAACTCTTTCAAGAGCAATAGATGCGAAAGATCATTATACCAGCGAGCATGCAAACCGTACGAAAGTTTATGCGTCAATGACTGCAAAAAAATTACAGCTTCCGGAGCAGGTTTTGCAGAATATTGAATATGCCGCGCTCATGCACGATATCGGTAAAATTGGCATAGATGAAGGCATACTCCAAAAAGCCGGCAAACTCACCAAAGAAGAACGTGAAATAGTTGAAAAACACCCTACAATTGGCAGCAAAATAATTTCTCCGGTAAGTTTTCTTTCTCCGGTAGCTGCTATGGTTCTTTATCACCAGGAGTGGTTTGACGGTACCGGTTACCCTGAAGGTTTAAAGGGTGAAGACATTCCTCTTGGTGCAAGGATTATTGCTGTTATAGATGCTTTTGATGCCATGACATCCGACAGGCCTTACCGTAAGTCAATAGATATACCTGCCGCGGTTTCTGAATTAAGAAAGTTTTCCGGTACCCAGTTTGACCCAAAAGTTGTAGAAGCGTTTGTTCAAACCCTGATAGAGCAAAATGTTTATAAGATTTAAATAAAATGCCCGGTATTTTATATGTTGTTCCTACCCCGATTGGAAATCTTGAAGATATTACTCTTAGAGCCATACGCATTTTAGGAGAGGTTTCTTTTATTGCTTGCGAAGATACTCGCCAAAGCATAAAATTGCTAAACCATTTTGGTATAGAAAAAAAACTTGTAAGCTTTCATTCACATAATCAAGCTCAGCGTATAAAACAAATACTTTCAGAACTTAAATTGGGCAGTAGCGTAGCGCTTGTTTCAGATGGTGGAACTCCGGCAATTTCAGACCCGGGTTATTTGCTTATAAAAGAGGCCTCAGAAGAGAAAATACAAATAGTAGCTTTGCCCGGGGCGTGTGCGGCAATTTGCGCTCTTAGCTCGTCTGGTTTGCCAACAGGTGGTTTTGTTTTTCTTGGTTTTTTAAAGCTTAAAGCTGGTAAAGCAAAAAAAGAACTTCTTGCGGCATCATCACTTGGGTATACGGTTGTTTTTTATGAATCTCCGCATAGAATATTAAAAACGCTTGCAATGTGCGCAGAGATATTCCCGTCAGAGAGTAAGATTGTTTTGGCCAGAGAACTTACAAAAAAGTTTGAAGAGATTATTCGCGGTAATTTAGCAGATGTTTCCAAAAGTTATCAAAGTGTTGAGCCAAGAGGCGAATATACAGTTTTAATTAATACATCACAAAAGCAGAGGAAAGATGAAGAAGGTTAAGGTTAGAGTTGGAATAGTCGGCATAACTGGTTATACAGGCGAAGAGTTGCTTAGAATTTTTACCAGGCACCAAAGCGCGCAAGTTTCGTGTATTATGGGCAGAGAGAGCAGCGAAACTAAACCGCTTGCTCAAATTTATCCTCATATAAAAGGCATTAACCTATCTTGTGATGCGTTAGACATAACCAAATTAACAACCCTTAGTGATGTGGTTTTTCTTGCTTTACCGCACAAGGTTTCAATGGATATAGTGCCTGAGCTTTTTAAGGCAGGCAAAAAAATAATTGATTTAAGCGCCGATTTTCGTATAAAAGATACTGCGGAGTATTCCAAGTGGTATGGTGTGGCGCACAATGCGCAGGCAGAGTTGAAAAAAGCTGTTTACGGTTTAAGTGAACTTTACAGGGAAGATATAATAAATGCTTCTTTTGTGGCAAACCCAGGGTGTTATCCTACAAGTATTTTGCTTGCATTGGCTCCGGCAATAAAACATAAACTTATTGATTTAGATTCAATAATAATTGACTCAAAAAGTGGCATTTCAGGCGCCGGCAGAAAAACAGTATTGAATTATATGGCAAACGAACACCCCAATTTTAGGGCATATAGTGTTGCCGGAGTGCACAGGCACATACCAGAAATTGAGCAAGAGCTATCCCGCCTTGCAAACAAAAAATTACAGGTTACATTTACTCCGCACATAATACCTGTTGAGCGCGGTATGCTCTCTACGGTTTATGCGTCAATTAATACAAAAATTTCAAGCGCGCAGCTTCATGGGATATATAAAGATTTTTATAAAAATGAGATATTTGCAAGAGTGTTAGATGAAAAAAGCCTTCCGGGCATAAAAAATGTTGTCTCAACAAATTATTGCGACATAGCACCCGGTGTAGACGAAAGAACCAACCGCCTTGTTGTGGTAAGCGCGTTGGATAATTTGGTAAAAGGCGCTTCCGGGCAGGCGGTACAAAATATGAACCTTATGTTTGGCTTAAAAGAAAGTGAGGGGTTAATTTAATAGAAAAAGAAATGTCTTTACCCTATGGTTTTTTTGTAGCTGGCGCGCATTGCGGCCTTGCAAAAAACAAAAATAAAAACGATATCGCGCTTTTTCTCTCTGCCGTGCCAGCGCAAGGCGCTGGCGTATTTACTTCCAATTGCATTAAAGCTGCGCCGGTAATAGTAAGTCAGAAAAAACTTATAAAGAAAAAAGAATTTCGTGCGGTAATTGCAAACTCGGGCTGTGCCAACGCTTGCACCGGTAAAGGCGGCATACAAACTGCCAATGCAATGTGCGATACTTTGGCAAAAGAGTTTGGTTTAAAAAGCAATCAGGTTCTTTTGGCATCAACCGGGATTATTGGAAAGCCAATCTCAATAGAAAAAGTTAAAAATGGCGTTGCAATGCTTGCAAAACTTGCCGATGGCGGCAAATGCAGCCCTAGCGGTGCCGCAAGTGCAATAATGACAACAGATACACGGCAAAAAATATCCGCGCGTAGTATAAAAATTAACGGTAAAAATGTAAAAATTTGGGCATGCGCTAAAGGCGCTGGCATGATTCACCCCGATTTAAAAGGCCTGCATGCCACCATGCTTTCATTCATTCTTACCGACGCTTTAATTGCTGCTGATCAATTACAAAAATCACTTGAGTGCTGTGTTGAAAAAACTTTTAACTGTGCCACAATAGACGGTGATACATCAACAAACGATACCGTTTTTTTCTTAGCAAATGGGCTTGCGGGCAATAAGGCAATAATCGGCGGCAAAGAACTTGCCACTTTTGAAAACGCACTTTATTCGCTTTGCCTTGACCTTGCAAAAATGATTGCCTCTGACGGGGAAGGCGCAACTAAAACAGCTGAAATTATTGTAAATGGTGCGAAAACAAAAACCGATGCGAAAAAAGTTGCTTCTACCATAGCAACATCGCCACTTGTTAAAACCGCACTTTTTGGAAATGACGCCAACTGGGGCAGGGTAATTGCGGCCGCAGGCAGGGCTGGTGTTAAACTTAACGCGGATAAAATTAAAATTCATATAGGCAAAGTGCTTGTTGCTAAAAATGGAGCCAGTGTTAACTTTTCAGAAGCTGATGCGAAAAATGAGCTTTTAGGTAAAGAGGTTAAGCTTACGATTGACTTGGGCCTTGGCAAGCAAAGCGCAACTTACTATACCTGTGATTTTTCATTTGATTACATAAAAGTTAACGCAAGTTACAGAAGCTAATGTACCTAATATGAAAACAAAAGTAATAAAAACAATAAAAGGCACTTTAAAAACAGCTCAACTTAAAGAAATTGCGGATGTTCTTAAAAATGGTGGAATAGTTATAATGCCAACCGACACGGTTTATGCTGTCGCGGCAAATGCTTTTTGCCATAAGTCCTGCCTTGAAATTTACCGCTTAAAGGGAAGGCATTACAGAAAACCTCTTGTTATAATGCCGCAAAGCTCTTTGGAACTTGGTAAAATCGCGCATTTAAATGAGAAAACAAAAAAGATAGTAAGCAAGTTTTGGCCAGGTCCGCTAACGCTTATACTTAAAACAAATCATCTTGGTAAAATTCTTATGGGTGGCAGAGACAATTTAGGCGCACGCATACCAAAAAGCTCACTTTTAAAGGCACTTATGAAGTATTGCACTTTTCCACTTGCAACTACAAGCGCAAACCCATCGGTAAAACCAAGCGCAAAGAATGCTCAAGAGGCAATAAAGTATTTTGATGGGAAAGTAGCTGTTATAATAGACGGCGGGCCGTGTCAAATTGGTAAAGAGTCAACGGTTATTGATGTAAGCGGTTTCCCTTTTGTTGTGGTTCGCAAGGGTTGTCTGGATTCTAAAAAGTTGTTACCATACATGTAACAAAAACAAATAGCATAAATTTTCTTTCGAGCCGAAGGCGAAGTGGTTGATGAAGTGGTCAACCATTGGTACCAATAATAGGAAAGGGTTCAGTGAGCTAAGCGAACGACGACGAAACGGGAAAACCTAAGGTTTTCCCTTGTAGAGCGGTTTGGCGAAATCATATTAGCCAAACCAAGTATGAACTAAGTGAATACTAAGTCCCGCATTAAGCGGGACGCGATATTAAGGAGAACAAGTGAGTTTCTTAGAAAAGCAGGACAAAGAAGTTTTTTCGCTAATTCAAAATGAATTGGATCGTCAAAGAAATACAATTGAGTTAATTGCATCGGAAAACCATACATCGCAGGCTGTAATGCAAGCTCAGGGTTCTGTGCTAACGAATAAATATGCCGAGGGCTACCCTGGTAAAAGATATTACGGCGGGTGCGAAGTTGTTGATATTGTTGAGAATGTTGCCATTGAGCGCGCTAAAAAACTTTTTGGCGCTGAGTTTGTTAATGTGCAACCTCACTCAGGAACGCAGGCAAACATTGCCGTTTATATGGCGTTATTGAACCTTGGCGATACTATAATGGGCCTTAATTTGGCGCACGGTGGGCATTTGTCGCATGGCAGCCATGTTAACTTTTCTGG
>Ga0247840_10009153_pt1 | contig 12931 bp, 6 predicted proteins | sample LaCruzMarch2015__FD_192404 | JGI IMG/M metagenome (GOLD analysis project Ga0247840, IMG submission 192404) | Freshwater microbial communities from meromictic Lake La Cruz, Castile-La Mancha, Spain - LaCruzMarch2015_17m | ecosystem: Environmental > Aquatic > Freshwater > Lake | place: Spain...
TTGCTTATTAAATGTAAATAAAAATAATAGAATGGTTAGTTAAACAACTTAATAAATATAAGTTATTCTTATATAGTTTTTGGAATAAATATTAATGAATTATTAAAAGATTATTATAGGAATACTATAAGATTATAATTTGAATTATTATTAAAAGATTATTAATGAATTATTATAAGAATCTAAATGAAAAACCAGTTATTCTTATATAGTTTTTTGTTATAAATATTCATTATTTTTATAAAAGTTTTAAAAATGTTTTTATAATTTATTTTATCAAATTATTAGATTATAATAGAATTATAGTAAAATCAGAAAATCAAAAGTTTGGCATTTTTTCGAAAAATATTTTATGTTCATTTTATTTCTTAAATCATTTTAGAAAAATAAATGAACTTTTTTTCCAACGATTAATTTGCTTATTAAAGGTAAATAAAAATAAAAGAATGGTTAGTTAAACAACTTAATAAATATAAGTTATTCTTATATAGTTTTTGGAATAAATATTAAAAGATTATTATTTAGATTATTAAAAAGATTATTATTTGAATTATTAAAAAGATTATTATTTAGATTATTAAAAAGATTATTATTTGAATTATTAATGAATTATTATTTAGATTATTAAAAAGATTATTATTTGAATTATTAATTGATTATTATAAGAATCTAAATGAAAAACCAGTTATTCTTATATAGTTTTTTGTTATAAATATTAATTATTTTTATAAAAGTTTTAAAAATGTTTTTATAATTTATTTTATCAAATTATTAGATTATTATAGAATTATAGTAAAATCAGAAAATCAAAAGTTTGGCGTTTTTTTGAAAAATATTTTATGTTCATTTTATTTCTTAAATCAATTTAGAAAAATAAATGAACTTTTTTTCCAATAATTAATAATTTGCTTATTAAATGTAAATAAAAATAATAGAATGGTTAGTTAAACAACTTAATAAATATAAGTTATTCTTATATAGTTTTTGGAATAAATATTAAAAGATTATTATTTAGATTATTAAAAAGATTATTATAAGAATCTAAATGAAAAACCAGTTATTCTTATATAGTTTTTTGTTATAAATATTCATTATTTTTATAAAAGTTTTAAAAATGTTTTTATAATTTATTTTATGAAAATAAAAGATTATTATAGAATTATAGTAAAATCAGAAAATCAAAAGTTTGGCGTTTTTTTGAAAAATATTTTATGTTCATTTTATTTCTTAAATCAATTTAGAAAAATAAATGAACTTTTTTTCCAATAATTAATAATTTGCTTATTAAAGGTAAATAAAAATAATAGAATGGTTTATAAAACAATTTAATAAATATAAGTTATTCTTATATAGTTTTTGGAATAAATATTGTTTGTTTTATTTCTTAAATTATTTTTCAATGATTAATAATTCACTTATTAAAAATAAATAAAAATAATAGAATGGTTAGTTAAACAACTTAATAAATATAAGTTATTCTTATATAGTTTTTGGAATAAATATTGTTTGTTTTATTTCTTAAATCATTTTTAAATAATTAATAATTCACTTATTAAAAGTAAATAAAAATAATAGAATAGTTAAATTACTTTTATATCATTATTAAAAAGATTATTATAAGAATCTAAATGAAAAACCAGTTATTCTTATATAGTTTTTGGATTAAAATAAAAAAGAAATCATACCAATTCTATATGGTCTTCTTCTGATTTCTCTTTTAATATCTTTGATACCATTGTTATTGGAACAACTGAACCAAATAATATTTCATAACTTTTCATTATTATTTCTTTATTATCGTCTGACATTTCTATTTTGAATATACAGGAATTATATAAATATCTACATAAATCCTCATCTATACAACAACAGACCAATTTACAACAACATAATATTAAATATAATAATATACAAGTTCCTACTCCTATTGCTATCAAAATAATTACTATCATAAATGTAATATCTATAATTTGTTTTCTAGTCGAATTAAGATAATCAACTGTGATATTCGTATAATTCATTTTATTAATTCACAATAACTAGTATATCATTTTTATTACTATTAATCATACAAATAATACAAAAAAATTTGATGGTTTCTATACACCATCAAAACTATCCTTTATTTTATATTTACAACTGCAACAACAATTATAAATACATCTCATTATTAAATACATCAGACATATAAATATAAGCATTGCAAGTATAAACATAAAGGTAAATAAACCATCATCAACCTTTATATCTTTCTTCAGAAAAAATGTTACATTCATTTTTAATAATCATCCATCATAATTATTATATTCATTTTATTCATTATACCTATCTAATTAATACAAATTCATCATAATTTCTTATAAAATCATATATTATCTTATAATTATTATCTGCTATCTTCTTTCCACTTCTCGTCTTACATCTTATCTTCTTTGTTCTATCTCCAATATTTCTTATTATCTCCTCAAATGATGGTTTTATACTATTATTACAATTATAACTCGTATATCTCATAATTCCTATTGAACCTAAACTATTTATCCTATCAGCATCCTGAACAATATATAACTTCAAATCTCTTCTCTTATTTCTACTTATTTCATTCTTTTCCTTCGATAATGAAATATTACTCGCTATTCTTATTATTTCTTTCTTATCATATCCATGTAATCTCCTAAATCTTCCTAAAAACTTTCTAATTATTTCCTCTTGATTTTCATTTGTATATTTACTATCTCCTACATCATGTAATAAAGCACCCATTATAATATGAAATAAATCTCGTTTTTTTCTTATTCCCTCCTTCTTAGCTATAAATAATGCATATTTAATAACTAATAATATATGTAAATAATCATGTGATACATCATTCAAATTATTCATATAATCTTTTACAAACTCTTTTGTTTTCTTTATAATCTTAAAATAAACCATTACTATAAATAATTACAAAAAAATAATCATTTTTTATTTATCACTATCTGTCTTAAATCGAATACCATACCAACCTTTCTTAGTATCATAACTACCATATATCTTCTCGAGATATGATTTAATCTGATTTCTATCAATTGTTCTTTTACCTCTTCCTAAATTATTTGAAGCCCAACTCTTGAATTCATTGAATATCTCATTAATTCCTATTTTCTCCTTAACTGATGCATCTGTAATGATATTATCACTAACAAATTGTCCGATTGAATCATTATTCTGTTTATATTTCTGAGTAGCATTAACAACCTCTCGAGGTTCATTAATCTTATTCGGATTAATTGTTTTATGTCTCTCTATCAACATCGATAAAAACACATCAGCATATCTCTCCAATTTCTCACTCAATTGTAAATCCATCGGAAACTCATTTGATTTCTCCGGATCAGGATTTTCACAGAATTTTGATGAAAATTCTATTACTCGAATTCTACGCCAAGTTCCACCATCATCACTAGGGATTTCAGGTAATTCATTACAAGCCAATATCATCTTAAATTGTGGTTTGAATTCATAAGGTTCCTTATAAAGACCTCTTGTTAATATTCTATCATTTCCTGATAATTCCTTCATATATCCAATATTAATCTTATCATTTTCTGATGGTTCCTGTAAAATTGCAAATCGTCTACCTTTAGTTCTTTCAACTTCTCCTTGAGCCGAATTTGAGGCTGCACGTTTTTGTGTTAATAATGCTATCGGTAATGTTGCATAATAATCTCCTATAGCTTTCTGGATTAAATCCAATAATCTACTCTTACCATTACTACCTTGACCCGTAAATATGTAAAATCTTTCCTGTGCTATACTACCATCGATAATACACGCCAATATATCCAATACATAATTTCTTAAACTCTCATTTGTAAATAACTTCTCAAAGAAATTATTAATTTCCTCTATTTCACTATTAGTTATATCAAATGGTATATATACCTTATTTGTAGATAATGATATATAATCATCAGGCATTCCTTCTCGAAATATATGTAATTTTAAATCATATACTCCATTATCAAATCCTAATAAATATGCTCGATTATCCAATAATTCCTCAAATTTTTCATCTATAAATAAACATTTACATTCCTTCATAATACTTTCCTTAAATCCAGACTGTTTTAATTTTAATGATATCTTTAATGCACTCTTTGCCTTATTATCATAAACTGTCTTCTGTCCGTCATCAGTTGTCGTCAGCAATTTTGAATTATAATATTGGGCTCGTTCTATAAATTTCTTACAGACTTCCTCACTCAATTCCCTTCTTAATTTCAAACCCTCTTTTGCTTTCACCCATCTATGACAGTTCTTATCATATTTATACCAAGTATCTTTATTAACTGCCTTATATTCTCCTTTATATATCCCTTGAACTACTTTAGCTATATCATAATGAGCTCCATCAGTTCCAATAGCAATATCAATTAAGGGAATAATTGAATTATTTATGATTTCATTATAACGTTGTGCATTATCTTCTTTAGCCCACCACCTCAATGTTCCCATACTTAAATGTTCTTTTCTCATCCTATCCCATAATTTCTGACATTCACCTTCTACATAGGAACTTCCAATTTTCGAAAATTCTATCCAACTATTTAATAATCTATAATCTATATTTCTTAAAGCCCAACCTAAATTAATCCAATCATTATATCTATCTGCTCTATTATGTGATAAACATTCATTTACCAACTCTTTAGCCAATACAAACTCATCATCATTCGTATAATTCTTAATTACATTCGTTAATTTCGTTGAAAATATATTATTATCTAATTTATCTTTCTGTTTCTTATCTACCATCGGCAATATATGACGTATATATTCTGAAACCTCATTTGCTACCTCTTCGAATAATTGTGTTTCCACTAATGAAGTTCTACGCATCGAAAATAATTTAATATAATCTATTTCATCTTTTGCTGTCGCTGTATATTCCATTAACTCCGTTTTACCATTCTTATAAGTGTAAATCTTTGTTACTCTATATGCTTCGGTATCCGGTTTTTTACTTCCATACATCAACCAACAATTAGTACTAATAATTGCCTTATCTACTATATCATCTGGAATAGCACAGATATCCCTAATATCAAATATGTCTTGTGCTCTTTCCAATATCTTATTTCTAATAAAATGTTGAATATTATTACTAACTATAATATTTGGAAAAATTATATGGATTCCATCTTTTATTTTATTTCTAAAAAGTGTTGGATTGGGTTTTTCCATAATATAAGCAATATTTGCCTCATCACTTATATTAAGATATTTATTAATTATTGAAAAATATACATCAATAATCTTATAAACATTCCTATCATTATATTTTCGTGGTATTGTTGTCCCTCGTTCCTCAATTGTAATATCTTGACTAAATCTAAAATCTAAATCTACTCTTATTGCACTGGGTTCCAATGGTTTCTCTGTTAAATATAAATTAATACCACTCATAATTGCCATTGCATACAAGTCTATAAAACGATCATATTCTTCAATCGGAATATCTATTGAAACCCTAGGGGTTCCTATACTTGTATTTGTAAATGCTTTACCCTTTTCTGATTTATATTTATTCATAAATGTAAGTAAATCATTTTTCGCAATCGACATGTTATATTTATTTTATATATTAAAATTATAATCATTTTTTATTTTTAAATATTACTAAAAGCAAAAAAAAATTTTTTTTCCTACAAAATAGAAGAATTAATGGAGTTTTGTAGTCCTATTGCTCGTAATCGAAAGTTTTGTTATAGTGCAAAATCTTTATTTAAAATTATTAAAATATGGAATTTCTTAAATCCATCTGATAAAATTATTATTAATAAAAATCACTCCTTTAATGATATCATCACCATTCTTAAAAATCATTTTAAATATTCCTATTGGTCTTGGATCGATATCCTAAAAATTCAAGCGAAAAAATTAAATAAACTTAATGTTATCAATGATTTAGTCGAAATTGAAAAAAATGATTTGCGACCATCTCAACCCATTGAATGGGTCAAAAATCCCGTTGAATGGTTATCCAATTTTGATATACATAAAGTTATGCGACAATATGAAAAAATACACGAAAATCATTACAAATTCTTAGGTGTTTTCTCTATTGATTTTGGCGAAACTACCACCATTGATATCAAAAAAATTTTAACCTCCAATACTAATCTTAAATATATCGGATTTATTACCAATTTATCTAAAGCATCCGAAATAGGCACTCATTGGACCTCCAGTTTTTTTATTCTAGACCCCAAATTACCATCATTCGGTGGTTATTATTATGATAGTACCAGTGCAACCATCCCATATCATCTAAAACCCGTATTCTTAAATATAAAAAAACAAGCAGAAGCCATCTTTTATAAACATTTTCCTATTCGTATAAATACTATTAGACATCAAAGAAGTAATACAGAATGTGGTGTATTCTCAATTGCCTTTCAAATATTATGGCTTAATCATCTTAAATTAAATAAAAATGTTATGTTAGATACCATCATTAATATAAAGGAATATACTGATGATAAAATGAAGAAATTACGTTTTACCTATTTTAGACCAAATATTAAACAACTTAAAAAATAAATCAATCTTTATTATTATTATTATGAATTCTAATGATTTATATAATTCCTGTTTGAAAATGTTGAATGATAAATATAATATCACTAATTATCCTAAAGAACAATTTATCAATATTTATAATAATATATATAAAGATAATGTTTTACCTGATAATAATCTAAATAAATTAGTTCTTCTTGAAGTTAAAAAAAATATTACTGAACCTGATATAGAACTACAATTAAATGAAATAGAAAAATTGAGAAATTCTATTCTTAGTTATAATCCTAATCCTAATCTTAAATCTGCAGATATTGATGATGATAAACCTAATATTGAATTTAATTATACTAAACAACCTATTCAAATATCCACTAATTATACTCCAAGATACAAAACCTTTATTATTAATACCTTCAAAAATAACTTCAAAATTAATTCTTCCATTGATATCAATACTTTCATCATTTATCCCTGTTGTATTAGTGTCCCTATTGAAATCAAAAACAAAACTCCTTATATCATTTTATCTATAAATGATGGTGTAAAGTTCAATAATTATACATATAAACCATTATCGATTTATAATGCTACTTGGGATATATGGAAACCAATAACAAAAGATTATATAGATTTGACATTAAATACAAATAATTGGAATATTTCATTTTATGATTTCCTTTATAATCCCATTGAATTAAATGATTATATTGTTATAATTGATGATGTTCTTGAAAATACTAATAGTTTTTCAATTAATACCAATAAAAACCATTATTTTAATATTAATGATAAGATTAAAATAATTAAAAAAAATAATGAATATATTGAAAATAAAATTATTTCCGATTCTAATTCCGATTCCAATCGCTTATTTATTCAAAAATTAGATATGAATATTAATGATTTCATTAATTCTAAAATTATTAATATTAAACATCATATTTCTATTACCTTTAAATATCATCTTAAACAATCATTATAAATAATATTATAAATGCTAATATCGCTATTGTTAATATTTCCAATTTAAATTTCAATTTAATCTTTTGATGTTTAGATAATCTACTTGGTTTATTTGTCGTATCTATATTAACTATTAATAAATATACTATATATGATATAATTATTTTTATTATTATATGAATTAAAATTCCTGTCGAATTAATATGCATATTCATATAATTGAAAATTAAACGTAATCTAAATACATCTATATTAATTATCATAAATATAACAACAAATATAATAGTATAAATTAATGCATAATAATATATCGCATTTTGTATAACTATTATCTTATCATTATCTATGAAATAATTGGTTAATCCCATTGCTATCATTCTTATGACAATTATTAAAAATATAAATATTAATTTATCATATAATGTTATCTCTAATTCTATCTCGGGATCTAAATTATTTTCAACCACCTTTTCATATAATTTAGCTTTAGCTACCTCTGGTATTGTATTATTTACATCTGTATTATATTGACTTAACATTCTTTCAAATAAATTAGTATTTGAACTATCTACAAATCCCTTTAATGCCTCATCTTTTTCTAAACTATCCTTAACTATATTTGATGATTTTATCTTTTTTATTCCTGTTTCTAGTTTATTTATCTTATCATCTATTTTCTTATTTTTTAATTCATCTATTATACCATCAAAACTACTAAATCTTTCTCCTACTCCTCCATATCTATCTCCTATTCTATCATAATCTCTGGTATTTCTTCTATCTACTCCAATTTTATTAGTATAACTGTCCTCTAATCCCTTAATTATTTCTGTTGCAGATTTTAAACTTTTACTTATTTTTAATAATTCATCCTCAAACTCTCTTATTATATTTTTATAAGTATCCAAATATTTATTTATTATATCAAATAAATATTCTTTATCTTCATCATCCTTTTTATTTAATATACCTAATATCATTTTTATTAAAACATCATTACTACTCTTAAATTTATCAAAATAAGGTATATATTCTTGTGTTATTTTCTTTAATCCATCCTCCAAACTCCTTACCTTTAACTGTTCCGAACTCTTACTCTCCTTTCTATCTTTATCTAATCCATATTTTTCAAGATAATCATCCGTTTTATTTATATTATTCTTAATTTGTGATTTAATTTGTGTAATCTTCTGTGTAAAATTATTACTAATATCGGGATATTGAATACTACTTATTTCTTGTTTTTCTTTCTTCTTTTCCTTATTATCCTCCGTCTCTTTCTCAACTTCTATATTATTCAAATCATTTATAATATTTTTATATTTATTTATAATTCCTTTTGTCTTCTCATCTTTTTCAACAATTCCATATTCTGAATGTGATTTAAAATCCTTAAACTCCTTTATAAAATTATTTATATATATCAATTTTCTTATTAATTCATCCTTATCCTCTTGACTTATTAAATTAGGATTTCTATCACTAGATGTTCCACCATTTATCTGTAATAACTGTTTCATCATTTTCCCATTTAAATCTATTGCCATCTTTTCCATTTCCTCTTCCATCTTAAATCCCAATAGAACCGTATTAAAATAATAGAATAGTATTTGTTCCAATTCACTTACTCTTGTTATCTCTTTTTCTATCAAATATAAATATAATAATTTATATGTTTTTATAAAATCTGGTAATAATTCCTTTAAATCAATTTCTTCACGTAAATTATAGAGATTATTTAAAAAATCACTATCCATCTTTATCTCAAATTTACTCAAATAACTATTACTTGTCTTATAACTTACAATTGTTCTTATGAAATTATTAACATCTTTCTTTACCTCCATCCTCTTAAACATATATTTTATCACTCTCTCGAAAAAATCTGTTATCTCCTTATATATCTCATCTTCTTTTAATAATAAATATACATATATTAATGAAATAAAGTTGTATAAGGATAATTTCATAAATATACCGGCAGTTAATAAGATTCCATAATAAATGAGTGATTGTTTTTTATCTTCTGTTTTCAATATTTCCATCATTTGTATTTTAACATCCAATGGTTCCCTTGAATAACTTATTAAATTTCTAGTAATTGGCTTATCTTCTCCCAATAAATCCATTATTTCACTATTAATATTAAATTTATATTTATAATCCTTAGTAATATCAAATGTTATATAATAAAAATCTTTCTTTATCATTTGCACCAATTTACTATAATTCATCGGATTCAATAAATACTCATATAATTCATATTGATTTTGATTTAAAGAAATTGTAGGAGTAATTCTACTGGTTTTATATGGATTAGTTTTAAAATTCACTAAAGTAAAAGGGGTTCCATTAATAACTAGATTGATATCATCAATTGAAGTTAAAAATAGAATAACTATATATAAATTTAATTCATTCATATTATCAATAATAAAAGTGGATTTTGATGTATAATAATAAATGTTATTTAATAAATAGTTAATATCGGGATTAGGAACTTGATTTCTTATTTTAATTTCCTGTTTTGTAAATAAGAAATCATTATCACTAATTAATTTTAATATTTCCATTAATACCTCAGCATTTGTTTTCTTAATAGTAATTTCAGTATTATTAATAGTTAATTTAAAATTAATATCTTCATTTTCAATATTCTTATAAATATCATAAATAAAATTGATATATAAATATTTACATAATTTATTATAATCTAAATAATAATTCTTAATTATTGTATCTGTTTCATCAAAACTTCTAATATAATCCTTAAAAATCTCTATTGTAGTCTCAAAAATCTTATCTATAATATCTTTAATAATCTTATTAATTTCCTTCGTATAAACATTATTTTCTATAATCTCCAATAATTTCAATAAAATTTCTTGATTATTATTATAATATCCATATAAATTCAATAAGAAATATAATTTATATACCGAATTAGTATCCTCAATTCTATTATTTCCAATGAAATTATAATATAACTTAAATACATTTGTTATCGATATCATATTCCTTTCATCATTTCCACCTGATAATGATAATGTAAATATATATGAATAATCTTTATTATAATTTACATTTATAAAATTAATAATCGAATTTAATAATTCATATATTTTATTTTTATACTCATCATATTCACGATCACTATATAATATATTAATATACGTATTTAAATCTCTTAATCTGTCATATATTTGTTTATTATCATCAAGATTATATGGATTATTTGTACCTAACTGGTATGTCTTAAAAATATAAAATATAAATTCAATAATTTTATTAACATTTTCAAAATATCTTATTTTTATATCCGTATGAATATCTTCATCTTTTAAAAAAATAAATAATAATTCTAATATATTTTGTATATAATAAATATTATTTTCTTTAAAATCATTATTATCTCTATATATATATGTATAATTTTTGAAATAAAATAATGATATTAAAAATAATATTTTTAAATGTGCTATAGTATCAACTGGTATATAATTTAATATATTATTTAATGATGTTTCTGGCGTATAATAATATGTTAAATAAATATTATAAAAAATATTAATAATATCATTATTTAATTCTAAAGATAATTCTATTTTATTAAATTGTTTTAATTTATCTATGATATACATAATTATATGTTTTTTATCATATAAATTTTTTGTGATATATAAATGCAATAATATAAAATTTCGAAGAATATTAATAGATAATCCATGTAAATCATATTTTTCTTTTATATTATCTACTGATAATAAAAGAACAGTAAGAAATACTCTTAATAATATATCGTCATTCATAAATGAATCTTTAGTTTTTTGTTTATAAAAATCATTAAAACTACCTAAAATATCATATTCAACTTTTACACTTACAGCTTGTTTCACAATAACAATTCTATCATTATTTAAAGATGCTATTATATATAAAATATCTAAAAATAATCCATCAAATCCCTTTAAATCTTCAAGAAACTTAGCTAAATCAGCTAATTTAGTTAATTGTTTATACTTTTCTAATATTTCAAATATTTTATCTTGACTTTTATCACTAAAATAATGCGTAATATCACCATCATCATAACTAACAAAAGTTTGATCTATACTTTTAATAGCTTCTCTTAATATATTTAAATTTTGTTGTGGAGGATGAGCTGAAACAGATGGTGAAGGTAATACATTATCAGATTGTCGTTGATCTGGAGATAAAACTACTTCTTCGCGAGGTGGTGAAGGTAATACATTATCAGATTGTTGTTGATCTTGAGATAAAACTACTTCTTTGCGAGGTGGTGAAGGTAATACATTATCAGATTGTTGTTGATGTTGAGATAAAACTACTTCTTCGTGAGGTGGTGAAAGCGGAATTTCATATGTAGTATCATAAATTTCATTAAAAATTTCAATAATTTGTGTTAAAATAGCTAAATAACTATTATAATAATCTTTATTTTTAGTATAATTAACAAATCTTATAAACATATCACCTTCTTGTGGTAATACGTCAGTTAATTTATCAGTTAATAATTGAAAAATAAATATTAAAAAATCTAAATTTAATGAATTATCCCTTTTAAAAATTTTATCAAAATATGTTTTTTTTATTTCTTCTCTTTTTTCTTCTTCTTTTATTTTACTATTATATGATTCTAAATATTTAATTAACTTAAAAAATATTTGTTCGGCTAGTTGTATCATTAACTCTTGTTTATCATATTTAACAAGTTTAGAAGGATTATTATATAAATGTAATAAAAAAAATACTATAACATTAGGCGAAATACCATCAAAACTAAGTAATTTTACAAAAATTATATTTAAATTATTTGTTATATCTTTAACACTATTTGTAAAATAAAAATCTACAATTTCATATACTTTAGTATTATCTTGTTCTATTGATTCTTTATAGTTAGAAAATTTATAGTCGTCATCTATTTCTATATTTGCAATTATATCATATTCATATGTAAGTTCTTTATAAAAAAATCTAAATAAATACATCATTTTAAATAATAATTTTTTACATTCTTCAATATTTTCTGCGTTATAATCAATATATATATCTGTATATTTTAATTTTATTTGTAATAAAAACAATATTAATAAAATTAAATGTTCTTTATTATCTTTATCATCATACAATTTACTATTAAAATAAGATAATAATACTTCTTCTATTTTATTATCTTGTTTTAATAAAATTCCTGAATAATTATCTATTATTTCTTTTTGATTTTCTTTTTTTGTATTTTCATCTAAATTATTATATTCTACAGAATAAATAAATAATTTTTGAAGTAAATACATAAAATAATTAATTATTTCTTTATTTCTTTTATTATCAGTAGTATATACAATATCAAATAATGATAATGTTGGGTCACTAT
>Ga0247840_10009156_pt1 | contig 12925 bp, 3 predicted proteins | sample LaCruzMarch2015__FD_192404 | JGI IMG/M metagenome (GOLD analysis project Ga0247840, IMG submission 192404) | Freshwater microbial communities from meromictic Lake La Cruz, Castile-La Mancha, Spain - LaCruzMarch2015_17m | ecosystem: Environmental > Aquatic > Freshwater > Lake | place: Spain...
GCCTGCGCCTGCCGATCTATGTGCTGTTCATGAAGGCGGACCTGGTGGCCGGCTTCAGCGAGTTCTTCGCCGACCTGGGCCGCGAGGGGCGCGAGCAGGTCTGGGGTATGACCTTCCCCTTCGACCCAGCCCCGGACGCCGCGCCCGGCCTGGCGGCCTATGGCGCCGAGCAGCGCGCCCTGGAGCAGCGGCTCGACCAACACCTGCTGGGGCGGCTGCAGGCGGAGCGCGACCGGCGCCGCCGCGGCCTGGTCTTGCGCTTCCCGCGCCAGTTCGGGGCCCTGGGCGAGACCGTCGACCACTTCCTCAACGACTGTCTGGACGCCACCCGTTTCGAGTCGCGCCCCCTGGTGCGCGGGGTCTATTTCACCAGCGGCACCCAGACCGGCACCCCGATCGACCGGGTGCTCGCGGCCATCGCCGCCAACTTCGGGCTGGGCCGCCAGGGCCTGGAGGCCTTCCAGGGCACCGCCAAGAGCTTCTTCGTCACCCGCCTGCTGCGCGAGGTCGTGTTCCCGGAGGCCCCGCTGGCCGGGCTCGACCCGCGCCTGGAGCGCCGCCGCCGACTGCTGAAATGGGGCGCCTATGCCGGTGCGGCCCTGCTCACGGTCAGCGCCGCCGCCGCCTGGACCCTGAGCTATCTCGGCAACCGTTCCTACATCGCGGCGGTCGCCGGCCAGGTCAGCACGATCCAGACCCAGCTCGACTCACTCAAGGGCCTGGGGGGGGCGACCGGGCGCGACCTGCTCGCGGTGCTGCCGGTGCTCAACGCCGCCCGGCAGCTCCCCGGGGGCTATGCGGACCGCGACGCGGGCACCCCGCTCAGCATGGAACTGGGGCTCGACCAGGTGGAAAAGCTCGGCCCCCAGGCGCAGCGCGCCTACCAGCGTCTATTGCACAAAACCCTGCTGCCGGCCATCACCCTGCAACTGGAGGAGCAGGTCCGCCGCGCGCTGGCCGACCCGGCCCGCCTGTACGAGGCGCTGCGTCTCTACCTGATGCTGGACGATGCACAACACGCTGACCCGACGGTGCTGCAGGCAGCGATCGAACGCGACTGGGCGCAACGCCTGCCGCGCGAGACCACGACCGAGCAGCGCGCCGAGCTTGCCGGTCACCTGAGCGCCTTGCTGGCCGCCAACCTCAGCCCGCTGCCGCTGGCCCTGGACGCGGACCTGATCCAACAGGCGCGCGAGGTCCTGACCGGGACCCGGCTCGCGCCCCGGATCTATGGCCAGTTGGAGGGCTCCGAGGCCGGCGCCGGTTTGCCGGACTTCACCCTCGCCCGGGCCGGCGGGCCCCTGACCATGAAGGTGCTGGCAAGGCGCAGCGGCAAGCCGATCAATCAGGGCATTCCCGCCCTCTATACCTACGACGGCTATCACCAGCGGTTCGACGCAACGGTCACCGCGCTGATCGCCGCCGCCGCGCTGGAGAGCTGGGTCCTGGGTCCGCAGGGGCGCATCATCCCCGGCACCCCGCAGGCCGCGGCCCTGGCCGAGGAGGTCCGGGACCTGTATCTGCGCGACTATGTCACGCGCTGGGACGCGCTGCTGACCGACCTGTCCCTGATCCCGCCGCGGGACCTGCAGGGCGCCGCGCAGATCGCCGAGGTCCTGGCCAACCCGGCCGATTCACCCCTGCGCCGGTTGCTCATCGCCGCCGCGCGCGAGACCGCACTCGACCGCCCGCCCGGTCCGGCCGAGGGCGGCGCGGGCGGCCTCGCGGCGGGCGTAGCCGGGACCGCGGCCGGGGCCCTGGCCGACCGGGCGGTGAACCGCGTCGGCGGCGTGGCGGGGGTCGCGGCCGCCGACCTGCGCCAGCGCGTCGGGGAACAGGCCGGTGCGGGCGGTGCGGCGCCGGCGCCGGAGGCCGCGGTCACCCGCCACTTCGCCTGGCTGCACGGCCTGGTGGGCGCCGCCGGGGACCAGTCCGCCCCGCTCGACAAGACGCTGGACACCGTCGGTCAGCTCGGCCTGCACCTGAGCGCGGTGGACGCCGCCGCGACCAGCGGACGCGGCCCCCTGACCCTGGGCACGGGCAAGGAGGTCCAGGCCGCCAAGCAGGCCGCCGCCGCCCAGCATCCGGTGGTAGCGGGCGTGCTCGGTACCCTGGCGCAGGACAGCGCCACCCTGGTGGCCGGGGGCGCGCGCGTCCAGTTGAACAACCTCTGGACCGCCACGCCCCTGCCCTTCTGCCGGGAGGCGATCCAGGGCCGCTACCCGGTCGAGCCGGGCAGCAGGCGCGACACCACCCTGGCCGACTTCGGCCGACTGTTCGGCCCCGGGGGACTCCTGGACGCCTTCTTCAAGGACCACCTGGCACCCCTGGTCGACAGTTCCCGCCGCCCCTGGCGCTGGACCAACGCCGACCTGGGCATCCCCACGGCGGTCCTGGCCCAATTTCAGCGCGCCGAGGTGATCCGCGAGGCCTTCTTCGCGGGCGGCGGCAAGACCCCGGCGGTCGAGTTCGAGCTGACCCCCACCGGCCTGGACCGCCTGGCGACCCAATTCACGCTCGACCTGGGCGGTCAGGTCCTCGACTACCGCCAGGGACCACGCAAACCCCAGACGCTCAAATGGCCGGCACCCGAGGGGCTCGGGCGGGCGCGCATCACCTTCACCGGGATCGACGGCAAGACCCCGGGCCAGACCGAGGAGGGCCCCTGGGCCTGGTTCCGGCTCCTGGACCGGGCGCGCCTGCAGGCCACCGCCCAACCGGAACTGTTCCGCCTCGTCTTCACCCTATCCGGCTTCTCCGCGAGCTTCGACCTGCGCGCGACCAGCGTCCGCAATCCCTTCGATCTCAAAGAACTGCGCGGCTTCAGTTGTCCCGAGCGGCTCTAGCGCGCGGCGAGCGTCGGCCGTCATGCGACTGCTTTGACCTGGAACGAGGAGTCATCCACAGATGAACACAGATTATTGACCTGGAAAGAAGAGTCATCCACAGATGAACACAGATTATTGACCTGGAAAGAAGAGTTATCCACAGATGAACACAGATGAACACAGATGAATAAAGATAAATACAGATAAATACAGATAAATACAGATAAATACATATTATTTAATCGTTTAAGATTTATCTAGCGTTCATCTTGCTTTTCGGAGAATCTGTATTTATCTGTGTTCATCTGTGTTCATCTGTGGATTTTATCTTTACGGTTCGCCCGCCAGCCCCCGCGAGGTAACGACCAGATGACCACCCCGCCGCTCCCCAAGGTGCCCGCCCACGACGCCGTCGGGCCCGTGCCGGCGCCCCCGATCGGTGATGGCCGGTCCCTCCTGGCCGCGGCCCGCGATCCGCGGGAGGCGCTGACGCTGGCCTTCGCGGGGGTCATCGGACGCGCGCTGGACGCCGGTCGGCGACCGCTGATCCGCGGGTTGGCGGAACCAGACTTTCAGCGGCTCCTGGCCGCCTTCTTTCCGGGGGCGACGCTGTGCAACAGCGACCCTGGCCTCGTGGAGGCCCCGCCTGACGAATTGGAGGAACTCCTGGAACTGCTGCTGGAGTCTCGCCGTGAGCCGAGCGAGACGCTGACCTGGCTGAGCCACGCCATCGCCGCCGCGGCAATGCGCGACAACCATCTGTGGCAGGACCTGGGGCTGCCGCACCGGCCCCTGCTCTCGGAGCTCATGGCGACCTGTTTTCCCACACTGGCCGCGCTCAACGTCGGCGATATGAAATGGAAAAAGTTCTTCTATCGCCAACTCTGCGAGCGCGCCGCGGTGCCCATCTGCAAGTCACCCAATTGTGCGGACTGCGTAGACGTTGCGGACTGCTTCGGGCATGGGGAGGACGCTGCGCCTCGGCCCTGAGCCTCACCGTGAAGCTGAATCCGGGAATTGCTCTCACAAAGACACAAAGGCACAAAGAAAGACAAATCATTGAAGGCGCCGAGCCGATCACCGCCCAGGTAGCCTCCGCGACCGACACATCGCTCTGAAAAACTTTGTGTCTTTGTGTCTTTGTGAGAGAACTCCTCTTTCCGGGGTGAAAGTCGCGCAGCGGCTCTGTGGGAGCGGCTTCAGCCGCGACGAGGCGTCGCGGGTCACCGCCTCTGCGTCGGTGATCGGCGCAACGCCTTCAATGATCTGTCTTTCTTTGTGCCTTTGTGTCTTTGTGAGAGAATTTGGGGACTTAGGGTCACCGCTCGAAGCGTACCTGTACGTCCCGCGGCGCGGCCAGGTGAGGGGCCGTGGTGACCAGCAGCCGGGCACCGGCGCGGGCATAGTCCTCGGCATTGCGGGCATTGATACCGCCGGCCGCGGCGACCAGGGCCGGGGAGCCGGCGGCGGCGAGCGCGGCCACGATCTGGGCGACCGTCTGCGGCGTACACTTCTCCAATTGCAGCACGTCCGCCCCGGCCCAGACCAAGGCTTCCTGCAACCCGTGGACCTCCACCACCACCCGCTTCTCGGGACACTGGCCGCGCAGCCGCGCCAGGGTTTGCGCCGGGGGCTCGGCCCCCAGAAACAACCGGTGTTCGGCGAAGACCAGCAGGGTCTCCGACAGCCCGAGCCGGTGCATCACGGCGCCCCCGGCGCGGAAGCCCTTGGCCGCCAGGGCGCGATTGCCCGGGACATTCTTACGTGTACCGGCCACCAGGGCCCCTGGATCACCGCGCCGGGCGGCGGCGACGATCGCGGCGGCGCTGGTCGCGATCCCGGAGCACCATTCGACCAGCGTCTGGGCGGTCTTCCAGCCCCGGTGCAGTGCCCCGGCGCTGCCGGTCGCCTCCAGCAGCAGGGTCTCGGTCGGTACTTCAGTCCCCGAGGAGACCAGCAGCCGGACCTGGGCCCCGCACAAAGCAAAAAGCCGCACCGCCTCCTCGACCCCGCAGACCACCATCGGGTCGCGGGCGAAGAAGCGGATGGTGCCGGGGTGCGCGCTGATCCCGAGCGAATCGGTGGTGAGGTCCCCGAAGGGCGTGTCCTCGGCGAGCAGGCGGTGCAGTTCGTGGTCCGCGAGGACCGGCGGTGTCGATGGGGTCAGGGTGGCATCCTCGGGTCTGAACTGGGGCGGGGGCGCGATCATGGTTCCGGGCAGTTCCCGGACGGAGTCCAAGGCTTCAGCCTTGGATGGGCCGGACCAAGGCTGAAGCCTTGGACTCCGGAAGAGGGCCGTCGGCTGGAACGGTGGGCAAGGCCGCACCGGTGGCCGCGACCCTGCCCTTGGGTCCGGTCGGCGACAGTATAGCCGTTGCGCGCCGGCACCCGTTGGTCTGCGCGGTTTGGGCTTGATCATGACCCAGACCATGGCGGGGGCGGCGAGGTGGACGGTCCGCACAGCGGACCCTACGGCGCGGGGTCTCGTAGGGTCCGCTGTGCGGACCATCCACCGCCGGCCGAAACAAGACCAGACCCCGGTGGGCCTTGAGCGTCGCTCCGCCCCCGAGCAGACAGGAGGTCGAGGCTTCAGCCGGTCGACAGCGCGGACTCGAAGGCGTGCGTGGGAGCGGCTTTACCATGAAGCCGGAAAGAGGAGTTCTCTCACAAAGACACAAAGACACAAAGATCACAAGAATTTTCAGAGCGATATGTCATTGGAGGCGGTCACCCGGGCGGCCCCCGGGGTCAGGATAGAAGTCGGCGCAACGCCTTCACTGATCCGTTCTTCTTTGTGTCTTTGTGTCTCTGTGAGAGCAATTCCCGGATTTGGGATGAAAGTCGCGCAGCGACGCTGTAGCCCTGCGTCGGAGTTCGCACCGCGGCGCCGCCGCGCGGCCGGAGGCCGCTCCCACAAGGGACTTTCATGTTCCGGGGGTGACGGACGAGCCTTCATCCAGAAAGAGTAGTTGTCCACAGATGAACACAGATGAACACAGATTATTCATTGGCTTACTCTTGGTCGGTAGATCGCCTGGATCATCGTTCCGGCCGGCGACGTTTGCAGGTCGGCCCTCAGGCCGACCAACTGGGAGCGCCGCACCCCAGTGCGGCCCGGCCTATCGGCAACATGCGACGCCGCAGTTGTTTGAGAGATCGCGCCGCACTGGGGTGCGGCGCTCCCAGTGGCCGGGATCATGATCAAGGCCGATAGATCACCTTTCAGGTGATTATAAAAATAGCGACAACTACATGATAATTAGAAGAAAATTTGTATTCATCTGTGTTCATCTGCGTTCATCTGTGGATTTCATGTTCATGTCCGTTTGCCGCGACGAGGCCACGGCGGCTTGCGCGACCGCGTCGCGGCTGAAGCCGCTCCCACAGGCGTCGCTGCGCGACGTTCGGGGGCAAGCCGCGACCGCTCAGCGGCCGGCCGCTTCCAGGGTCTCGATCAGGAGCAGGCACTCGGCGGCCATGGTGTAGTCAAGCCCCGGGGTCGCGGCGAGGGCGCGGTCGCGGCTGCCGGAGCAGATGGCCTGGAGGGGCTGGATGAAGGGCCGCAGCCAGTCAGGCAGGGCCGGATCGGCGGCGACCTGTTGGAGCAGGGAGGCCGCGGCGGCCGGGTCGCCGGCGAGCAGGGGTTGGGTCACGGCGAGTGCGAGCCGACCGGGGCCGCTGTGGTTCTCGCCGCCGTCGCGGCGGTAGGCGAGGTAGGCGGCGATGGCCTTGCCCCTGGCCTGCGCGGCGGCGCCGGGGTCCCCGGCGTCCGTCTCCAGACGCGCGAGGATCTCCCAGGTCTGCCAGGGCTCGGCAGCGTGTCCGAATGGCGCCCGGCATTCGATCGCCCGGCGGACCTCCCGACGCGCCTCGTCGAAACGGCGCAGCCCGCGCAGGGTCTCGGCGAGATTGCCCCTTGCCATGCCCTCCTTGGCCAGATCGCCGATCTCGATGTACTTGTCCACCGCCTGACTGTAGAAGGCGACCGCCTCCTCGGGGCGGTCGAGGACATCGCCGTATAGGCTCCCCAACTGCGTCAGTGTGTCCGCCTGCCTGGCGACATCGCCGAGCCGCACCTCGATCGCGAGCGCATTGCGGTAGGCGTCCTCCGCCGCCTCCGGCTCCCCCGCCTCCTGATACGCATTGCCGGTCTGATGCCAGGCGCCAGCGACGCTGCCCGGTTCGTCCAACTGCGTGAACCGCTCGCGCGCATCCGCGTAGGCCGCCAGTGCCTCCGGGTAGCGGCGCTGCAGCAGCCGGACTGTCCCAAGGTGGAACTTTCCGCCAGCGACATCCCGGTCCGCCCCGCGTTGCTCACCCCGGCGGATGCCCTCCTCGTACGCGCTCACCGCCTCGTCGAGCCGCCCCAGGCCGCACAGGCAGTCGCCCCGTTCGGTGATGCAGACGGACGCCATCCGCTCGGCCGCCTTGTTGTCCTGGTCCCGCGCGATGGACTCGAAGCCCTGCCGCGCCTCGTCCAGCAGCGGCAAGGCGGGTTCCGCTCCACCGGCGGTCTTCAATACCTGGGCCAGCAGCCAACAGGCCATCGCCAGATCGTAATCGGCGCCCGGATAGGCGCCGACACCCGCCGCCCGGGCGCGCTGGAGCAGGGACTGTGCGCCCGCGAGCGCCTCGCGCAGGCGCCCGGCCACCAGTTGCTGCTCGATGCGGGTGCCCTGCGCCTCGAAGCCGGCATGGGTCCAACCATCGCCCAGGGCCAAGGCGGCGGCATCGCGTACCTGCCCGACGAGCCCGAGCAGGCGCGGCCGACCAAGGTATTGCAGCAGGCTGCAGAGCGAGGTCGTGAGCCCGATGGTCGCCGCCGCATCCCCGGCCGCCCGGACCTGATCCAGCAGGGCGAACAGGTTCGGCAGTTCCAGCCCGGTCAGGGTCGCCGCGATCTCGGCGTTCTGGTGCCGCTGCTGACCGAGGAACTTGAGATACTGGCCCATGGCCTGGCCCCAACTGGCGGTCAGTGACGCCAAGCGCGTCGGCTCCAGCCGCCGTCTCAGGTAGGGGCAGAGCGCGGGGTTGAGCGTCAGATGGTTATGGAGGTCGGCCGTCGCCAGCCCGGTCCCGATCAGCTCCTCCGCCAGCGCGGCAACATCCGCCTCCTCATAGCCCATCATCGCGCGCAGCACATCCAGATCGACCACGCCATGGAAGACCCCGAGCACCAGCGCCCGCTCCCGATTGGCGTCCGACATCCGCCGCAAGGACAACTCGACCCCGGCGAAGACCGACTGCTCGCGCTCCCCGGGGAAGCGGCGCTCCATCTCCACCATCAGCTCGACCAGTGAGCGATGGGTCGCCTCGACACCCCGGTCGCGCAGCGCGGGGGCGAGCAGGGCCAGGGTGCGGGCGTGGCCGTGGACGGACTCGACCAACTGTTCGATCGCGGCGCGGGCGGCCGCGGCGGCGGCGCCCGCCCCGCCGGACTCGCGCCCGAGCGCCTTTTCCACCAATTGGACGGCATCCTCGCGGTCGAGCCGGTGCAGTTCGCGCCGGTTGTCCGCGGCGGCGAAGGGCGCGGGCAGTGACTCGCGGCTGGTGAAGACGAGCCGGGTCTCGCCCTGGGCCGCGAGCCGGGCGCAGAGGGCCAGGATGGCGGTGAGGTCCAGGCGCGCCTCCTCGGTCAGGGCGGGCGGGGTGTCCCGGGCGATGAAGGGCGGCAGCAGGACGCTCTCCATGTTGTCGATCACGAGCAGGGTGGAGCGCTCGGTCAGCGCCCGCTCGACCGGCAGGGTGGCAAGCTCCAGGTCCTTGTAGGCCGCGACCGAATAGTCCGCCCCGACGAGTTGCCGGCCGATGGCATCGAGCACGGCGCCCACCCGCCCGTGGCGCTCCACCGACACGAAGGCGGCGCGCTCGACCCGCCGGGTACGCACCAGCCACAACGCCAGTTCGGCGGCGAGCACGGTCTTGCCCTCCCCGCCCTGGCCGCGGATCACCGCCCAGCGTCCCCGGCTCAACAACCGCTCCAGTGCCAGCAGGTCCCGGCTGCGCCCGATGAAGCCAGTCTCCGGCGGCGCGGGCACCGCACCGAGCCGGCCGCGGAGCGCGAGCTTGAGATCCGCCCGGACCCGCGCCGCCGGAGCGGTGAACAACCGCGGGTCGGCCTTCTCCTGAAAGAGCACCGGGACGAACCAGTCCTCCAGCCGCAGGTCCCCGGCGCCCAGGAGGGTGCCGCGGAAGTCGTCGTCCTTGAGCGCGCACTGGCCGGCGAGCATGGCGTCGCCGACCCGCCGGCCCGCGGCCAGCGCGGCATAGAAGGCGAGGACGAAGCGCCGTGCGGTCTCGACCAGGACCGAGTGGCTCATGGCGACCACCGAGGCGACACCGACCTTGAGCAGTTCGGAGGCGACCGATTCGGAGGCGCGCTGGGCCTCGGCGCTCTGGCAGGCCTCCAGGAAGACCAGCGGGATCCGGTGGTCGCGCAGCAACGGCCCAAGCTCGTTGGTGTAGACGGTGCTGTGGCGGCGGCGCTCCAGTTTGGCGCTGTCGCGCGGGTCCTCGAAGCAGAGCCCGCCCAGGCCCACCTGGCGGTCGTAGGTGCCGTGGCCGTCGAAGTGGACCACATGAAAAGGGGCGCGCGCATCCTGCGCGCGCTTCAAAGCCGCGCGCAGGGCCGGCAAGGTCGCCGGCTCGAGGATCTGAAGATCGACCAACCCGCCCAGGTCCTCCATCGCATCCACCAGCGGCAAGGCGCTGACACGGTGGTCGATGTACCCGCAGGCGTCGTCCTCCGGACGGGCGCTGACCAGCAGGATGCGGATCGGGGTGGCGACCGCCGGCACCTCCAGCACCCGGGTATTGGGCAGCCGACGGCGCACGCGGGTGGGGCGGGCCCCCTGGAACAGGTAGGCGTCGGCGTCGTGCAGCAGTTCCCAGGGCAGCGCCAGCAGGGCGGTGGCGGCCTCGCGCGCCGTCTGGACCTCGGGCGCCGCGGCCCCGGACTCCAGGGTCGGATCGACCAGGACCGAGAAGCGCCGACCGGCCTGGGGGGCGATGCCGGACCAGGCGGCCAGGACGTTGGCGGTCTCCAGGGGCGGCAGGGCGACCTGGTAGAGGAGTCGGCCCCAGTCGGCCAGGGCCTGCCGGACCCGATCGGCGCGCGCCTGGAAGATGGGGCTCGGCCAGATCGCGTATTTCTCCAGATACCAGCGCAGTTCCTCGGCCTCGATCGGGCCCAGGGGGGCGATCAGGCGCCAGGTCTGGGCGCCCTGGACCGCCCGTTGGCCGGCCGTGGCCGGTTCATAGACCAGCCGGGCGCGGGCACTGGCGCGGCGCAGACCGTCGGCCTCGTGGAAGCGCAGGTCGGTCAGTTCCAGGACCAGTTCCTCCAGGGGCGCGTCCGGCGGCGGCGCCGACGCGGGCCGGTCGGCCGGCAGGCGCCGGCCGAGCGCGACCAGGATGGCGTCCAGCGCCGCCTCGACCCCGCCGGGTGCGCCGCTGAGCGCGCAGTAGAGCGGTGTCTCGCCGAGCAGGTCCTGCAACGCGAGCAGTCGGGTGCCGTCCAGCGAGAGCGGGATGATCGGGTAGTCCACCCCGCCCGCCCGGCCCTTGGGCGTGCGGCCGGTCAGGCGCAGCAGCAGGCGGCCGAGCCGGCCCGCGGCGCCCGACCGGGCGCGGCGCCGGCGGACCTCAATGGCGTGTCGCAGTTCCCGATGCACCCATTCCGACTGCAGCGCGGCCGGGCTGACCAGGATGGCGTAGGCGTCCGCGTCCTCGATCGCCTGTCTGATCGCCGGCCACAGCAGGTCCCCGCCGCGCAGTTCGCGCGAGTCGATCCAGACCCCCTGCCCCAGGTCCTGGAGGCGTTGCTGGAGGGTCCGCACCAGGGCGTCGTCGGCGGAGGCGTGGGAGAGGAAGACGCTTTTCTCGGTGGCGGTCATGGCGGCGGTCGGTTCCTGGGCTGTGGTCCTTGGGCGATGGTTCGGGCGGCACGGGGTCTCGGGCGGGACGGGGCGAATGCCCCGTCCGGCCCGGGAGCGCCGCACCCCAGTGCGGCCCGGCCTATCCGCAACACGCAGCGTCGCGGTCGCCCGCGAGGCCGGGCCGCACTGGGGTGCGGCGCTCCCAGCACCCGTTGCGGCTCAACCAAATGGTAGTGCCTCCGCCATCTCGGGCGGGACGGGGTTTGAAACCCCGTCCCGAACGTTTCGGGTCTCGCGGTAAAGGCCGGCATCGCGGGTACCCAACAGGACCGAAAACCTGCCGGACGGGGCGCATGCCCCATCCGGCCCGCGGATTGCGCGCGGCCTGGTCGGCCGAAGTTTACGCTTCCACGGCCGCCAGGGCCTTGAGCATCGCGCGGGCCACTGGGAGCGCCGCACCCCAGTGCGGCGCGGCCTATCCGCAACACGCAGCGTCGCGGTCGCCCGCGAGGCCGCGCCGCACTGGGGTGCGGCGCTCCCAGCACCCGTTGCGGCTTAACCAAATGGCAGTGCCTCCGCCGTCTTCATGGATTCGAGGTCGCCGCAGACCTGCAAGGACCGGCGCGCGGGATCATCCGCGTCGTGCTCCAGGGTCCGCGAATAGACCCCAGGGTCGGCATCACCGACCCGCTCGCGGCGCAGCGACACCAAGGCGGGTTGGTACCCGGCCAGCAGTTGCCGGGCCTGAGCGAGCCCGCCGCGCGCTGGGCCTGGAGTCCAAGGCTTCAGCCTTGGCGGTCGGGTCCGCTGTGCGGACCGAAGCACGCGGACTTCGGCGGTGAAGGTCCGCACAGCGGACCCTACGATGCTCCGTCCCGTAGGGTCCGCTGTGCGGACCGAAGCGCGCGTCGACCTCGCTGGGGAAGCGGTCCGCACAGCGGACCCTACGGCGAGCGCGGCGCCCGCCTGGATGTGCGGACCGAAGCGCGCGCCGACCTCGCGGGCGAAGCGGTCCGCGCAGCGGACCCTACGGGCGCGGCGCCCGCCCGGAGGTGCAGCGGCGGACGCGCAATACAGGGATAATCTGCCATCCCGCTCATTCCCCGTGGCCGAACTCCGGAGTGCCCCCACCATGCGGACTTTCGCCTGCCAAGCCTGCGGCCAGGCCGTCTATTTCGAGAACTGGCGCTGCAATCAGTGCGGCGCGACCCTGGGCTTCGTGCCGGATGCCTTGCTTCTCACGGCGTTGCAGGAGGACGCGGACGGCTTCTGGACGCCGGTGCCCGCGAGTTCCGCACTGAAACGCCCGGGGCTGCTGGCGCGGTTCCTGTCCCGCCGGCCGGAGCCGCCGACAACGGCAATCGCGGGCCGGCGCTACCGCAAGTGCGGCAACTATGACCAGCACAATGTCTGCAACTGGATGGTGTCGGCGGAATCGGGCGCGGACCTGTGCCCCGCCTGTCGGCCCAACCGCACCATCCCGAATCTGGGCCGCCCGGGCAATCCGCAGAAGTGGTATCGCGTCGAACGCGGCAAGCGCCGGCTGTTCTATGGGCTGCTGCGGCTCGGGCTGCCGGTGCTCAGTCGGGATGAGGACCCCGAACACGGCCTGGCCTTCGACTTCCTCTCCGCCCAGGATGCCCCGCCCGATCAGCCGGTTCTGACCGGTCACGCCGATGGGCTCATCACGCTCAACCTCGCGGAGGCGGACTCGGTGAAGCGCGAGCGCATCCGGGTGGACCTGGACGAGACCTACCGCACCCTGGTCGGGCACTTTCGCCACGAGATCGGTCACTACTATTGGGACCTGCTGATCCGCGACGGCGGGCGCCTCGCGGACTTCCGCGCACTCTTCGGCGATGAGCGGGAGGACTACGGCGAGGCCCTGGAGGCCCATTACCGCGATGGCCCGCCGACGGACTGGCAGGACCGCTATATCACGACCTACGCGAGCAGCCACCCCTGGGAAAACTGGGCCGAGACCTGGGCGCACTATCTGCACATCGTCGACACCCTGGAGACCGCCGCCCATTTCGGCATCGAGGTGGAGTGGCGGCTGCCCGACGGCAGTTGTCGCAGCGCCGACCCCGAGTTCGACCCCTACACCATCGCCGACTTCGCGCCCATCATCGAGAACTGGCTGCCGCTGACCTTCGCGGTCAACAGCCTCAACCGCAGCATGGGCCAGCAGGACCTCTATCCCTTCGTCCTGCCCCAGGC
>Ga0247840_10009157_pt1 | contig 12924 bp, 23 predicted proteins | sample LaCruzMarch2015__FD_192404 | JGI IMG/M metagenome (GOLD analysis project Ga0247840, IMG submission 192404) | Freshwater microbial communities from meromictic Lake La Cruz, Castile-La Mancha, Spain - LaCruzMarch2015_17m | ecosystem: Environmental > Aquatic > Freshwater > Lake | place: Spain...
CACTGTACTTGTAGCGGTTCTTTATGTACACAAGCAAGCTGTAATTGGCGTTATAGGCATATGGCTTCTTTGGTTTGTTCGTTTGTTTTTTCATCATGTGTATATTATGACGGAATTTAGGATCAGGTCAACACCTTTTAAGACCTGCATGTATTATTATGCATAATATTAAATAGTTACATGAGGTTTGACTCTGTATTAAACAAGTTCCTTGTGGAGTATAATGCTTCACCTGTAGAAGGTGTTATTTATGAACAATATAGCATTGTGGAGAAGAAGGGATTTTACTACTTATTCAATGAGAAAAGAAATAAGATCCTAGGATCTGGCAAGACTGTTAAACAGGTAAAGGAGTTGGCCGATACAATCAATAGTGGATGTTAAAACCAGGGATGGTCAACGTAGTCAGCTTGATGCTTGGTTGTTTCACTGTATGAGAGTCTCAATTTGAAATGATTTAATGCATTGTTCAGTTCATGAACCAGCACATTCAACTCAAGTTCATTTTGTATTTGGAACTGTTCAATAGCACCTATCATGCGGCTCAATACTGTCATAGTATTAAGAGTATTTAATGTTTAAATTTTACTTTTTGTAAAAAACGTCTTGTCAGCAGGTTCATTGTGACTCATGTGCACAGGGTAGTAATAGGGTGCAACCGTGTCTGTAGAATATGCAAACTGGGTTCCAGGATACTGTTGCATCTTTTTGATGCAATATGTAGCTGCTTCTTTCAAAGCAGCTTTAGCATTAGAAGCTCTTATGACCTTGTCATAAGATATGTTGGGGTTAATTGAGAAGGTGCAATGTGGGTCTTTCACTGTGACTTTTACCAACCAGATCTGCGGACGCAAACTGAGTTTGTTAACTTTTGCCATATGAACAGTAAAGCACCTATGGTCTCACAACACAAGGCACAAAATCAAAATATTTGTTACCATCTTTGTCATGCCACATTTGACCGCCTCTGTAAACAATGGCAGGATCATCTTTGAGATATGATATTTCCAGAGTTGCCATGGTTTCTTTTGCCAGGTATGTGTTAATAATTTCTTGTTCAGTCTTTACTGCAGGGGGTGTGTCAAGCTGTTTGAGAAGCTCTGGCAAACTATTGGGCCCAATGCTTACAGGAGCAACTGCAAAGAACTTTTTAATAATGGTGAACAATGCGTACATATGTACTGGATATGAGTAACCACAAGGTCTGTGACATCCATCCCAGGGTAAAGCCTAGAATTATTAATGCAAGCCCAATGGAGCAGTCATTAACAAATATCTTTATAACAGTGTTAAGCCACTTAGCGAGCGTACGGATCAGCATCATTTATGTACACCTGACACAGGTTGACACCATCACCAACTGCTTCCTGCAGAGAAGCTTTTGCCTCTGTTGCAGTTTCTGCATTGACTCTTTTGTAGCCCATGAATGCAAAAGGTATTCTGTCTTTGCAATACATTTCAAACAAGTATGAATTCATTTTTCTCCGGGGTTAAGGTTACTGTACTTAGAAACTTCTCCAGCTTGTCTGAGCTTAGACGCACATCAAACCTGTTGCCAATGTCATGCACAATGCTATTCAAGATAGTCTCATTGTTGACAATGGAAGTTAACACCATGTTAACCATGTCTTGGTTATTTTTATTGTTCATGTTATGATTATAATATCTCTGTTGAGGTACTTCAAGCAGTTTGTTACTTGTGTTTTTTTGTCCTTCCTGCAAACACGTGATCATGATACATGTTGTAACACTTCATTGCATATGCCAAAGGAAACAGAATACATAAAGCTACCAGTATTTCTGCAATTTTTCTCACTCATTTACTTATATCAAATCCCTCATCTTCGAGAATGATCTGAGCGCTCTCTTCAGCAATATTAATAGCATCTTGATAATCTTTATCTTGTATACACTCCACAACTGCATCCACCTCGTTAGCTACAATACTAGTATCAGCAAAATCATCTAGCTCCATAGGAACATATTTGTTAATGTTAAGGTTGATCAACCAACGAGCTACTTCGTGCTCGTCATGACCTGAATTAATATAGTCTTGTACTTTAGAAGTTGTAATCATTAGAAGTTCCAGTCGTAAAACTTCTGCGCTTGCTCGCCTTTTTGGTGAAGACCGAACTTACTATAACGCGTCTGTTGACCAACCTCACACCAGCGCTGGGCCTTATTCCTCCAGCTTAAAACTTTAATCTTATTATTAGGGTTGCTTGAAAGCTTGTACTCCTGGTCGTGGTTGTCGGCGAAGTGCCCACAGAAGCCCCCGGGGTGGAAATCTTTGGGCTTCTTCGTACATTCAGAATCTAGTTCGCGAATTATAATTCTACGAGGACTAATAACTTCTATCACCTCCCATGCATCGCGATCGGTATAGTGAAATTCTGTTACTTGCTGCCCGACAAAGGGACTAACTTCTGGAACGTTATTTGTTTTAACTTTCATTTATTTAGTATGGCTGAAAATTAAAACTTAGCAACTCTGAAAGGACGAAAATGACTAATTCGTCTTAAAAGTAGTGGATCAGAAGATTTTAAAGAAACATATCGTTTATTATTTTTATCTACTTTAACGAGATGCTCATTATTATCAATATATTCTAACATCGAATCTCTGGAATATTCTACTGCCCTTCCGGAGGTAACATCGATGTGCATCATTCTATGATTAAGCTTATCTTCAATCTCATCGATATATACAAGAAACTTACCGTCATGGAGATTGCCTTTAACATCTACACTATAGCTATATCTCCATTCTTTCTTCTTAAACTCGAAATCCTTACCTACAATTTGCTTATCTCTTTTATCCCTATTCCATTCTACCTCATCATAAACTCTTTTGAGGTAATCGTATGCAAGCTTTTCTGCTACATCACCTTTACGCGTAAATTCATTATCACCAAAAGCTTCAGCAGTAGTTTCTGTCCACTTACTTGTAATTCTATCACTCACTATCTTCTTATTGTAGGTGACCTTTTCTTCTTCTGCAACAACTTTCTTTATATCATATTGTTCTCGAAGCTTTTTAAACCCCTCAATCCAGTTCTCTCTTTTGTCTTGAAACACTTGGCACTCTCCGGTTTCACAGCTAATGAGCACTGTGATGTCTGAAATGGCAATGCCAGTACGCTCCTCAAACATGTAGCTGTATGCACTTGCCTGCATGAAGTAATCCCAAATATATTCACGCTTCTTAAGTTTGGAGCTGGTTTTAAAATCAATGATGGACAGCAAATTATCAAATTTTCCAATGCAATCCACTTGACCTGCCACCTTGAGCTTATCTGAATACAGGTGTTGCTCCATACATCTTATGTCACTAATACGGTTTAAAAGAGGTTTAAACTGATTAAACATACCTTTTATAGTATCAAGCGGGACCTTGTTATCTAAATACTCTTCACACAAAGAATGAAACGTTGTTCCTCGTTTTGCGGCAAAATTCTTAATCCTGTCAGCTTCTTCATCTCCAACACGATCGCGCCATCTTTTAAGACCTTTCTTTTTCTCTTCAGATAGAACTGTTGTTACTGAAGGGTATTTCTGACCTTCAGGGGTGACGTAATATCTTGTTCCCGATTCCAGAGTTACTTTTTGTAACACCGGCAGCTCTATGTTCATTGCCTATATATTATACGAATATAAAAATATAGTCAAGCTTTTTATGTATTATACTTTATTAACCTACCAGGTGTCAATTGAGATATTGTTACATCAGCCATATTATTGTTTTCCTATGTATTTGCTCTAAAATTACTCATTATGGGTACCGTTCTTATTTGGAATGTACAAGTTGAATCAGTAAAGCTATTGGTAAACGAAAAATTTTGACCGTCATTAGAATTTGGAGGGTTAATAGTTAAGGATGCTGAATCTCGGGTATACATATTAGTAAAATTATTAAATATATTAGTACCTTCAGTCCTCATATATGAGCCCATATACATTGCTGTAGCTTTGTAAAGAATACCACTTCTATTTAAAACAGGAGAATCAGTTTGAATAAAAGCTAGCCAAATACCAGCACACGGATTGTTTACTGCAATACTATTCATATTAATTGACCGAGAACTATTAGCAGCTAAGGTACCTTGTGACCATATATTAGCAACATAAGGGTCAGCATTAACACCAGAGTAGTCTAATCTCAATCCCCCCACTACCCTTGTCGATCCATATACATCTAATTTCATTCCATTAGAAGGAGATAATACGCCTACCCCTATATTACCTAAATCATTTATAACAAACCTATCTATCTGATTATGTTCATCATATATTCGAAAAAGCTTTGTTGTCATACCTGTTTGTGGTAATATTCTCCAATTAGCTCCTGAAACTGTTGAAGATTCTAATCTTAAATCCCCAACCGGGCCCTTTAGATGCAGGGTTGAACCAGGAGCTGAAGTTCCTATGCCAATATAATGTGTTTCGTTATTTTGAAAAATTGCACTTATTGAAGTTCCTAGGGTATCAGAACCTGTACTATAAGGGAGAAGATTACTACCGGAAGGCGTCCCTTGAGTTAATTGAGATATGGTCACGTCAGCCATGTTATTGCTTGCCTATGTAAGTACCTGCAAATTGCAGGTCAAATGTGGAGCCAATGGCAGGCAGATCATTTACATTCATATCTTCTGTATTAGCAATTGCTGCATTGAATGTATCCCATCTCAACATGAAAATTCTTGCTTCATTGGGCCTGAAGGCGTTAATGCCTGATCCATAAACTATAAGAGCTCGAGGTGTATTAACAAAACCAATATTGCTTCCTATGGATATGGGGCTCACAGTATTATAGGTAGAGTTACCATCAAACGGAAGACCAGATATAAACATTCTTTTTGAAGACCCGCCTCTAGAGTTAACAACCCCTCTCATCCATCCTGTTATAAAAACGAGATTATTTATTTTTGTATAATTACCCTGTTGAATGGAGTAGGTGATAACAGGAGATGATATTCCATCTTCTGTATCTATTAAAGGAGTCCATGCTCCGTTTGTTACCAAGCTTCCTGCTGCAAGAGATGACAAGGGACCTGCATAAGTTACTCCTCCTTGGCTGAAAGGCACAACAGCTGTGCTGTTAGGCGTAGTTGCAGGCAATGCAGATATGGTTGTATCAGCCATAAATATATTAATATTTATTAAAAAAGGGGCGCATATATTGCTATATGCGCCCCAATTCGCGCCACGGTTTACGCAAATGATACTGGCAATTGTCTGCCCACCAATATTATATGCACAGATGCAACTGAAGCAACTGCTTAAATCTTAAACAATGTGGCCATGAATCCCAGAGCACACACACCCAACAATCCCAAAGCTGTTACAATTATCATGCAGCAATTGTGAGGCTTACTTCTTCTTCTTTTTCTTCTTCTTTTTCTTGGGAGCTTCAACAGATGGCTCATCAAGATAGCTGAACTCTTCTCTCTTAAGTACATCATACTTAACAAAATCCACCAGATCATATGCCTTGATCTTCACAGTGAAAAGCAAATCATTCAATTGGAATCTGACTTCATCAGCAGCATTTAGAATTTTATCGAATAATTTCATATCATTATTTATTCTACAAGCAATAAAAAAGCCAGGTTTCAACGAACCTGGCAAAACGTATGTTCATGATGTGGCAACGAGTCAGATCACAATTACGTTGCAGCACATGAACAATTGGTATGATCTGACGTTAGTATACACTGTAAACATGTGGATGCAACTACCAATGATGAATCACATTGGCAATGATGAACCCACATGTGATGAAGCTCACGAGCACAATCATGGTGCGTATGATGAGACTTATGTTGGCATCACGCACTTTCAAGTTTGGCACATCTGGACGCTCATTATCAGTTAGCCCCACACGATGATCCACTGCTCTGGACCATATGAGCCACATGTTTGTCAGAAAACGATTCATTTTGCTCTAAGTAATTATATGCTTGAAAACATAAAAAGCCATTTATCCAAGAGCTACAATCTAGTATTTTGGATATGTTTCCTGCCTGCCATGTGCTGCACACTGTTTGGTGTTGAAGAGTTGTACACAAAATACTACAATGAGTTAACCAACCAAGATCACATGCAATTCTTCTTGAGATTTTTCTTTCCTATTTCCTTGGCATTGTATGTGACAGTCCTGGAGCGCAGACAGCGATTGCAAAAAGAGGATCTCGTTAACAGAGGCAATGATTACTTGAGACGAAAGCGTTCAGCCAAATAAACAACATACACTGCAACTGCTATGCACACAAGAATGGAGGAGATGCTCATTTCTCAAAGCACTTATGCCATGCCACTTGCAATGTCCACCCAGCCATGCTGCAGCCCCACACCCAGTGAACTGAGTCAAATGCACAATAAAATTTTGGCAGCAAATAGTATTTGTGGCTGTTCAACACATATGCACCTGCACCATTGTCCAGGATAATTTTAAAATGGGGTCTGCTAACAAACACATGCAGATCTGCTGGCCATGCACCATATGCATCATCATGTGCACCCCACTGCATGATCATATCCTGTTGTACCACTCTCTTTCAAAAATTATGCAATGAGTCACGTCTGCTGTTAGCAAATGTCTGGTCACAAATCCTATCTTTTTTGCAGCACTGTGTGATAGCACAGAATCATTGTCCTTCTCCATGAGCTTGGGTGCATCAAACTTCATGCTGCTCAGCACATCTCCATACTGACTGGACAATGCAGCTGAGTGGCTCTCAAACATTCTTTCTGTGCGTGTCATGCTATTGGTTGGTTACAGATCACACCCATCATCATGAACATCTGCATATGCACTGTTGCCACTGGTCACATCATAGCTGCAGCATTCAACTGGTGCACGTGCACCCAAGGTTTGAGTATCCATGCAATCATTGCTGCACAGTTCTTCCATGACTGCATTCACAATGTCAGCATTCACATGATATTTGTTAAGAATAATGCACAAATCCATTTGAAGTTCTTTGCTTGCATAATGTTTCATTTGTTATTAAAACAGCTCTCGGTTGTTTTTTATTATAAATGCTTGCTTGTTAAAATCACGTCTCAAAACACACACCAATTGTGACATGTGTCCAGGATACCCTATGAATCGCTTGCACCTGCTTGCAACTATGGCCAGAGCGAATGTGTCTGGAACATGTGCACAGTATTCTTTATTATATTTCTCTCTGTATGCTTCATCAGAACTTTCATGCATGACTTTATCTATGTATGTATCTTTATTAAAAACAGGTAGCACATCAATAGTTTTAAGATTTGGTATGCCCTTGAATTCTTCTAAAACTGAAACATCATCTGTCTGTAAAATATTAGTATGCCCCTCTATCAACAGAGGAACAATTTGAGCATATGTAGGATAGTCTGTAACTTCAGAGGGTTTGTTTCCCTTGCGCCACCATATAAAAGTTGTATTATCCACATCGATATTATTAGATAAAATAATTTCGTTTGCTTTGTTTATAACTGTTTCTTGAAAATTAAAATATGTTTGCATGAGACAATCAATAGTATCAAGATGAGGAATTATCTCGTAATGCCAATTGCCTATTCCTATGGCAGTCTTACAAACCGGTCCATTGTTGCAAAATCTTTCTACTAAAACTCTATCATATGATTTCCACTTTTGCAGGTTATTATTATCAATATAAAAAACATCTTTATAAAGATCGTGATTATGATACATCTTAAGCTTAATGTTTATTTTATTAGGAATTAAATTTACTTTCTTAAATTGAGCTAAACTACCCAACAAAACAAAAAAGTTAGCTCCTATGCCATACCCTTCATTCACCTGTAAGGTCATGTCATCTAAAGTCAAGCGCTTCTGACCATACCAATCTTGTGTGATAAGATTAGGACCTGCCACTTCGTAAATACCAGAAAATTTCATCTTAGAATGGGGTCATAATTAATTAAATTTACATTCTTAACAAGCACTGGATACCAATTGAAGACACTCACCACATAATGGTCACCACAGTAATGTATCTTGCTACTTTTTGACAGAATCACTGTCTCTGTCACAAGAAAGGGATATATTTTTTCATCAATGGAAGTAATTCCGAAAGTGTAATTGTTGTTGTGGGTCACATTGGGCCTTATCATCTCCAGATTGAACCCTGCTCTCTGTATGATGTCTTTGGAATCCATCACATTGGAGCAAATAAAATACTTTTTGCTCTGATCAATGTTATTTTTTAAATGATGGGCATATTTCTCTATGAACGCAATGTCTGGCACACTGGAAGAGCGGTAGAAAATGGATTCAAACGGTCCATTGAATTTGTCATGGATAAAACTCATGGCTTCATTGTACAGATGTTCATTAAAGATGGGAAATTTATGATCTTGCACAACAGCTTGCCCTTCACTTATGTTTCTGTAGCCAAATGCATGTGCATTTGTATTGCATTGTGACAGCTTGTCATAGCAATCTTGTTCTGCATGCACATCCCAGAACCCAGGAGACTTGGCTTCTATGCCTCTGTGATTGAAAATGGAGTAAAGTCTTTTGTACTGCCTGCCTTTGTACTCACATGCAAAGTTTTCAAAAATGTAATAATCGTTGCGTATTTCAAATTCATCAACAAAATTGTGAAAAAACTCCATGTTAAGAGCTTTGCAAAGAAAGTTGGTGCTCTTTTCATAAATTACAAAAGATATACGGACATCTTTAAAGTTAGTTTTCACATACTGTATGTAATTTAAAGAGCTTATAAGGCGTTGAATAAAATCACCCCACCCCATAGCATGCTCGATACTAACGAGCAAATTCATCTAAACACCGATCCAGCGATAACTACAGCGAATAAGAGCGTTGCAAATTGATTGTACAGTTAATCTTGTAAAGAATATAAACGGATTATATGTCTCTTTTAAAATTGGGTAATACCATTTAGATCTCAATGCTCTTCGTTTTGCAAGTGTTCTATCCGTTTGTAACTGAAATTCTTCATCATCCTGACGACGCTTTTGTGCATCCTTTTCAGACTCTAAGGACCATTCTATGAGTTTAGTAGATTTGACCTTACCATCTATTACCTTAACTTCATAATCTAAAGTCAAACTCCTGCCACCGATATCTTCAACAGCTAACATTGTAAAAGTATTTGTAAATTTTTTTACTATTACAAAAACTGGTTTTGTTTCATCGATTAATTTAATATCTTCTTTTTTATATTCTTTATGCTTATAATTCCAGTAAACTCTTTCAAGCCAAGCTCTATCGTCTTTCCAGCTTAAAAAAGGTAATCCATAAGGTATTTTTTTACCTGTAGGTTTTCTTTCTTCACTATAGACATCACCTTTTGCATTTAATTTGTATGTACCTAAAACGTTATCTAAATCTTTAGTTTGAAATTCTTTAGGAAACTCTGCATTATTAGCCTTAAGAAAGCTAGTAACCTCTTTAGGAGCTTTGAGCTTTAAACCTTCAATTATAATTGTGTCGAACATTCCCATATGCTTATTTAATATGAGGCTCCAAAAATTTCAACTGTTCTATTATGATACTTGCTACCATCAGGTGAATCAAGCATGTTGTTATTATCATTAGGTCCCCAGTTAATAGAGTCCTCGCTTTGTCGTTGACGATAATAATCCCTAGGTGACTTATATTGACAAGTAGTACACCCGGTAAAGAGCAAGGAAAGTAGTAATAAGTATTTCATAAAAATAATTAGGATACGGGATGGAACCATATCCTAACTAAATTACTGCTGGGAGTGCTTGCCCTTGGAATTGATGCGAATCAATTCCTCGACTTTAGCATCAGGCATGCTCAGGGTAACCCCTGCAGCAGTACCAAGCTCAGCACGCACCTGCTCAATGGTCTTCCCTGTACGGAGAAGCTTGAGTGCGTCGCGTGACACGTAGTTATTAATCAACGTGTCAACGCCAACACCAAGACGGATAGCTTTAGCTTCCAGATACTTGATGTTAGATGTGCGTGAATTACCAGTCACCAAGCAATTGAGCTTGGGCAAGGTTTTGTTAGTTTTAGTATTATTCATTTGAATACCTCAGTTCAAGATTTCGAAACTTTGATCAGCTAACGCATATGCGCTAGTGTAACTGCTCTTGTTCGTAACCTTCATTGTTCCAATTATACTGGAATGCGGAAGCAAGTCAACTAAAAAAGGTAATTAGCTAACGCCATGCACAGATTCTTCAGTAAGCTCATGGATCTTATCTAATATCTTGTAATGATAATCAAATGTTGTATTGGCTTCCTTGATGAACAAGTTGACATTTGTCTCATCAATGCCATCTTCTATGATGGTACGCACAGTTTTAATGGCACTGCGAAGACCATGGAACTTGTATTTGCTGCCAAATTTAACCTTGTTGGCTAAAATTTGGCCTCCATACATGTCAGCAAGCCATCTCACATATAGCTCTGTTTTCTTTAATAAATTAGGTTTGTGATAGAAGTATGTGATCCATTCATTGTTGTAATTGAATTTGCCAAAGTCAATGTTAACAGTCTTGGAGTAGTTCTGCCAATCTTCCAATACACTTTTGGATCTTACCAGATCAAAATTGTTGCTGCCATTGAAAAAGAACATCTCCACTCCATTGTACACAGGCAACAAGTTGTACAGATATATGGCATATTTGTAATCAGGTAGATTGCCAGAGAGCAGTTCCAGGAAGAAGGGATGCCGTTCAATGCGGTCATGTATGTCTTTGGTGCCCTTTTTGATTAGCTTGGAAAACTTGTTGGGCCGGTAAGCAGTGAGAACATTGATGAGGTGCAACAGCATGTATTAATTTATGCCACAGGTATTAAAAAGCTATCTGTGGCACGAGCATAATGCTCATAATCCATGTAGTAATAACCTGATTCATTTCCAAATCTCTCAGGAGTCAAGTTGCAAGCCATGACCTTCCATTGTGTCACAAATTCAACACCATGAATGTCAATCATGTCCTGTTCAGTGATGTAATGCACAGAGTTCACAACACCTTGTTTTGCATATTCAAAATATTTTCTTTTGCAAAATTTCATGGTGACAAAGGTGACCACAATTTCATGTTGTTCAATTCAGTGTATGGCATGATGCTCACATGTCCATCCAAGAATGCTGCAACTGTATTACCATTGTAGCGAGCAGACACATATCCAGAGGCTTTTGGGTTGCTCAAATCATCATACTTGATGGCCCATTTGCCAGGATATGCAGGAGCATCTGCATAGTAAAATCCTCGGTATCGCTTGCCCACTGCCTCACTTCTGGTAGTGACAAATGCCACAGTATTACCTGGCTGGGGCACTTGCACCAATCTGGTTGCAACCAATCCTTTTTTATTCAATGATGCAAAGGATGTGTAATCATTACCACCAATAAAGTTTGCATTGAGCCCCACAGATGGCAACACACTCACCAGATATGCTTGGGAGATGCCTCCTTGACTGGTAATAAAATCTTTGGCTTCATTCACATGTGTGCCTCCCAAAAAGCCATAATTGAAGTAGGGAGCCAACCTCCATGGCCAGCGATGTGCTTCATGTGCATCTTCCCCCTGCATCACATGCCCCTGGGAATCATATGCAGTGCCGGAGGCATCATATCCCTTCATGAGAATGCCTTCATTGTCAGCTGCATGAGTCAAATATGCAGTGATGGTGGTCTTGCATGCAGCAACATCAGCAGCCTTTTTGCCTGCATCAGAGGCCTTTTTGTATGCAGGCAATGTCAATGCTGATAGTATGCCCAGGATGCCCACAACCACCAACACCTCTATCAATGTGAATGCTTTCACTTGGTGAACAGTCTGATGATCAGAACCATGACGAGAGCAGTGATGATGTATTTGAACACAGCAGGCTCGGGAATGATGTTCACATATGGACTGAAAGCTGATTCTGCAGAATAGAATTGTGCAGTGGTGCCTGTGGTGCTGGAATAAGTGCCAATGAGTCCCAAGCCATTGTTGGCCAGTGTGCCTGCATTCCATTGTGCAAATGCACCTGTCACATCAATGCTTTTCCATCCTGCCTCTGTGAAGTCTACTGAAGCTATTGCAGGTTGGTTGAGCAGATTGTTTGTGTACCAATCCAAAGGACTGGAAGCATATTGAATGTTATCAAATGCATCAGTTAATGCCACCACCTTGAGAGTGAATGTGACACCTGTGGTGAGATAAGAATAAGAAGGTGGTCCTTGATAACCAGGAACAACTGCACCTGGCACTCGGAATCGTTGCAAATTGATGTTGAGCAATGCTGTGTCTCCAGATTGAAAATTGGTGATGTCTGACATGCTCATGCCTGCTGCATTGAAATGATATTGATATGGACTGCCTGTGGTGATGTCATTCACACCCACATAGAAAGGTGTGCGCACCTCACTGTATGTGCCATAATACATGTAGTAATCGGCATCTGTGGTGATGCCCACTGTGGCTGCTTGTGCCATGCACAATGAGGCCCACAGAGTCAATAGAATTTTTTTCATACAATTACTTATTCTTAAGCCTTTTAATGCCAAAGAAACTTATTAAACTTGTGACTATAATAGTTATAACGAATGAGCACATTTAAGTTACCCTCATTATATATGCCAGAGCATAGTAAGGGGGAAGATTGGTCTGACTAGTATCAGTAAATATATGGTTATGGGATTCACCTCCACCGGTGGAGGTGGTGACAGTCTCACGCCAAGCGGCAAAGTTCCAGACTCGGTGATAGTTCAGCGAGGCTGACTTTTGCAGGAAGGTGAGCGTATCGACATCGGTCTTGCCGATTTTCTCACCCGCATACTGCGCGATTTCGGTTAGGGTCACGGATTAGGCGGCCTCCAGGGCGGCGACTTTAGCTTCGAGGGTTTCCACCTTCTCAATCAGCTTTTGAATTGTGCCATACATAGCCGCATAAATCTGGTCGGAGTTTAGATCCTTA
>Ga0247840_10009159_pt1 | contig 12923 bp, 11 predicted proteins | sample LaCruzMarch2015__FD_192404 | JGI IMG/M metagenome (GOLD analysis project Ga0247840, IMG submission 192404) | Freshwater microbial communities from meromictic Lake La Cruz, Castile-La Mancha, Spain - LaCruzMarch2015_17m | ecosystem: Environmental > Aquatic > Freshwater > Lake | place: Spain...
CATTGCTTGCAATATTCTAAATGCCCACATAAGATTACAGGCTTTATTGATAACTGCCACAAATGTAATAAGTGTGAGATTGGTAGCATTAGGGATATAGCAAAAGAGCATAATATTTCTTCAATTGAAGTAGTTTCTGGTGGTACCATAGCAAGGACAATTGTACAACGGATAAAGCCAAAAATAATAATTGCAGTTGCATGTGAAAGGGATTTAGCGTTGGGCATAGCTGACATTAGAAAAATCCCTACTATTGGGATTTTGAACAAAAGACCAAATGGCCCCTGCTTTAACACAACTATTGATATAGCGGAATTTGGTGAAACTATTGAATTTGTTATAAATAAGTAAAAGAGGATGTTATAATTGAGCGAAACAGCTTCGAACACTAAGATAATTGAAATCTCTGCAAAACAATTTCTTTTGCTTTTAGTAACTTATGTAATATCAACTGCCGATGTATTTCTGCCTGCTTTTGTTGCACAAGAAGCGAAAGAGGATTCTTGGATTTCAGTTATCATAGGCACAATAGGAGCATTGATAATAGCTAATATATTTATTACGTTAGGGCTTAGGTATCCTAAAAAAACCATAATCCAATATGCCTCAGATATTGTAGGAATTCCCATAGGCAAAATAATAGGCTTTTCCTACGCATATTATTTTATTTTCGTGGCATGGGCAGTAACAAGAGAATTAGAAGAAATATTTGTAACTGCTTTTAATCCAGATGCACCCATTATTTTATATGGCATAGTAACTGTTATAGTTGCCGCATACGCTGTTATGAATGGGCTTGAGGTTATTGCAAGGATAAACGAGTTACTTCTTCCAATAGGATTAATAGTGCTATTTGGAATATCATTATTAAACATTCCTAATGTTGATTTAACAAATTTTTTGCCTGTTTTTTACAATGGAATTATCCCAAGCTTAAAAGGGGGACTTTTTGTTCAAACATGGCTGATAGAAACTGTTATTACTCTTATGCTTATTCCATATATTAAGGAAAAAGAAAAAGCAAGGAAGTATCTTAACTTCGCAATACTAATACTGGGTGGCACCTTAATAGTTGGAGCATCGACAATCGCTGTGTTTGGAGTTTCGCTAACTGAGAAATTTTTGTTTCCAGCATTGGAATATGTACGGTATGCATCACTCGGCCCGAATATACAAAACTTGGATATGGGCATTATGTTAGTTTGGATAACTGGTATATATATAAAAATTGCATTATCTTATTTTGTGGGTGTGCTTGCATTAACACAGGTAATTGGCTCACGGTCGTATAAAAGGCTAATGGTTCCAATTGGAATAATAATAATTGTTTTCGCCTCTGCTTCTGCAAGAATGCTAATCGAACTTATTTATTCAATAAAATACATCCTTCCATTTTATTTTTTAGTAATCGCACTTATCATTCCATCAATATTGCTTTTAATATCCGTTATTAGAAAACAAAAATCATCTTAAAATTTAGGGAGGTTATATGGAATATTCATTTTTCTATTTTTCAGTTATAATTGTTATCGCTTTAACATTTTTTCTAAGGGTATTCAAAGAGTCAACCTTTCCTAGAATAATAATAGGAATAACCACAATAGGTTATTCCCTTATAAATGATACTATATTCGGCTTATTTTATAAGCTATTTTATTATATAAGTCCACAGGAATCTGCACTATATTCAGTTTTGGCAGCAGTTTTAATCTACCCTTTTTTAAATATTATATACGTTTCATTTATGCCACAAAACAGGGCAAATGTTGCAATTTACACTGCAATTTGGATAGGTGCAATGCTTGTATTTGAATATTTTAGCCTTGTAACAAAAACTATAGTTTTTACTGGTTGGCAGCCATTTCCGTGGTCTATTATTACTTATATCATAGCATATAATTGGATTTATTTCTTTTATAAGTATCTTTTGAAAAGAAGCTTACAGATATTTTAGAATTATTTTAAGATATATATATAATGAAGCAGCAACGAGCAATGTTATTATTGCGAATATAGTTAGGCTCATACATTATCCTTCCTTCCATTTTGCAAAATTACAATTGTAAACCAACTTAGTAGCCCAATTGCCAATAAATTTATAATAATACTGTCAAAGAAATCCCAGTTTATATATTCAAGAGCCTTCGTTTTTTCCAGCAAATATTCCTCAGCAGAAAAAAGTGCAGTAAACACAATTAAATTAATAATTGTTGATAATCTTTTAACTGGGTGATACTGAGCTATAAGGGTCCCAGCTATAAATACTGGTCCTAAAACAAAAAATATAGATGAATTAAATATCTTTATAGTATTATTAATAATGTAAAAATTATGTTCTATAAAGTGATAATCCACAGTAAGCTGTATAACCATTGCCATAATTCCACACCATAAATTATATTTAAACATTTTCCAATCGACTGTTAAAAAGAATAAAATCCAACTAATTATAAATAATATAAACCATTCCATATTATCACCTTTTCCTTTATTTTAATGATACTCCAAACATAAGCTTAACAAATGGCTGAAATGTTAGATGTATGAATCTAGATGGTCCTGGCAGCTCCCAAAAAAATACTTCCCCATATGCATATATAAGTGCAATCACAAACAATATTAAGCTTACAATAGCTTCCTTTACAAGCCTTTTTTTGAATAAAATATAAAGCTGTACTCCCCCAATTATCAGAAATGTTAAAGTTACTATAAGCATAGATGACATATAATGCTCCTCTAATCCTTTTTCAAAATGGTATTATTAGTTTTCCCTAATCTTCGAAGTATAACCTTTATATCATAATTTACTTCAACCTCTGGGAATATGCTATGCCAATTTGGTTCAATTTCTTTCCACTGTTTTGGATACTTTCTTCGGATAGTCTTATCAAAACCGAGTGCATCTGAATTATATTCCTTTTGTAGCTTACTAATTGCAGAGCTTATTTCACCTTTTATTTCCTCTTCAAACAGCTTTTGAGCTTCCTTTAGGTCTGGTAGCTTTAAATAATCTTTGTTAGCGGTTGTTTCTGAAAGCATTCCTCTAACGACCAGCTTAATATTGATTGATATTTTATCGCCTGATATTTTCGGCTTAATACTTGCCTTCGAAGTGCGATATTCAAGTGCTATATCGTCGTTATCGCTTTTCGCAGAAACATTAGCTTCTTCTACCTTATTTAATGCCCACAGACAGCCTCTGGTTTGTTTTTCATCTAAAAAGCCAACAAGCTTATCCTCCTTGATAACCGAACTACCCTCAACATAGCCTGTTCCAAATGGTCTGTCGATCCAATACTCATTTCTTGCCTCTTGCCTATTAGTGGAATAAGTGCTTTGAGTTTCCATTTTATATCCTATTTTTCCAATCAAGGTTTCAGCACTTTTGCTTGACGCAGCCATTAATAAATCCTTAATATGTGGAATATACGCCTTAGACGATTCTGGTGCGTTTTGAATCATTCCTTCAATCTCTTGTGCCAATCCTTGCTGAACATCAGCAGGGGTACTAAGCATTGCATTTGCTTCTCCATCAGTAATTAGAATATGCGTTGAAAGCCGTATCTGTCTATTCCTAACAATAAAATCTAATAATTCTGCAAGGCTTTCTTTTGCAGAAGCAGAACCAACTATAATAGCCCTTGTATGATACCAAACCAGTCTTTTATTAGCAGTACTATTTAAATTTGTTAGTGCATCTGCAAAGCTGGTGCCTGTTGCAGTGCCAATCCATACATTTGTTTTTTGAGCCATGCCAGCCGCAGTTCCAGCAGGTGCATTCACAAGAACAGTTACCTTTGTTTCCCCATTTGGTGCAGAGTCAACCCCCAAAATGGTTACAAGGTTCATTTCGCCCAGTCCAATTTGCCCCCAACAGCCCGTTAATGATGTTGCAATAAATATAAAGGTTATAATTAAAACATTTTTTTTGCTTTTTATAGTTCCTACCAAAATATCACCCAACTTTAAAAGGTTATTATTACTCATTGCTTTGAGGAGTTTTTGGTTCTCCGTTTTCATTTGCTCTTATAATATTATTTTTTTGAATAGATGTAGGTCTTTTATTAGAAAACCATAAAGGAAATCTAAACACCAAGGTTTTCAAGTCTTCGCCTTTTGATGGTGTAAATGGTGACATATAAGGAACCCCAAATGATCGTGAGGATACCATAAGTATCATTAAAACTAATCCACCCATTACTATTCCAAATAAGCCTAATGATGCTGCAAGAATCATAAACGGTAATTTAAGCGCCCTAATAGAGCGTGACAGCTTTGTATTAACAAACGACGCCGTTGCCGTTATTGCTATAATAACAACCATTATAGGAGAGACTAAGCCTGATTGAATAGCGGCTTGTCCAAGAACCAACGTACCCACAATACTAACAGATGGCGATATTGCTCGTGGCATTCTTTCCCCTGCTTCCCTTAATAGCTCAAAAGTTATTTCCATTAAAAGTGCCTCTAAAAAAACTGGAAAAGGTAAATCCACCCTCGCTGAAATAAAGGTTGATAGTAATTGGTATGGAATCATTTCTTGATGATATGTTGTAACAGCAATAAAAAAGGATGGTGCAAGCAGTGCTATAAAAAACGCCACATACCTTAATAATATAATCAATACAGTAAAATACGTTGGTGTGTAATTATCCTCAACAGAAACGAAGAAATCTGCAAAGACAGCTGGTGCAATAAGCACAAAAGGCGTACCATCGACTATTATAACTACTCTTCCCTCGGATAATGCAAGCGTACTTAAATCAGGGCGTTCAGAAACCTCAATTACGGGGAATGGTGTTTGGGTGCTATCACTAACAAAATGTTCCAATATACCACTTTCCATTACTATATCAATATCTATTCTTTTAAGCCTGCTTCTTATTTCCTTTATAAGACCGTCCTCGGCGATTCCACTTATATATGCAATAATTACAGAGGTCTTACTTATTCTGCCAATCTCCATTTTTTCAAGCTTTAAATTTGGAGTTTTTATTCTTTTCCTTAAAAGAGCTGTGTTAAGAGTAATACTCTCAACAAAGCTTTCCTTTGCACCTCTAAGTACAGGCTCTACTTCAGCTTCTCCTGTCTTTCTTTGTTCCCAGCCCTCAACATTTAAGGAAAGCCCGACAGCGTTTTGGTCAACAAATAAGACACAACAGCCACCTAACAAACCATCAGTTATTTCGCTTATATTTTTTACTTCACTAACCTCACAAATTGGTGCAGTGGATTTATTTATATTCTCAATTATCCAATCAATATTAAAAAGGCTTTCTGTAATACTTTTTACTTGCCACGACATAAGGGGTTTTAATATATTATCATTAATCAAATCAAGTTTAACAGTACCCTCAATATATGCAATAAAACACCTTGTTTTGCCTCCGTTAATTGTAAATTCACGAAAAGAGAGGTCGCAGCAATTGTTAAATGCATTTTTTATCTCTTGCATATTTTCATCAATATTTTTTGATAAGGGAAACTCACCCAAATCCTCTTTATTAGGCTTTATAATATCAGAAATCATACCCTTTAAAGACTTTTTATCTTTTTTATCCATTCGTTATTCTCCGATTTATTATATAAATAATTATTCATATTATCTACTATATATCAATTATTATCCATAAAAATATGTGCTATACTTACCAATTGGTAAGTATAGCACATATTTTTATAATTAACTATTTTGCTTTTCTTTTAATAGTTCAATTATTAAATTATAAATTTTTTGCGTTCCATTTTTAATTCCCATTTTCATCGAGCCTTGCGACATTTCTTTCAAGGCTTCCTTATCATTTATTAGTTTATCTATCGCAATGCACAAAACATTATCTTGAAGCTCTTTTTCAGTAAAAACAATTGCTGCACCTTGTTTTTCTAATGCCCTTGCATTGTATTCTTGATGATTATTAGTTACATTTGGCGATGGTATAAGTATGGACGGTTTTCCAAGTGCATTTATTTCGCTTATGGTTATTGCCCCTGCCCTTGCTATTACAATATCAGCAGCGGCTAATACTTCGTCCATATTATGTATATATTTTACTACCTTTACATTTTCCTCATTTATGCCTTTTTGGGAAAGCTCACAAAGTACATCTTCAAATTGACCCCTGCCTGTTGCAAGTAGTAATTCAAAATTCCTTTTGCCCTTTGATTTATAGATAAAATCAAGCACAGCGTCATTTAACCTTTTCGCCCCAAGACTACCACCAAACGCTACTATAAATGGTCTACTGCCAATTTCAAGCCTTGCTCGTGCCTCTTTTTGCGATATATCAAACAGCTCACTGCGAAGTGGGTTGCCTGTGTGGATAATTTTCTTGGCATTTTTAAAGCCTTTCATACTTTCTGCAAAGCTAATACAAACTACATCTACTATGCTACTTAGTATTTTACTTGTCATACCTGCAAATACATTTTGCTCGTGTATTAAGGTTGGAATCCCAAGCATTACTGCCGAGGCGAGTACCGGTCCCGAAACATAGCCACCAGTTCCTATAACTATATCTGGTTTAAAGTCTTTTATTATTCTACTGCTTTTTAAAAAAGCACCGAACACCTTTGCAAGTGCTACCAAATTTTTAAGATTTATGCTACGCTTAAAGCCCAAAACATCAATATATTTTATATCAAACCCAGCCTTTGGAACAAGCTCGCTTTCCATTCCTTTTTTTATTCCAACGAATAAAATTTCTGCGTCTGGCTGTTTATCCTTTATATACTTTGCTATTGCAAGTGCAGGGTTTATATGTCCTGCTGTTCCTCCGCCTGCGAAGATTACCCTCATAGTTACCTCCTGGAAAACTTAGATATATTGAGCATTATTCCCATACAGCTCATTACTGCAAGCAAAGCTGTTCCACCATAGCTAAAAAATGGCAAAGGCATACCAGTTACTGGCATTGATGAGGTTACAACCGCTATGTTTATTATAACTTCTACTGCTATTAGCGTTGTTATTCCTACTGCTACCAAGCTACCAAAGGTATCTGGTGCATCCATAGCTATTTTTATTCCACGCCAGATTAATACAGCAAATAGCAAAAGCACTACCATTGCCCCTATAAAGCCAAGCTCCTCGCACACAATTGAAAAAATAAAGTCATTGTGTGGCTCTGGTATATATAAAAACTTTTGTCTGCTTCTTCCTAAGCCGAGGCCAAACAATTTTCCACTACCTATTGCATATAATGACTGAATTATTTGCCACCCGTCACCAAGCTTATCTTTAAATGGGTCAACAAAAGCTGTTATCCTCTGCATTCTGTATTCAGAGGTAGCCACCAAAAAGAAACCACCACAAAATGCAGGCAACCCAAGTAGAATAAGGTGTCTTATCTTTGCACCTGCTACAAATAAAATCGTCACACCTATACCTAATATTACTATTGTTCCACTAAAATGTGGCTCTAACATTAAAAGCAGGGCAACAAAGCCAAGAACAGATAAATATGGCATTAGTCCTGACCAAAACTTTTTTAATATATCTGGGTTTTTAGACAAGCTATATGCAAAAAATAAAATTATTGCGATTTTTGCAATTTCTGAAGGCTGGATAGAACTAAACCCTAAATTTATCCATCGTTTACCACCCTTTACCGTGTTACCAATCATAAGCACTAAAATTAATGCTCCAAAGCTTGCTGTTAATATAGGAAAGGACCATTTGCCTAATTTATGATAATCAAAATTCGCAAAGAAAAACATTGCCCCTATTGAAATTATAGCCCAAAGTCCCTGCCTTTTTATGAAATAATAAGCATCACCATTGGTGTATGAGGCATATCTCGCTGCCTCCGAGCTTGCCGAAAATACCATTATCAGCCCAATAGCAAGAAGTGACATTACTGTTAAGAAAAAATAAAAATCAATCTGTCCCTTTTTCAATTTATCACCCCACTACCAAAATATGCTATGATAGACAATATTATGGTTAAACCTGTGAACACTCTAACAATTTTTTTCTCGCTCCAACCTGTCATTTCAAAATGATGATGTATCGGGCTCATTTTAAAAACCCTTTTTCCTGTTAGCTTAAATGATGCTACTTGTATTATAACCGAAAGTGATTCAAAAAGATAAATTAGCCCTACTATTATTAAAATTAGTGGATTTTTTTGCAAAAGTGCAACTGAAGCAACCACGCCACCAAGGAAAAGCGAGCCAGTATCACCCATAAATACCCTTGCAGGATATTTATTAAACAAAAGAAAACCTAAAAGCCCGCCTATTGTAATATAGGAAAATAGCGAAAAGCTATTTGACCCGATTATTCCAAAAAATAGCATTACAATTATAGTTACAGATGTTGCAAGCCCGTCTATTCCGTCTGTTAAATTTACGCTGTTTACTACGCCGAGGATTACAAATATTGCAAAAGGTATATACATTAATCCAAGGTCAAAATCCATCGTGTAAAACGGAATGTGTATTACTGTGGAAAGTTCACCTATATTAAGCCCTACAAACACAAATACTACCGCTACAATTATTTGTAATGATAGCTTTTGCCACGCATGAAGCCCTAAGTTTCTTTTTACAACTACTTTTATAAAATCGTCAATAAAGCCGATAATACCAAACCCTAATGCACATAGGAATGCAAAAATCACTTTAACATCAACAGTTTTTGTAGAAAGCATTAAGCTAACACCAATAGCAATTATGAAAATTATGCCCCCCATTGTTGGCGTGCCACTTTTTTTATTATGCCATGATGGTCCTATTTGTCTTATGCTTTGACCAAATTTAAGTTTGCGAAGCACTGGTATAATTATAGGTGAAAGCACTACTGCAACTATAAAGCTTATTATTCCTGCTATTATTGTTATATATGTTCCCACACCTTACACTCCTCTTGACATCTCTTTTAACTTATCTGATATTTCCTCAAGCTTCATTCCACGAGACGCTTTAAATAACACGGTGTCATATTTTTTTACTTCCCCAATTAAATATTCCGTAGCCTGCTTGTTATTATCAAATGATAAAATATCCGTTATTCCACGTTTTTGTGCCTCGCTTGCAATATATTTCGAATCCTTGCCTACTGTAATTAGCTTATTTATTTCAAATTCTGCAACTGCTAAGCCTACTTCTCTGTGTGCCTTTTCGGAATAATCTCCCTGCTCTAAAATATCGCCGAGAACTGCAATAGTGCGGTTTGCACCACCTATTTGCGATAGTACTTTTAACGCCGCCTCCATAGAAGCAGCACTTGCATTATAGCAATCCTCAATCAAGGTTATTCCATCTAATTTTACTATGCTTTGCCTCATACTTCCACTTGAAAATTCTGCTACGCCTTTTATTATTTTTTCAATTTCAACCTTTTGTTGTAGTCCCACTATTATGGCAGCAAGTGCATTATATATGTGATGCTGACCAATTACATTAACCTCGAATGGATATATTTTGCCATTTATTTTCACCTTGAATTTACTTTTATCGGCACCCAAAATTATATTAGTTGCAACTATATCTGCTTTTAAATTATCTATACCATAATATATAACAGTATGAGGAAGCTTTCCCTTTAAACTGTATAATATTTTATCGTCACCGTTTAATACTACTATGCCATTTGGAGTTAATTTTTCAAGAATTTCAAGCTTTGCCTTTAATATGTTTTGCTGGCTACCCAAATTTCCAATGTGGGCTGTTCCGATATTTGTTATTACTGCAATGCTTGGCTGTGCAATGTGCGTTAGCCTGCTTATTTCACGAAAATTATTCATTCCCATTTCAAGCACAGCAATTTCATTTTCTTTTGATAAATTGAAAACTGTTAAGGGAAGACCAATTTCATTATTAAAATTTCCTTGTGTTTTGAGGGTATTAAATTTTTGTGATAGCACAGAGGCAAGCATATCCTTTGTGCTTGTTTTGCCTACGCTACCAGTTACACCTACTACTGGAATATTAAATTTATTTCTGTAATATCTTGCAATATCTGAAAGTGCCTTTTTTGTGTCATCAACCAATATTACACTTTTCCCATTAACAGGGCTTATATTTTTTTCAACAACCACTGCTTCGCCACCTTGCAAAAATTTCTCTGCAAAGTCATTGCCATCAAAATTATCACCTTTGAGTGCAATAAACAAAGCACCCTTTTCGGCTTGTCGGCTGTCGGTTGTTATTTTATTTATAATCATATTTTCGGTTCCACTTAGTAGCTTACCACCTGTTGCAGTAAGTATTTCTCGTATAGTAATCTTTTCCACCGTAATCCCTCGCTTATTTATCCGATAATATCTCTGATACTATTTCTCGCTCGTCAAAGTGTATTGTTTTACTTCCAAGTATTTGGTACGTTTCGTGCCCTTTGCCTGCAAGCACGATTACATCCTTTGGTTTTGCGTGTTTTATTGCATATTCTATTGCACTTCGCCTGTTTTCAAGTACAATATATTCTGCTGTTGCCTCTTTCATTCCTGATAATATATCACGAATTATAGCTGCTGGGTCTTCTGTACGTGGGTTGTCGGAGGTTACTATGCAATAATCTGCAAGCTCGCCTGCAATTTTGCCCATTTGTGGACGTTTTCCTGTATCCCTGTCGCCACCACAACCAAAAAGCACAACCACTCTACCCTCTGCAAAAGCACGAACGCTTTGCAAAACATTTTTAAGCCCATCTGGTGTATGTGCATAGTCTATTAGTATTGTAAAATCACGACCTGTTGGGACTACCTCTATCCTGCCCTTTACCCCAGTTGCCTTTTCAAGTGCCATCGCCATAGCATTTATCGAAAACCCAAGCTTTGAGCATATTCCAATGGCAGCAAGTGCATTATATACAGAAAACCTGCCAGGTATTCCAAGCTTTATTTTTTGTCCCAAGCAAGTAAATTCAACGCCTGTTGATTGTGCCACAATGTTGCTTGCAGAAATATCTGCATTGATTGCAGCATTAATACCGTATGTTGTGACGTCACAATTTGTTCCTGAGGCAATTATTTTGCCACCCTCGTCATCAATATTTATTATAGCATATTTGCACATATTAAACAATTTCGATTTTGCAATTAAATAATTTTCCATAGTTTTATGAAAATCCAAATGATCCTGCGATAGGTTCGTAAAAGCACCAATTTCAAATTCACAGCCCTCTACCCTTTTAAGCTCTAACGAGTGTGAGGACACCTCCATAACTACATACCCACAGCCCTCGTCGGACATCTGCCTAAAAAGTTGTGCAAGCTCTAAGGATTCTGGTGTTGTATGCTGGGTTTCAATAATTTTACTGCCTATCATATTTTGGTTTGTGCCAATTAACCCAACCTTTTCGCCTGCTTTTTCAAGAATTTCTTTTATTAAATATGTTACAGTGGTCTTGCCATTTGTTCCTGTTATTCCAACAAGCTTGAATTCCTTTGTTGGCTCGCCATAAAATTTATGTGACATACGAGCAAGCGTAGCTCTTGTATCATCTACGATAATTGCAGGTACTGTAAGCCCTTCAATTTCCCTTTCACATATTATGCAGACCGCTCCATTTTGCTGTGCTTTTAATGCATAGCTATGTCCATCTACATTAAAGCCACTTATTGCAACGAAAACATCTCCTGCCTTAGTTGTTTTGGAATTATAGCTTATTCCATTTATCTCAATGTTTAAATCAGTTTTAATTATGTCTTTAAGCCTCATATTTCCCTCCATGCACCTTTGCGCAACAATTTTATTCCCCTGCTTCTATTCTTCTAAACTCTACTGTTACCACAGTACCAATTTCAACAGGCGTTCCTGCAAGTGGGGTTTGCCTGAAAGATACTGTTCCCCCTGCCTTTGGAATTGCCCCTGCACCTATTATTTTTATGTTGAGGTTTGCCTTTGATATGTCATTAGATGCGTCAACAACGCTCTTATTTAGAACATTTGGCACTATTGTTGTGGTAGCTTTTTTACCTTCTTCAGTATATAAGGTTATGGTTGATTGTTGGTTCACCTTAACTCCTACCTTTGGAATTTGACTTACTACTTTTGTTCCCGTGCCCTCCACTCTAATTTTTAGGTTGTTCGATTTTATTACTTTTTGTGCTGCACCTATTTCCATTCCCTTTAAATCCGGAACTGTTGTTTCAAGTGTTGCTCGTTCCTCTGGTGTGTATGCTGGCTCAACTCCTAAGTAGTTAAGTGTGTCTTCCATTACGTTCCTTACAACTGGGGCAGCAATAAGTCCACCAAAATATGTGCCAGTTGTTGGCTCGTCAAGTATTACAAGGCAAGCAATCCTTGGGTCGTCTGCTGGTGCAAACCCTGCAAAAGAAGCAATATATTTGTTGTTTCCACGAGGCAATTTTTCAGATGTGCCTGTTTTTCCTGCAATTCTGAATCCTTTAATATATGCACCAGAACCTGTTCCCTCAGAAACAACCGTTTCAAGAACATCACGAAGCATCTTGCTTGTTTGTGCAGATATAACCTGCCTTTGATATTCACCTTCATATTCTTTTACTATATTTTTATCTTTATCCGTTAGTTGCTTTACAATTTTAGGTCGCATTAGCCTGCCATCATTTGCAACTGCTGCTACTGCGGCTATCATTTGCAAGGGTGTTATTTGAAAGCTCTGCCCAAAGGATGAGGTTGCAAGCTCTACCTCGTTAAAGTTTTTAAGCAAATGGAAGGGTCCTATTGCCTCACCAGGCAGACCAATCCCTGTTTTTTCTCTGAAACCAAAGCCCTTAAAATAATCAAAAAACTTTTGAGCGCCAACCCTTGCACCTATCTCCATAAATACTGGGTTGCAGGAATTTTGTACTCCTTCAACGAAAGTTTCAATTCCATGGCCACCATGCTTCCAACAACCGATATTAAAATTTCCAACCCTTTTCGAGCCTGTGCATGTAAACTTATCTTCTAATTCTACTACGTTTTCTTCGAGTGCCATTGCAGATGTGAATATTTTA
>Ga0247840_10009161_pt1 | contig 12920 bp, 15 predicted proteins | sample LaCruzMarch2015__FD_192404 | JGI IMG/M metagenome (GOLD analysis project Ga0247840, IMG submission 192404) | Freshwater microbial communities from meromictic Lake La Cruz, Castile-La Mancha, Spain - LaCruzMarch2015_17m | ecosystem: Environmental > Aquatic > Freshwater > Lake | place: Spain...
TTATACAGATAATACAAAGAACTATAAAAATTCAATATGCTTTGAAAATGTTTGAAAATAAAAACCATTAAAAATGTCTATTAGAGTACATCGTCTAAAAAAAACCATTAATTTTGTCCATTATACCGCATTATCTGATAAAAAAATTAGTCTTCCCACATAGCTACAAGTATATATTCATCCTTAAGATTTGTTTCTTTTTTATCAAAAACATACAAAATTTTCTTTTTCCTATAAAAATAAAACAACATACTTTCTCCTACTAATTCAAAATCTTTTTTTTGCAAAAAATTTATATTGTATTTACCTCCCTTAATCATCTGATTTTCATCCATATTTGCTCTTTTTTATAATTGCAAAAATATAAATAAAATAATTCTATATCATTAAAATTATGATAACTTATTATTAAATAACTTATCACGTCATTAAAAAGCTGAAATCTAAATACGATTAAATTATAGCATCAATTTATCAATACTTTAATGGATTTGCAAACAAACTTATTATAAAGCTATTAAAATAAAATAATAATAAGCATTAATTTGTATAGATCAGTTATTGATAATTTTTTCATAAACATTTACTTTCGTCTTACTGTCTTCACCAAATAATTCAATATAAACAACAGAAGTATAAAGTTCAGGTTTTGCATATACAAATATTTTATTTAACTTAGCATCTTTTCCGTTAATTTTCATCAAAGCATATACTTTGTTGTTAATATCCTGAAAAAGAGATATTTTACGGTCTTTATAAGCTTTAAGCGTTATGAAGAAACTATTATTATCGTTTTTTTCGAAAGTATAACCATAAGCCAATTTTCGTTCAATCATATTAAGTTCAGCTCTTTTACCATCAGAAGCATAATGAATATAATAAACGTCTAACGGATTATCCTGATTTATTTTGTTGTTTGATAATAAGTTTGCATCATAATAAATTGTATTTGCATTTTTATTTCTTTCAATTACAAAAAGGGTTTGATTGTTTTTATTCGATTTGAATTTACTTTCTTTGAAATTTTGCTGTAAAGGCAAAAAAAATACAAGCATAAAGATTATTGAATGATACATTTTTATAAATTAAAATCAGTATAACGTCTTAATTTTTTTATTGAATTTTTTTCGCTTTCATACACAATTTTCTCACCGTTTCCTAATGCTTTTTCTATATCTCTTATATCTTTTACCATCCTGAAAATCCCTCCTATTTCAATGGATGCAGCCTGATCGGAACCCCATAAAGCTCTATCTAAAGTAATATGCCTTTCTATAAAACTTGCTCCTAAAGCAATTGCTGCAAGAGTGGGAGCCAAGCCAGTTTCATGCCCTGAATAACCTATTGGGATATCTGGATATCTATCCATAAAAGTTTTTATAACATTTAAGTTTAATTCTTCGATTTTACATGGATAGGTTGAAGTACTTTGTGCCAATAATACATTATCATTCCCTAAAAGAGATATTACTTGATCTACTTGTTCAGTAGTTGACATTCCTGTGGATATCATTAATGGAATTCCTGTTTCCTTAGCTTTTTTTAAAAGCTTTATATCTGTTAAACTTGCAGAAGCAAACTTAAGCACTACCGGATCAAATTGCAATAAAAAAGTCAATGCTTCTTCGTCCCAAGGAGAAGCAAACCATTGAATTCCTTTTTCTTTACAATATCTGTCAATTTCAGAATATTCCGATTGACCAAATTCTACTTTATGCCGATAATCAATATATTTCATTCTACCCCAGGGCGTTTCCCTCTCAATATCCCATTGGTCAAGAGGTGTGCATAATTCAGGTGTTCTTTTCTGAAATTTAACAGCATCACAACCTGCGAATACAGCTCCATCTATCAGCTTTTTAGCTATTTCTAAAGAGCCATTATGATTGATTCCAATTTCTGCAATTATATAAACAGATTCATATTTCCCTATATATCTGTTCCCAATTTTTACTTTATTCATTCTTTAATATTTTAATGATTTAATTTTGCTTCGATAATCAGTTCTGCAAATTCCCTGTAGGCTCCATTGCCACCACAATTCACAGTAATATAATCCGAAACATGTTTAGCAAAAGAAATTGCATCATTAGGACTAGCAGAAAGTCCAACTAATTTCATAACTTCATAATCGTTTGTATCATCACCAATATATGCAATTTCAGACATATCATAATGTAGTCTTAGACAAATATCTATAACACACTTAACTTTATCCTTAACATTTGTATGAAGTTCTTCTATTTCAAGTTTTTTTGCTCTTTTCGAAATAAGATTTGAGGATTCTCCAGTAATTATTCCAGTATCTACATTCACTAATGTTCTTAACCTTTCTGTACCCATACCATCTCTTAAAGAGAACTTTTTCATTTCTTCACCATCAGTTGAATAATATACTCCCCCATCAGTTAGAACACCATCACAATCTGTTAGTAACAATTTAATTTTCTTTGCTTTTTCTATTATGTTTTTTTTCATAAATATTCGATCTACCATGAAGTCCATCCTCCATCTATTATTAAATTTGCTCCAGTCATATAAGAAGAAGCATCAGATGCCAAAAAAACAATTGCACCTTTATAATCATCAACACTAGCCATACGATGCAGTGGTGTTTTATCCGAGTACTTTTCAACAAATACTGCATCCTGATTATTTTCAACGCCTCCCGGACTTAATGTATTTACCCTTATTCCACTTTTCCCCCAATATGAAGCCAAAAATTTTGAAAGCATTATCACACCTCCTTTAGATGCTGAATAAGCAGGTGGCTTATAAAACGTTTGAACACCATTTAAATCTATATACAAATTTTGGTCAGGAGCAGTTATGCCATAAGTTGAAGCAATATTTATTATACTTCCCTTCGCGTTTAATAACATTTGCTTTCCAATAATTTTTGAACAAATAAAAGTTCCAGTAAGGTTAACTTTCAAAGATTTTTCCCATAATTCAAGCGGATAATTTTCAAATTTTGATAATTCCAAAGAAGCTTTTGGGTCCTCAAACATATCATTAATAGCAGCATTATTAACTAAAATGTCAATTCTTCCAAATTTCTTTATAACACAATCAGCTAGTTTTTGTACTGAAAGCTCATCAGTAATATCTGTAAAATGATAATAATAATCATTTAATTCTTCAGTTTCAATAATATCTGCTGCAACTACAATAGCACCTGCTTCCTTTAATGCTTCACAAAAAGCTTTTCCAATTAAGCCAGAAGCTCCTGTTACAATTGCTACTTTCCTTTTTAACGAAAACCTCTCCATAAATTATTTTTTTACAGGTTTTGTATTAAAATCAGTGTTTTTTCTTAAACCGACTTGTATTGGAATTCCTTTAATAGATGAAGCTAATTCATGTTTATGAATTACATTTTTTAACATACCCAAAACTTCTTTATAGGTTTCTAAAGTATATTCAATATCAGCATCAGTATGAGAAAAACTTAAATTATGAAAGCCAGACCATAAAATACCACGTTTGAACATCTCTTGTTGAACATAAGATTTTTGTAACAAAGGTTCACCGACATTTTCTTTAAAATTTACCAATGAACGAAATGGATAACCTTTAACTTCCACAAAATCAATATTCAGATTATAAATTATCTCATTAATACCATTTATTAGTTTTAATCCTTGTTGATGTATAAAATTTATTACATTTTTTTCTTTCATTTCTTCAATGCATGCTTTAGCAGCAGCAAGCGATAATACTTCTCCACCGAATGTATTGAAAAAGAATACCTTATTATCAAATAATTGCATAATTTCATTTTTGCCAGTCAAAACGGCTAAAGGCATTCCATTGGCTATTGCTTTTGAATAAGTTGCAAGATCAGGTGTTATTCCAAAATATTCCTGAGCTCCACCTAATGCCATTCTAAAACCCGTCCACATTTCATCAAAAATCAACAATATGTTTTTTTCTTTACAAATTACAGATAATTGATGTAAAAAATTGAATTTTGGTTCTTCAAAGACAACAGGCTCTAAAATAATAGCTGCAGTATCATCATCTACTGATTTAATTACTGATTCTATATCATTATAATTAAATGTATAAGTTAAGTCTTTGACTGATTGAGGAATTCCTGCATTACGTTCAATTGTGCTCACATACCAATCATGCCATCCATGATAACCACAACATAAAATTTTATTTTTACCTGTATATGCTCTTGCAACTCTTATAGCAGCACTTGTCACATCAGCACCACTTTTACTAAATCTTACTGATTCAGCATTAGGAATAATATCTCTGATTAATTCAGCAACTTCAACTTCAAGAGGGTGCATCATCGAAAAAGTTATTCCATCTTTTAATTGTTGTATAATTGCATTATCAGTTTTTGGATATGCATATCCCAATGAAATAGGACCTATTGCCATATTATAATCTATATATTCATTGTTATCTACATCCCATATATGAGACCCCCTACCTCGCTTAATATATTTTGGAGAAATTCCATTTACATATTGTGAGGGTCCTTTAGCCATAGTTTGAGAGTATGATGGTATTAACCCTTTTGCTCTTTCATACAAAATATCTGATTGGATATTTATTGGATATTCCGAATTAAATTGAACTTTGTTTGCCATTTTTTTAATTGAAAATTTTTATCTTAATTATAACTTTTTTTATATGAGTACAAATGCCAGATGCAAGTCCTGTAGCATGAACTTCTTTTGGAAAAAAAATAATAAAATCACCATTTTCTAAAGAAATGAATTGTCCTTCTCCTTTGTAAAATGTAATATCTTTTTCGGGTATGTATTCAGCTGTTTTTTCAAGATCATCTATTTTTGAAATTCCTATTTTTTCCTCACCTTCAAATACATAATGAATATCGGCATATTGTTCATGCGTTTCCCATTGAATTTCATCAATAGATTTAGGAGAAAATTCATTTATAATTGCATACATTCTATCTCCTTCTATTTCATATCTGCCATTTTCAAGTAATGAAAAATTATTTTTCTTCAAAAATTTTAAAGCTTTTATAAAGCCTGAACTTAAATATGAATAATTTTGTACGTTTGATAAATTAGATAATATCATATTATTCTTTATTTGAAAGTATTCTTTTTGAAAGTGAATCACCGTCAATACAATGAAAATTTAATGCTTCAATTGGAGTTCCACATGCAGGATATGTTTCAATCCCATATTTTATAAAACTTCTGTTTTCTAAAATATTATTATCTACCATTTTTGACAACAAGAAATCTCCTAAACCTCCCACGATAGAATGATCTTCAAGAACAAATATTTTGTTTATTTTCCCTATTTCAAGCTTCAACCAATTTATATCTACTCTATTCAGCCAAGGCATATTTACAACTTTTAAGCTAAATCCCTTGGTTTTTAATATTTGACTTGCAATTAAAGCTTCGTTAAGCATAACTGGTCCATAGGCAAATAGCACAGCATCCTTTCCGTATGTTAATGAAATACCTTGTCCAAATATAAAGGAATAGCTTTCAGGTAAAATAATAGATTGTGGTGACGGACTTATATTCATTCTGATAACGCAATTTTGTTTTGAAGTATTTATACAATATTTTAAAACCATATTTGTTTCCAATGAATTACATGGTTGAATTATTTCAACATTCGGTAATGCACCTATTAATGATATATCTCTGATACTTTGATGGGATTTACCTGGGCCTGCAGGAATTAATCCTGCATAATGAAACCCATATATTATTTTTGTTTTTTCAGTAGCATTGTTATAAATTTGTTCATTAGCCCTTGAAGCAAGAAAACTTGCAAAAGAATTTACTACAGGTAAAAGCCCCATTCTGGCCAAACCACCGGCCATAGAAACCATATCTTGTTCTGCTATCCCATTTTCTATAAATTGATTTGGAATTTTGTTTTCGAAACCTCTTAAACGACAATCGGATGATAAATCAGCATCCAGAACTATTAATTCCTGATGAAATTTCCCTTCATTAATTAAAGCTCTTCCATAAGCTTCTACAACATATTCAGAGGTAACATTTGAAATGTGATGATTTATTGCTGCTTCACTTATGGGTTCACCTAATGAATTCAAATGTGAAATATTTTCATTTTTATTTGATATTTCTTCAATCCCTGTATATATAATAGGTTCAATATTAAACTGCAGTTCTTTTTTCTGAATCTTACTTTTAAGCTCATTAATTGCTTTTTCAAAAGAGTTATCATCAGGGGCACCAGCATGCCATGGATACAATCCTTTACCTTGTATTAATGCTTGAGGATGTTCCATAAAGGAAACTCCTTTCCCCTTTATAGTATCTGCAATAATAAATACGTTTCTTTTATTATTTTCTTTTCTTATTCTAAATGCAGCTTCTATATCGTTAAAATCATTACCATTAATTCTATAAACATCCCAACCAAAAGATTCAATTTTTAAATTTATATTTCCTAATGATACAATTTGATCTATTGGTTTATCTGATTGTACTTTATTATGATCCATTATCACTGTAAAACCATAAACTTTTTGTTGTACAGCAGTCTGAAGTGCTTCAAAATTTTGGCCTTCCTGAAATTCACCATCACCTGTCATAACATATACATGTCCTTTATGCTTTTGATATTGTTTTGCCCAAGCCATTCCTTTTGCTTTTGAAATACCCATTCCCAAAGAACCAGAATTAGCTTCAATCCCATTAACACCAATATCAGGATGTCCATCAATGCCATTTAATCTTCTTAAATTCAATAATTTTTCATCGCTAATAATTCCTAATGAATGCAAAACTGCATATTGACCTGGAGCATCATGGCCTTTTGAAGAAAAGTAAATATCTCTGTTGATATGATTTATCCCTATCTTTATTGTATTCATCTCTTGGTAATAAAGCCATACAACAATTTCCATAGAACTTAAACTTGAACCCAAATGTCCGGATCCTGCTTTTTTTACAGCAGTTAATGTGTTATACCTACACATTTCTGCTATTAATTCCATTTTATCGTAAACTGATATTTTTAAGTTTTTAACTTTATCAAATTCTATTTTTTTTATTAATTGAAGTTTCATTTTTTCAGTTTTTGATTTTTTCTTTATATTCATTTATATTATTTAATTGGTCAAGATGATTCATATACCAATATTTACCTAAGTGTTTGGCATTAATCTTTCTATATTCAGGATGGATTTTTAAAAAATAAAGAATATCATAAATTCCAAATAAAGAATTCTCATTGTATAAGTTGCAAAAAATCATACGTATAAACTGATAGTCTTCCTCATAGTCTAATGTCCATCTAAATGAATCTGAATAATCTTTTCCACTCTCGCAAATCACATTTCCTATTGTGAATTCGAGAGGTCTTTCCCAGATATATGGAGTAGTATGTTCTCTTTCAAAATCATTGTTTGCATTCAACCATGCTGTTTCAAGTGCATTCATTGATATAACTTCAACATCATTACCATCAGGGTAGGTTGCCGGATGAAGATTGCTATAATAATCCCATGCAATTGGATTATCAAGATAACTTCCTATAACTTTATCAATAATAGCGGGATCTATTAATGGGCAATCTGAAGGTATTTTAACTATTGCATCTGCATTATACTTTTTGCCAACCTGATAATGTCTGTCTAAACAATCAATAGGATGACCTCTAAAACAATCAACACCTATTAGCTCGCATAACAATACAATTTCATCATCTTCAGAGTTAGTTGTTGTGGCTACAACAACTTTATCAATCATATTTGCAGAAATTACTCTTTCTAGCATTTTAATAAGTACAATAGAATCTCCAAGTGGTAATAATATTTTCTTACTTAATCTTGTTGATGCTGTTCTGGCTTGTATAACTGTTACTAATTTCATTAGTTATAAAATAAAAAATTAAAATTTGAAGTACCTATATATTTATAATCATCAAATTCTAAATGTGCTTTTGCTATTTTTGCAATTCTCTCTGCAGATTTTCCGTTATTCTGTATTGGACATAATTCTTTTAAATGACCAATATCAAAATCAGAATAAACTTCTTTTCCCAGTGCTATACCAACATATACAACAGAAGAATATTTTGTAATAAGAACATCACAATTAGCAATCATAAAATTTATATTATAGTCAGAATAAACCAATGCTTCTGGAGCAAATTTCTTAATTTCATTTGTTGCTCTTTTAACATTTTCATTTGGATGTAACTTAAAAATTAATTGTCTTCCATTTGCTATTTCAAGAGATTTTAAAATAAATTTTTTTCTATTTTCATAACCTAATGTTTCTCTTCTATCAGAAGTTGCAACTAGAACAAAATTATGATAAGGGAAATTATTATTTAAGTACTCTTTACAATTATCAAAGTTCGGGATTCCTGTAACTCTGATTTTTGCTGGGTCAACTCCTTTTTTTATGAATAAATTCTTATACCCTTCAGATGCTACAAAAAATAATTGATAACAATCAGATAATCCAGTAACAGATGTGCTTGCCAGAAATCTAGGCATTTTTAAATTTTTCACAAGGTGAAACATTAATGTTTCGGGATCAGTCATTCCTTCTTGTACCAATATTATTTTTTTATTACGTATATTATCTGGAATTAAAATATCCTGAGAAATAAATATTAAATCATAGTTATTTTGCTTCCCTTTAAAATCTACTTTTAAATGATTTTCCTTGAGATAATTATCCGTTTGTTCTTTAAACTTTCCGGCAAGTATGGTAAAATCTAACCATCCGTTTTTTACTAAAATATCAAGATTTCCTTCGGCATAAAATGGTGTAAAATAACAATCATATTCCTGAAAATACATAGATATTTTATGCATCATAGTGGTTTGATTTAGAGAACCTCCAATAAATAAAATCTTTTTTCTAAGCATACTTTTATATATTTTTACAAAAGTATTAGGGCTATATAACTTCAATATTAATTCAGGATTAATATTCTATAATGTTAAGGTTAGGTTTATGTTAAGAACAGATTGATAAATTAACTATTAGTAAATATTAAAAACACATTGGTTTAATCTTTTTCTTAATCTGTTAATATTTCTTTTATTATTATATAATATTATTATAACCTTTTTATTTATAGTAATTTATATTTTTGCGTGGATTTAAAAATCATCTATTATGTGTAAATCTACATTACTATTGAACAAATTTGTTTTTAGATTTATTTTTATTATTCTATTTTTCTTTTCTTATCAAATTAAAAACTCACACACACAACCTTACATTGACTCTTCATCAAGTGTAAAGCTTAGCATTGATAGCAGGAATTCTTTATCACAAAAAGAAAATTTAAAAATATTATCATGGAATATTTATATGCTTCCATACATTGGTAGCATTAATAGCAATTCAAGTCGAGCTGAATCCATTGGTGAAATGCTTTCTTATATGGATTATGATATCATTGTTTTTGAAGAAGCATTCCATAGTTATTCCCGAAAAATAATTTTAAAAGAACTTGGCAAAATGTATCCGTTTGCTTATGGACCTGTAAATTTGGAATCTAATTATTTAGAAACTAATAGTGGAATATGGATTTTAAGTAAATTACCTTTAAAACTTATAAAATCTATTGAATATATTGATTCGAAAGGATTTGATGCAATTGCTAAAAAAGGAGCCGTTTTATTAGAAGGTATTTGGAATAAAAAGCTTTTTCAGCTAATCGGAACACATCTACAGGCAGATGAATATAGCAATATTAGAAAAAAACAGATTAATCAACTATACAATGAACTTGTGCTTCCATACAAAAATGATAGTATTCCACAGATCATTTGTGGTGATTTTAATATTAATGCTGAAGATTCATTTGAATATTTTTATATGATAAAACGACTAAATGCAAATAATAACAGGAGTTTTAGTTTGAATAATATCTCTTACGATGAAATAAATAATAAAATCGCCATTAAAGATAAACCTATTCCCAAAACATTAGATTACATTTTAATAAGTAATGAAACATTGAATGTTGAGATTGAAAGAAATATTATTAAATTACAAGGGTATAATTCTGATGGGTTTCGAGAAGATTTATCCGACCATTATGCTTTGGAAGCCAATATAAAGTTTTAGTTTTACAAACACATTTTCCAGAATATAAAAAAACCACAGCAAATCATCACTATTCCAACTAGTTTATTTATTAAGAATAACAAGTGCTCTTTGATGATTTTTTGCAATCGACTGGCAAAAAAACACTTTATTATATCGCAGGTAAAAGAAGTAATAAAAATTGAAATGATGAATAAATACGAATTTAAAGTATTTAACCCATAAGTGCCACTTGATAATGTTATTACTCCTATCCAGAAAATTAAATTAAAAGGGTTGCTGGTATTATATACAAATCCACTAAAAATAACGCCAATATTTTTTATATGTAAAGGAATTTCTTTTTTAATTTTTGTAATATCTTCATTTTTTTTCTTTAGTAAAGAAAATATACCGAAACTAATCATCACTAATGAAGCAATTAAACTTAATAATGTTGAATTAACCAACTTTTCGGCAAAAGTTTTTACTGAAAATAATGCAATAAACATAAAAGTAATATCACTCAGAAAAAAACCAGTTAAAAAGAATAAACTTGTTTTAAAGCCTTTATTTATGGTAATTTGCAACAATGCCCAAAACCCAGGACCAAAAGAAAAAGCAATCGTTAAGCCAAATAACAATCCACTTATTATAACTTTCATTTGTTTTTTTGGCAAAGGAATAAAATTTTATAAATAATATTCAAAAACAAAAATAAAATTAATATTTTAATAATAATTGGTATAATAAATTTTTTAAGTCTGTATTTAACCCAGATTACGCTTTAGCCGGAAATATAACATTTAAGTGCTTTATATTATAAGCGTTTAATGACATATTTTTTATTGCTTCGCTTTAGAACTTTTATTTATAAAGAATCCTCTACATACTATAATTGATATGAATGTTAGAAAATGTTTTATTGCAATTAATTTATATAATTGTGCAATTTGGGTGTTAAGTTTATTAAATAAGCAATCACAAAGTAAATAATATTATAAAGTTATAATAATATAGGCTTAACATTCATAAGCTTAAATTATATTTATTTTGCAATAAAGAAATTAAGTCTTTAGACGTATGAAAAAAATAATTTTAACCGTATTGATAGCTATTAGCACTATAAGTCTTTATGCTCAGCCGATACCACCCCCAGGTGGCGGTGTTACAGGTGCTGGTCATGGTTTAAGCGGAAACCAAGGAGGAAATGGAGCTCCTATTGATGGTGGTTTAAGCATATTATTGGCTCTTGGAGGTATTTATGGTGTAAGGAAGATTTATAAGTACAAAAAGAATTCAGAAATAAATCAATAAACATATTAAGCGAATAACAGTAAATGAACAGTCTGAAAATCATGAGCAACAGCTTTGTCATAAATTAATTAAACCATGAGTATTTTTTATCTTGCTGTTATTTCGCTTCTTTTTATTTTGAAATGTAATATCAAATCTATCAAATCATATTTTTGTTTTTAAAAGATATCCTTCCTTGTTTCTCCCTAAACATTTTTAGCAAATCCTTTGTTAATTGCTCACAAAAAGTAAAACTCCCTATACAGGAGTTTTTTTTATAATACCCTAAATCAGCAAGAAATTGTATTAGTGTTTTATTTTAGCCATTTGTAAAGTGTGAATTTTACTTATTATCTATTTAAAAATAAGTCTATTGTGGCAAATATTATAAAGCTTGCGGAATTATAGATATATTCTAAATAGAAAAAGCTGACTATTGACAATCAGCTCTTTTATTATAAATTAAAAGTATACAATATTAATCTAAGTTAATCTTTCCAAATAGTTGCCAAATAATATTCATCATTACCTGTATGGGTCATTTTATCAAAAACATAAACATAGATTCCTTTTCTGAAAAACTTATATATAGTACTTTCGCTTACAAATTCAATATTATTTTCCTGCAAAAACTTTTCACTATATTTTTCTCCTTTAATAAGCGTATTTTGCTTATCAAGTGTATCATCGCTTTTAACCATAATTCCAAATTTTCTGTAAAAATAAGAATATTTTCGTCTAAATAAATAAAAAAATGAAATTATTTTTTGTTTTTTAACAGTAAATTGGTTTTCTCTTACAAAATCCAACAAAAGCAGTAGATACAGCTTATATTTTAAGAAAGATTATTTTGTGAATAAAATTATTTTATAGGAATATAAATATAGGTTTGTAGCTTTTCGGCTTTAGTTTTACTTGGATTGTTCATATATTTATCAAAACAAGGAACATCACGTAATTCATAACCCGATGCAGGCAACCAATTCCGATAAATCTGATTATAGGCCTCACCCAAATTATCGTAAGGTCCAACATGTTAAAAAATAGCATACTTGCCACCTTCCAAATCCTTTACACCAATTTCACCTTCCGGTATTATGTCTTTCTTTATTGTAACACAGGCATCGTAGCAGCCTTTATCATGATTGGAAAATCCAGGATAATCATGACTGAGACCTATATTTTCCATTCCAAAACTATAAAGTTTTTTTTCTTTCACAAAAGCCCATAGTGTTTCCCAGGCTTTGGCTGCTTTTTCGCCACCGTAAACATCTGTAAGCTGAATAAATATCACTTTTTTGGTGCTTATTTCTTTAATTTGAGGTTTAAGTTCCATTTTCATAGTATGCTCTTTGTAAATTTATGATTTATTAAACCCAAATTGCTCATTAGAAAATGAGCAATTATGATACTCCAAAAAAATCAGGACACAAAGTTAAACTAAAAGTAATATCATTCATTAGAGTTTATACCGATTAAATTTTTATGCCACATTTTTTAATCTTAATTTTAAATTATGAAGGGCACAAGCCACAAACATTACATTATCTTCGCGAGCATATAAGCGTCCTCTAAATTTTTCTT